>WNGI01006396.1_pt1 | contig 12115 bp, 9 predicted proteins | sample 5400621 | NCBI WGS metagenome assembly WNGI01 (sample SAMN13153374, study PRJNA577476) | soil metagenome | isolation source: 20 cm soil or saprolite under Garry oak tree replicate 1 | place: USA:California | collected 2016-06-15 | reverse complement strand
ACCCGTTTTGCCATGCCGGGATCCTTTGCGTGCGCGCTCACCTTGGCGGTTTTCAACGGCCCGCCGGTCAGCGCCGAGACTTCACGGGCAACGCCGGCGATGCCGAGGCAGTCACCGCGGTTCGGCGTCACCGCGATTTCAAACAACCAGTCCTCTTGGCTCGTGCCCGGCTCCCGCAGTGAAGTTAGTGACTCAACCTCGATGCCGGCCATGGTCAGCAGCTCGGCCAGTTTCTCAGGCGCGACCTTGAGCGTCACGAACTCCTTTAGCCAGTTGAAAGTGAATTTCATGAGGATGAAGTATTGGAGCGTTGGAGTATTGGAGTATTGGAGTATTGGATCGGAAACCTATTACTCCATCACTCCACCACTCCATTGAAACATTCCTTTTTACCCGAATTGCCGGAGAAACCTCAAGTCGTTTTGGAAGAACAACCGAATATCGTCGATGCTGTATTTGAGCATGGCGATCCGCTCCACGCCCATGCCGAAAGCGAAACCCGAGACCTTCTCCGGATCGTACTTCACGAAGCGAAAGACTTCCGGATCGATCATACCGGCGCCCATGATCTCAAGCCAGCCGGTGCCTTTGCAGATCCGGCAAGACTGACCCTCGGAGACCACTCCTTTGCCGCCACAGATCACACATTGTATGTCAAGCTCTGCACTGGGTTCGGTAAAGGGGAAAAAGCTCGGCCGAAACCGCACGCCCGTCTCTGCGCTAAAGATCTGTCGCAGGAAGTGGATCAGCACGCCTCTGAGATCGGCGAAAGAAATCCGGCGATCCACCATAAATCCTTCCACCTGATGAAACATCGGCGAGTGCGTCGCATCGTCATCATGGCGGTACACGGCGCCGGGAACGATCACCTGAAGCGGCGGCTTACGGGCTTCCATCGTGCGGATCTGCACCGGGGATGTGTGGGTTCTTAGAACGCGATCGTTGGAAACGAAAAAAGTGTCCTGCATGTCGCGCGCAGGATGATCTTTGGGAATATTGAGCGCCTCGAAGTTGTGATAGTCATCCTCGATATCCGGACCGCGGGCGATCTCAAAGCCCATTCCCCAAAACACATCGATGATTTCATCCAACACCAAAGTCAACGGATGAGCCCGGCCCCTCTCCCAGCGTGTACCCGGAAGCGTGATGTCGATTTTCTCCTCTTCGAGGGCGCGCTCTTTGGATTGTTCTTTGATGACCTTCAGGCGTTCGTCCAAATGCTCCTCGACGACTCGCCTCAATCGATTGAGTTCCTGGCCAGCTTGCGGCCGTTCTTCTACGGGCAAATCTGCGAGGCCCCGCAAAAGGAGCGTTAATTTCCCCTTGCGCCCCAAAACTTCGACGCGCAACTGCTCGATCTCCATCTCGGAGCTGGCTTGCTGGATTCGATCCAGAACCTCTCCTCGGAGAGCTTCTAAGGACTCGTTCATCTACAGTTACAAGCTTAAGCGCTCAGGTGAGATTTTGCAGTCTGGGCTAATTGTCCAAACGCGGGTAAATCGGCGACGGCCAACTCCGCGAGGATTTTTCTGTCAAGCTCCACGCCGGCCTGTTTCAGGCCCTTGATCAACTGGCTGTAAGAAATCCCATTTAATTTGGCTGCCGCACCGATGCGCGTGATCCATAAACCGCGAAACGTTCTCTTTTTGACCCGGCGATCTCGATACGCAAAGGCAAGCGCTCGCTCGACCGTTTCATGGGCAGACCGATACAGCCGGCCGCGGCCTCCGACATAGCCCTTAGCCAGCTTCATGATCTTTTTTCTTCTCTGTCGGGATTTGCTCCCGCCCTTAGTTCGTGGCACTTTCGTGCTCCTTTCTTCCGAGTTGGCTTGTCGCCGAGCAGCCTCCAGTCCTATTTGCTGTCCGCTGTTAGCTGCTCGTAATTTATAGATAGGGTATCAATTTGCGGATATTCTTTGTCTCGACAGCCGAAACAGTGGTCCCCTGCCGCAGATGTCTCTTTCGTTTTTTTCCTTTGCTCGAAAGTAGATGGCTCTTGAATCCTTTGTTTCTCTTAACCTTGCCGCTACTGGTCACCCTAAATCTCTTGGCTGCTCCCCTGTTGGTTTTGATTTTCGGCACTTTTTTCTCCCCTTTTTTTACCGTTTACGATTCATAAAATTGTCTATTTGGGGGTCAGAAGCATCGCCATGCTTCGTCCCTCTAATCTTGGTTCAATGTCGACCTTGGCAATGTCTAGGATCTGATCAACCACGCCTCGGAGCATCTGCCTGCCCAGCTCGGGATGGGTGATTTCTCGCCCACGAAAGAACACCGAGACCTTGACCCGTTGTCCCCTCTCGATGAACTGACGAATGTTTCGTACCTTGTGCTCGACATCATGAGGATCGGTGCGGGAGCCCATCTTTACTTCCTTGATTTCGAACACCGAGTGCTTCTTCGGTCCGTGCGATTTCTTTTTTTGCTCGTAGCGGAACTTGCCGTAATCCATCATCCGGCACACCGGAGGCTGTGCGTCCGGCGCGACTTCCACCAGATCCATCTCTTCCGCCTCTACCTGTTTCAGCGCCTCGTACAGCGGCATGACCCCGAGCTGTTCGCCCTTCGGACCGATGACGCGAACTTCACGGGCGCGAATTTGATGATTGATCCGCGCTTCTTTAGCGATAAGCCACCTCCGTTTGTCGTGAGACGCTCATATTCTTATGCTTCTCCCTTTTCCCGCGCAAGCTCGGACTTTAGTCGCTCCACAAAATCGTTCAAAGACATGGATGGCAAGTTTTCGCCGCCTCGGCGCCGCGGCGCCACCGTCTGAGCTTGGACTTCCTTATCCCCAATTACAACCGCATACGGAATCTTGGCCAATTGGGCCTCGCGGATCTTATAGCCAAGTTTTTCGTTGCGCTCGTCTAATTCGACGCGCCAACCGCCCGCTTTCAATTCCATAAAGATTCTTCGCGCATAATCCAACTGCTGGTCTGTAACGGTAACGATTTTAATCTGCACCGGAGCAAGCCATAGAGGGAAATTGCCCGCATGGTGTTCGATCAGAAAAGCCATCATGCGTTCCATCGTGCTGATAACGCCGCGGTGAATCATGACCGGACGTTTGTACTGGCCGTCCTTGTCAACATATTCGAGTTCGAACCGCTCTGGAAGATAAAAGTCGAGCTGCACGGTCGAGAGGGTCTCGCTGTGTCCCAGGACGTCATTTAATTGCACGTCGATCTTGGGACCGTAGTACGCCGCCTCGCCGACCGCTTCTTTATAGGCAACACCGACTTCGCTCAAAGCCTGGCGAAGATAGCTCTCCGCTTTATCCCACATCGCGTCGTTGTCCACAAAATTCGCTTTGTCCTTCGAATTCCGCAGGGAAAGCCGGTACCAGTAGTCCTTAAATCCGAAATCTCGGTACACGCGTTCGATCAGCCGAAGGACCCCGACGGCTTCGGATTGGATCTGCTCGGGAAGGCAAAAAATATGCGCGTCATTCAACGTCATCGCTCTCACCCGGGACAAGCCGGAAAGCGTGCCTGATCGTTCGTAGCGATACATGGTCCCCAGCTCGGCCAACCGAATCGGCAAATCACGATAGCTATGTAGCCCATGCTGATAGATGACGATGTGGTGCGGACAATTCATCGGCCGGAGAACCAGCTCCTCTTTGTTCTCGAATTCCATCAAGGGATACATGTTATCTTTGAAGTGATCCCAATGGCCCGAGCGTTTGTAAAGATCGACGCGCGCGAGTTGCGGTGTGTTGACGTGCTGATATCCCAGGCTGCGCTCGAGATCGACGATATAACGCTCGAGAATTGAACGGACCATGGCTCCTTTCGGAAGCCACACAGGAAGGCCCGGCCCAATGGCGTCTGAAATCATAAAAAGGCCGAGCTCCTGGCCCAGCTTCCGATGGTCGCGTTTTTTCGCCTCTTCGAGCAGCCGCAGATGCTCTTTCAGCGCCTGCTTTGTCGGCCACGAAGTGCCATAAATGCGCTGGAGCATCTCGTTCTTTTCATTGCCGCGCCAGTAGGCGCCGGCGACTCCGGTCAGCTTGAAGGCTTTGATAGCGCCGGTCGATGGCACGTGCGGGCCGCGACAAAGATCGACCCAATCGCCCTGTCGATATAAAGAAACGGTCTCGTCGGGAATTTCTTCCAGGATAGCGACCTTGTAATCCTCTCCCATATTGCGAAACAGCTCGATGGCCTTACTCTTGGGCATCTCTTCGCGCGATACTTTGAGATTGGACTGGGCGATCTCTGCCATTCGTGCTTCGATCTTCTCGAGCTCCTCGGCAGTGAAGGCTCGGTCCCGTTTAAAATCGTAGTAGAACCCATCTTCGATAGTCGGACCGATAGTCACCTGGGTGCCAGGGAAAAGACTTTGCACCGCCTGCGCCATGAGATGCGCCGTCGAGTGGCGCAGGACATCCAGTCCGTCGGGACTGTCGATGGAGATCCATTCCAGGAAACAATCCTGCTCGACCGGTCGATTCAAATCGACGGGACGACCGTCAACCTTGGCGGCGATAATGTCACCATCAACCCTATGACCAGACCCGATTTCGTCAATCCGGGTACCGCGGCGAACCTCCACGGTTTGGCCGTCGGGCAATCTTACGTGAATGTTTTCCATCCCAACGTGTTAGCGAAGAATGGTAGGCACGGGCAGGATTGAACTGCCGACCTCTTCCGTGTCAAGGAAGCGCTCTCCCACTGAGCTACGTGCCTGTGAGACGCGAGCGGATAGCCCCTTGCGGGTTCTGTTGTGAAACATGATATTCATTGCCTGTAATTGCGGCTGATCAAAGCCCTTGGAGCAGCGACCGGTTCTTATTTACCTGAACAGCGCAAGAGATCGAATTTACTACCAATTTTTCATACATGTGTCAACCGATTCCGGTGATCGAGCCAGCCCTATTCTGGAGCCACATGAGCCCTCTGTAAAGATATTGAAGACCGGACACAACGGTAGCGGTGGCGGTTACGCCAATGAGAAAATTTGTCAGCAAGGGATGGAGGATTGTGGGATTGTGGAGCAACGCCAAGGCCACGCCCAAAGTCAGAAGCTGGAGCATGGTGCTGCATTTTCCGATGAAGCTTGGCTTAACTTCCAAGCGTTCCTCCACCAGGAGATAAACGACCGCAAATCCGAGGAGGATCAAAATATCTCGGCTTACCACCACCACCGCAAGCCACATAGGTATCCCATCAATCAAACCGAGCATCACAAATGAAGTGATGACGAGTAGTTTGTCAGCCACAGGGTCGAGGTAAGCCCCGAGGGCAGTTTGCTGATGCATCAACCGCGCGGCGAGGCCGTCCAGGAAATCCGTCACCCCACCGAAGATGAACAAGATCAAAGCCTCCCAGTAACGATGATATGCGAGGAAGACGAGAAAAAATGGAATGGTGAGTATGCGAATGAGGGTGAGAAAGTTAGGCAAGTTGAGCATCGAGACCTTATGACAGAGAGTGGACCGGGGCCGAGAGGGCCCGCAGCAACTTGCGCATCTGGCCGGCTAATTTCGGGCTGACTAGCGCGGTGACATGAATCTCGTCGCTGTCATAGGTTTCTTCGACGATTCTTCCGCGCTCACGCAGCAGCGATAAGAGCCCAACCCGTGACGCGGGAAAAGTAGCCTGAAACCGCTCTTTGCCTTGGTCGAGGATGGCACCGATCCGTTCAAGCAGCCCGTCGATCCCTGCCCCGGTCCATGCCGAGATCGGGCAAACACCTTCCGCCGATCGGCTTTTGAGGCGCGGCAGCGGCACCGAAGCTACAACGTCGATCTTGTTGGGAACCAACACCGATGGTACTTCGCCGGCGCCAATTTCTTCAAGCACTGATTCAATTACCTGGATCTGCTCTGCAAAAAGCGGATTGGCCATGTCAACGAGATGCAGCAGCAAGTCCGCGCTCCTGACCTCTTCCAGCGTGCTCCTGAAGGCCTCGACGAGCGAGTGCGGAATCTTGTTGATAAAGCCGACGGTGTCCACGACCATCACTTTATCGCCGTTGGGCAGCCGGAGCGCGCGGGTGGTCGGATCCAACGTGGCAAAGAGCTTGTCTTCGACCAATACGCCGGCTCGTGTGAGCGCGTTCATCAAGGTCGATTTGCCAGCGTTGGTGTAGCCGACCAGAGCCACCGTGGCAAACGGTACTTCCTCCCGCTCTTTGCGCTGTAATGTACGGGTGCGCTCCACGGTTCTTAATCGCCGCTTCAAATGGCTAATCCGTTCCCGAATTCTCCGCCGATCGACCTCTAGCTGGGTCTCACCTGGCCCCCGGGTGCCGATACCGCCACCCAGTCTCGACAGGTGCGTCCACTGGCGCGTCAGCCGCGGCAGCAGGTATTCCAGTTGAGCCAGTTCTACTTGCAGTTTTCCTTCGTTGCTTTTCGCCCTTTGGGCGAAAATATCTAGAATCAATTGGCTTCGGTCCACCACCCTGAGCTTAAACGCCGACTCCAAATTGCGCTGCTGTGCCGGAGTGAGGTCTTCGTCAACGATCACCAAATCGGGCTGGAGCTCTTTTAGCGCAGACTGAATCTCCTCGACCTTACCGCGCCCCATTAACGTCGCCGGCGTCACGTTCCGAAGCCGTTGGGTAAACTTCCGAACCACCTTAGCGCCGGCGGTTTCGGCCAAGCGCTCGAGCTCCTCTAAGCTGTATTCGAGAACAACTTTGTGATCTCGCGCGGGCAGTTCGACGCCTACCAGAACAGCTTTTTCTTTGGGATGATGATTGGAGTGAAGGTGCTTCAAGATTGGAGTGAATGAAAGCTCACCCGGCGGCCGAAAAGCCTTTCGACCGTCGCCTCAAGTTCGGGAGTCGAGGCTATCCGCACTTGACTAGGAAGCTCAATGACCGTTTCATTGTCCCCCAGAGCAATAAGATGCAGAACAACGGCACACGGACCAGGATATTCAAGTAGCGTTTCACGCAACTGGACCAACTCGTCGGACGATACTTCGGATTCGCGGACATAAAGATGCACTCTGTCGCCATTGCCGTTTCGTTTAATATTGCCGTTCGCGCCGCCATTGAGCCGTCCCTTGGAAACCTCCTGCGCAAGCGGCGTAATCTCATTGGCAAAAACCTGGATTCTATCCTCGCCGACCTCCATCCTGCCCTTGACAAAAATGGGATCATCGGAATTCAGCAGCTCCACCGCTTTTCGATAGACGTCGGGCCAGGCAACGACTTCGACAAACCCGCTTTTGTCTTCGAGATTAAAACTTCCGTAGCGGTCGCCCTTTTTTGTATTTTTCAGCTTGAGCGAGGAAATCACGCCGCCGATTTTCACATCGCCCGCTGAAGCTTTCTCCTTGAGCTCCGCAATGGTCCTACTGCTTATCTTTTTTATGACATTGTCATACTTGTCCAACGGATGGCCGGTAATATAAAAGCCGAGCGCTTCCTTTTCGAAAGCCAACGATTCCTGGGCGGACCATTCTTCAACCTGCGGATAAATGTCGCCGGGTTTCTTGGATCCTTTGGCGGGAGCACCGAGCATGGCGAAAATGTCGATTTGATTACTTTCCTCATCTCGCTGAAAAGCCTGACCGGCTCGCATGGTCTCGTCCAACACAGCCATCATCCGCGCCCGAGAAACATTCGTTGAATCGAACGCCCCGCATTTGATCAAGTTTTCAATGACCCGCCGATTCACCGCCGTCAGGTCAACGCGCCGGCAGAAATCGAAAAGCGATTCGAAAGCCCCGTCCTTCTCGCGGCTCTCGAGAATCACCTCCACCGCTTTCTCGCCGACATTCTTCACCGCAGTCAAACCGAAGCGTATCTTACCACCCACCGGGGTAAAATCAGATCGGCTCTCGTTGACGTCCGGGGCGAGAACCTCGATACCTTTCTCCCTGCACTCGGCGAGATTTTTGATCACTTTATCGGTGTCGCCCATTTCCCAGGTCATCAATGCCGCTATAAACTCAACGGGGTAATGAGTCTTGAGATAGGCGGTCTGGTAGGAAACCAGCGCGTAGGCCGCCGAATGGGATTTGTTAAAACCGTAACGCGCAAAGGTTTCCATCTGATCGAAGATCTCCGTGGCCTTCTGAGGATCAATTTTTTTCTTTTTCGCGCCTTCGACGAACCGTTCGCGCTGCGCCGCCATCTCCTCGGGATCTTTTTTCCCCATGGCACGCCGCAAAATATCGGCGTCTCCCATGCTGTAGCCGCCAAGCACCTGGGCGATCTGCATCACCTGTTCCTGATAGACGATGACCCCGTAGGTATCTTTGAGGATCGGCTCCGAAAGAGGATGCAAGTATTTGTTCTTCTCTCTGCCGTTCTTGCGTTTGATGTATTCTTCCGCCATCCCGCTATCCAACGGGCCGGGTCGGTAGAGCGCCAGGATGGCCACCAGATCTTCGAAACAGTTGGGACGGATCTTGACGGTCATCTCGCGAATGCCCGTGCTTTCAAGCTGAAACACGCCGGTGGTATTGCCGTTGCACAGAAGCTGGTAAGTTTTCTTGTCGTCCAGCGGGAGATGCCCCAAATCAACTTTGACTCCCTGGGTCATCTGGATGAGCTTGACGCAGTCGTGAAGCAAGGTCAGGGTCTTGAGACCTAGAAAGTCGAATTTGACCAGGCCGATTTTCTCCACGCAACTCATATCGAACTGGGTCACGATGCCGCCCTCTTTATCGACGAACAGCGGCAAGTGATCCACCAGCGGGAGATTCGAAAGCACGACCCCGGCGGCATGGGTTGAGGCATGTCTTACCAAGCCTTCCAAGCGCAGGGCGTGATCGATCAAAGTCTTGATCCGCGGATCGGTCTTGATCAACTCTTGGAGCCGCGGCTCCATCTTGATGGATTCGGTTAGAGGATAGTCGAAACCCTGCTTGGGAGCCGGAATGAGCTTGGCGATGGCATCGGTCTCGGCGAACGAAAAGCCCAATGCGCGCCCGACGTCTCTGATCGCCGCCTTGGCTTTAAGCGTCCCGAAAGTGGCGATCTGCGCAACCCGATCGGCGCCGTACTTATCTTTCACGTATTGAATTACCTGGGCCCTGCCGCGAATGCAGAAATCGACGTCGATATCCGGCATGGAGCGCCGCTCGGGATTCAGAAAACGTTCGAACAGAAGCACGTGACGAATCGGATCGAGGTCGGTAATCTTAAGCGCGTAGGCGACCAGACTGCCGGCAGAGGATCCGCGTCCCGGTCCCACGGGAATACCGTTGCGTTTGGCATAGTTGATAAAATCAGCGACGACCAGAAAGTAGCCGGGGAACTGCATCCGCTTGATGACGTCTAATTCATAGTTGAGTCGGTCTTCATAGGCCTTTCTGGTTGCGGCATCGGTTCCTCCGTGAAGTCTTTCCTCCAGGCCGCTGCGAGCCAGCTCATCCAGATAATCCTCCAGACTGATCTCCTTGGGCGGCGCAAAAGTCGGGAAGTGGTACTTGCCAAACTCCATCTCGAGATTGCAGCGGTCGGCGATCTCCAAGGTTCGCTCCACCGCCTCGGGGCAATAGTCAAACCCTCGCTTCATTTCCTCGGCCGATTTGACATAGAGCTCGTCGGTCTCCAATTTGAGCCGGTTGTCTTCACTGATGGTTTTGCCGGTCTGCACACAGAGCAGCACGTCGTGAGCGTGATAATCTGCCCGTTCGCCGTAGTGACAATCGTTGGTGGCGACCACGGGAATCGAGAGATCTTTTGCTAGTTCGACAAGGAGCTTATTGACCTTTTCTTGCTCCGGGAGCTTGTTGTCTTGGATCTCGATGTAGTAGCGGTCGTTGAACATAGACAGATAGCTTTCGGCCGCCGCCTTGGCCCTTTCAATATTGCCGCCCGAGAGAGCCTGAGAGACTTCGCCTTGCAAACACGCGCTTAAGGCGATGAGCCCGCCGTTGAGTTCCTTGAGCAGCTCCTTATCGATGCGCGGCTTATAATAAAACCCTTCCATGTAGCCGAGCGAGACGAGCTTACACAGATTACGGTAGCCCTCCTTATTCATCGCTAGGAGGATAAGATGGTTATTGTATTCCTTCGGCCCCTTATCGACGCCTTTTTTTTCGAAGCGGCTGGTGGGCGCGACGTAAATCTCGCATCCGATGATCGGCTTCACGCCGTGGCTCATCGCTTCCCGATAGAATTCGACGGCTCCGAACATGTTCCCATGATCGGTCATGGCGACGGCCGGCTGTTTTAACGATTTTATGCGCTCGAACAGTTTGTCGACCTTGTTGGCGCCATCGAGCAAACTGTACTCAGTATGACAATGCAGGTGAACGAAGCGGGAATGTTCCATTGCAGCTAGTTCACAATTAGCACAAAGAGTTTCTTCCCTCAATTATTATTCCGCGAATCGCTATCAAAAGTTATCCACAGGTTGCGGCCAAAGGCCGCTGGCAACAAAGTCGTCGAGGATTTGCCCGAGAATATTCGCAAACTTGAGATTTCTTCTCTGGTCCGCGGTTATGCTCATGAGCCGTTGTCCTTCGTACAGCGTGAGTTCTTCAGCACGCTTGCCCGTCTTCGCCCAATACAAGTACTTGATGTTTGGATAGGCATCCCCTTCACTACAAATGTATTCACGAAAAAAATTCCATTGATGCAGGTCAATGCCCAATTCTTCTTTGACCTCGCGGATCATAGCCTGTTCCGGTGTCTCACCTTCTTCGAGATGGCCGCCCGATCATGACGGTCGAACAGCAAGACCATGGCGATTTGTTTCATCAGGTGATCGAATTACTTCAACAAGACCCAGGTTGCTACAACGTCTGCGCTTTACTCCACTCTTGGTCGCCAGAGGATTGGCAGCAGATAGCCTTAGAATTCCCAAATCTTCCCGCGAGGCGTGTGCACGACTTCAGGATGAAATTGGACGCCAAAGAAACGACGGCGCGGGCCGGCGAATGCAGCAATTGGGGAATTGCCGCTATGGGCTAGGACCATCCAGCAGAAGTCATCCGATCGACGATACAGACCGTCCAGCGGACTCTCCCGCGAAAACTCGATGCGAGTCTGGATGAGTCATGCGCGTCGCGCGATGAGCCGCGTACTGGGAACCGAAATCGAGAACGAGGATCATTCTAATCGATAGTTCGGGGCCTCGTTGGTAATGAAGACATCGTGGACGTGTCCTTCCCGCAACCCGGCGGCGGTAACCTGCATGAAGCGAGCTTTTGCCCGAAGAGTCGCGACGTCGCGGCAGCCGACGTAACCCATGCCGGCCCGGAGTCCTCCCACGAGCTGATGGATGTTGAAGGAGAGCGAGCCTTTATAAGGGACCTGTCCTTCGATCCCTGTAGCGATCCTTGCTCCCCTGCTTCATCGCTCCGAGAGATCCCATGCCGCGATAAACCTTATAAGTTCGCCCCTGGTAAAGAATCGTCTCCCCCGGGCTTTCTTCCGTGCCCGCGAATAAGCTTCCGATCATAACCGAATGAGCCCCAGCGGCCAATGCCTTAGTAATGTCGCCTGAGTACTTGATGCCGCCATCGGCAATAATTGGAACGCTGTAGCGCGCCGCCGCTTTGGCGCAACTGCCGATGGCCGTAATCTGCGGAATCCCAACGCCGGAAACGACGCGGGTCGTGCAGATCGACCCCGGCCCCACGCCGACTTTAACGACGTTGGCGCCCGCTTGGATTAATGCCGAGGTTCCCTCCGTTGTCGCCACGTTGCCGGCGGCGAGGTCGAGATCCGGATAACGGCGCCGAATCTGACTGACCACGTCAAGAACGTTTTTCGAGTGGCCGTGAGCCGTGTCCACGGCGATCAAATCGGCGCCGGCACGCGTTAACGCCTCAACCCTTTCTTCCCAGTCGGCGCCCACGCCCACCGCCGCGCCGACGCGCAGCCGGCCTCTCTCGTCTTTGCAGGCGTTGGGATATTGGATTTTCTTCTCGATGTCTTTAACCGTTATGAGACCCTTGAGCTGAAAATCGTCATCCACCACTAAGAGCTTCTCAATGCGATGTTGATGGAGGATCTCTTTTGCCTCCTCGAGTCCCACTCCCGGTTTCACCGTTATCAATTTATCCTTTGTCATGACTTGAGAAACCGGCCGGTCCAAGTTTTTTTCGAACCGGAGATCTCGGTTCGTGAGAATTCCGAGCAACTTTCCATTTTTAGTCACCGGGAGTCCGGAAATGCCGTATTTCTGCATG
>WNGI01013083.1_pt1 | contig 12119 bp, 12 predicted proteins | sample 5400621 | NCBI WGS metagenome assembly WNGI01 (sample SAMN13153374, study PRJNA577476) | soil metagenome | isolation source: 20 cm soil or saprolite under Garry oak tree replicate 1 | place: USA:California | collected 2016-06-15 | reverse complement strand
TGTCGTTCTATTTCGCCAAGCGCGGATTTGAGAATGTTGCGCGGATCATCAAACGATGACCAGGGATCATCAAACGATGACCGGGGATCATCAAGCGACGAACGCCATGCGCAACGCGGAGATCAAGGCGATCATCGCCGAGACGTTGGCCGAACAGCAACGGCTTCATCACAATGATATCGACGCGGTGGTTCTCCGGACCATCGCCACCATCCTGACCTCGTTCGGGATCGAGGAAGAGGACCGCAAGGAATTACGGGCGGATTTCCAGCACTTGAGGCGCTGGCGCAAGAACGTCGAACAGGCGCAGAGCTATACATTCAAAGCCGTCATCACCATTATCGTCACCGGCTTTGTCGGAGCAGTGTGGCTCGGCGTCAAGGTCATGCTCGGCAAATGATTCGCCTCACTACGATGGTTGCAGTCCTTCTGCTTTCATTTCCGGCGCATGCCTTTCCCTGCTGGGTCGTGAGGAAAGCTGTCGTGCAATATGGCGAGACGGCGGTAGAATCCTGGGCGAGAGCAAAAGGCATTCCCGACAAGGAAATCGAGAAAGCGAAACGATGCCTAAGGTGATCTCCTTATCGTCCCGATCGGGACTTTGGAACGTCTGATCTATGTATAAGATTCGTGCGGTCGACGGGCATGACGATGAAATCGCGGATACGCTTGCTGACCTTCACCGCCTTACATTCTTTGATGGCGCCTCCATGCCCGAATTCGATTGGGGATATTGGTGGCTGGCGTATCGGGAGGCAGTGCCGGTCGCCTTTGCAGGCGTCGTTCCGTCGACGTACGTTTCCAACGCGGGATATTTCTGCCGTGTCGGCGTATTGAAAAAATGCTGCGGAAATGGGCTTCAATTGCGCCTGATGCGCGCGCTGGAGGTGCGTGCGAGACGCAATGGATGGAGTTGTGTGGTTTCGGACACCACTGAAAATCTCGTTTCCGCCAATAATTTCATCCAGGCCGGCTATCGGCTGTATCAGCCACAAGCTCCGTGGGCGTGGCCGAACACGCTGTACTGGCGTAAATCCATCAGGTGAAAGCGTAAATCCAGTAAGTGCAAATTCACCAAATGAGTGGTTACCCGCCGCTCCCAGAACTCTCAAAGCGCGCCCGGTGGCCTGACGGCCACCGGGCGCTTTTTTCGTTTCCATGGTCCTAGGTGCCTGATATTACGTGCAGCAGCGTATCCTGTGCGCTGCCATTCAACCGGCAAGCGGATCTGACCTTTATCTATTTCGCCCCGCGGTGCCGCGCAGGCAGCCGATCTCTGCAAAGCCCCAGATCGTGAGCGCAAAACCTGCCAGAGCCAGGATATAATCGAGCGCCATGCCCGCTCTTCCCGCAAACCATTCCACTTTCGCAAAGTGGCCGAGCATGCCGGGTACCACGTAGAACACCAGCAGCTACCACGCGCTCTTGTCGCGATCATGCAACCGCTCGGTGTGGATGGCGAAACCCCACATCAGCCACGGGATGACGACAATGAATACCACAATGATAAACAGCGGTGCGGCGATTCCGGCGGCGCTGACAGGATGACTGCGGCAAATAGGCCTGCGACGCTAAAAATAAGAAGCGAACGCCAATATTGGGCTCGGCCGATACGAGAACGATCGCGCGGGGCTCAGCCGCAGCGCGCGCCACACTGTACGAGATCGATCTCGCGGTCGCCAAAGCTGAGGGGTTATTCGCGGCCCCCGGGGCGCTCGGCGGAGCTATTATCAGCTGTCGCCACAATCAGATCCAGCATTTCCAGCCGCCCCTGGGGCGTTTGGGTATTTGAAAAGCAGGATCGTCTGAAACGGGGTCCTGAGCCAGGTTAGAGAATAAATCACAATTCTCTCAAAGTCTTGGCCAGCGCAATGGGCCTGTTGCAGGTGTCTTCACCCAAGCGAGGCCCATCAAGGAGGACGGCAATGCCACTAATAGAAGTGCATGTCATCGAGGCATGCATTTAATCCCGAGCAAAGCGTTACTCGGAAATTGACCGAGGCCAGGTCTCGAAGGCGAGAACGTGTGCTGGGTGACCTTGGTCAAGGTTTCGGAAGTCATGAGCGGCAAACGAGGTATCGGCACGGCTGCTGACGACCTGAGCCATCAAGGATCTTGCTGCGCGTCGAAGGGGCGGCGTGGGGCCTTCCGGAGCTGTTACGGGCAGCCCTAAGCACGGCTGCAACGGTCATGCAGGGCGTCCAATGACCGCAGCGTTGCGCGTCACCGGTGCTGCGGTCATTTTTATTACTTTCATCTGCGCCAACATGGCAGAATACGCCTCGAAATCAGGTCAAGAGGTACTGTCATGAAAGCGATTGCTGGCGCGGGATTCGCGATATTCGCCTCTCTATTTTTTGCCACTGGCGTTGCCACGGCGCAACCCGCCAATATGGGCTGTTCGCCCGAGAACCCGGGGAACGGGCCGCAGACCCTGCGGTTGTGGCGTCACCATCGTCGCTGAAAATGGTGCGCGATATACCCTTCTGGATCGCGATCGAAATGGCCGTGTGGACTCCGTCGAGCTGAGCAGCAAGGCCTTGTTGCTCGAGGTGCCAAAAGGAACAGGCGCAAATCGCTTCGAGGTCATGACACCGCAAGCGATTGCGGCGGTGCGCGGCACGAAATGGGCGGTCGATACCGCGGAGGGCAAAACCTCCGTTTTTGTGGTCAATGGACGGGTGGGCGTGGCGCGCCGCGCCGGTGCCAACCGTGTCGTGCTCGGGCCCGGGGAGGGCGTAGATGTCGAAGCGACAGGCGCCTTGATCGTGAAGCGCTGGCCACCCGCCCGCGTCGCCGCATTGTTGGCGCGGCTTGCACAATAATACAGCGAATGAGTCGTCGACATTTCCAGACACTAATTGCGGTTTTCCTGAGCGGTCTTTGGGGCGCAGCCGTGTATTTTGCGCACGAGCGAGGTCATCTGACTTTTCTCGATCGCATCGAATCCGCCATGACCGATCTTCGAACGCTGGCTCGCGGCGTGCGGGTTCCGCCCGACTTCGTCACGATCGTCGCAATCGACGACGCCGCGGTTAAGAAGGCTGGCAGTTATCCGCGAATCGATCTTGCCAGACTTATTGATGTGATCGCGCGACTGCAGCCGAAAGTCATCGCCATAGATCTTTTGCTGGTCGATCCGGGAACCGACGATGGCGATGAGGCGCTTGAAAGATCGCTGGCCGGGCGCGCGAGCGTGATTGCGGCTGCGGCGGTGTTCACGCAAGCCAGCCAGTCGGTCGCCGCGGAAAAGGACGGACCGCTCTCCGGTTTACCGAAGGCCGAGAGATTCCTGCTGCCGCTCAAGAGATTTGCGGAGCAGGCAGAAATCGGCATCGTCAATATGACGACCGACAGCAGCGGTACTCCAAACTCCATCCCGATGCTGTTTCGAACGCAAGACAGGATCGAAATGTCGTTTTCGCTCCGCGCGGCTGCGCTGGCGATCGGCAAGGAACCGACCATCGAGCCGAATCAGGTCATGTTCGGCGAGCGATCCGTTGCCACCGGCGCCAATCACGCACTTCCTATTACCTTTTACGGTCCGCGCGGCACCCTGCGAACGATCAGTGCGGCCTCGGTGCTCGACGGCGAGATTGCTGCAGATGCCATACAGAATAGAATTGTTGTTCTCGGAGCCACGGTCCACGGCGGCGGTGATTCCTTCCCGACCCCGTTCGATTCAGTAATGCCGGGCGCGGAAGTCGTTGCAACCGGGATAACGCATCTGATGGCCGGAGACGCGATATTGCGGAATAAGTCGGTGCGCCTTGCCGACGGTATTGTCGCGGTGCTGCTGCCGATGATCCTGGTCGGCTTGCTGGCATGGCGCCGAAGCGCGATTGGGCCTATCGCGACTCTCGTTGTTGTGATGGTATTTGCGGCAGCGAACGTCTTCGCGTTTTCTAGGGGAATATCGCTGAGTTCAGCGTTGCCGGCCGCGACTGCTGCGCCACCAACGGTTCTTTTCGCCGCCGTGCAGCTTTGGTCGGGTGGGCGACGGGAGCAATATATTGCCAGCAGAAATAAAGTGCTCGCACAATTTCAGGCGCCGGATGTTCAGGAGTGGCTAGCCCAGGACCCCGGCTTCCTCAAAGAGCCGGTACGCCAGGATGCGGCGGTAATCTTCATCGATCTTTCCGGCTTTACCGCGCTTAGCGAGAGGCTCGGACCGGACCCGACCCGCGAGTTGCTCAAGGATTTTCATGCTCTGGTCGACAAGGAGGCGGTGAGTTCGGGGGGAATGATCCCCAGCTTTCAGGGTGACGGCGCGATGATCCTGTTTGGGCTGCCGCAGGCTACGCCGGGCGACGCTCGTAGGGCGGCTCAATGTGCCACGGCACTGTGCGTCAGCGTTGAGCGATGGCTTGCGTCCTTGCCGCGGCCAATCGGTTCGAGACTTGGGTTTAAGGTTGGAGCTCATTTCGGAACCATCGTCGCATCGAGACTTGGCGGCGGAAGTTATCACCACATCACAGCGACCGGCGATACGGTGAACGTAGCGAACCGGTTGATGGAAGTAGCAGCCGATCGCGGGGTCGAACTTGCCATCAGCGACGAATTGCTCCGCGCCGCCAGCCGCGATAGCTCACTGTTTGACGTCGGCGCGCTCACTGGGCCGATCGAGACGCGACTTCGAGGCCGTTCCAGTTCGCTTGCGGTCTGGCTCTGGCGAAGCAACTCGGGGAATCCGTCAACAGGCCTGGCCGGTTAAGGTGCGGCTGTCGCGCTTCAGCTACGCGGTTTGTGCATTTTGAATCTCAAACTGCGAAAGCGGCTTGAATGAGATAAGTGCCCGGCTGTGGCGCGGCAGCGCGACGTTTTTGAACTTGACAATTTATAATTGCGGCTGTCCACTTGCCAAAATTCTTGATTTTGACCTGTCAGGGAGTGCGGGCGAACTGCGATTGCTATTGCTGCCCGTGCCAATTTCTGACGGGCGTCTACAATATTCTTAGAGGTGCCGAAAGATTTGACCGTCGCTGCGATGTCAGCCGTGGCGTGTTCGCGCACATTCCAATTCGCCACAAGGGTGTTCGCACCGGAAAAATATCATTGATTAAGACGTAAGAGGGGAGCGGTCATGTATCTTAATCGTTCGCTTGCCGTCGGAATTGTGGGCGTTCTGGTATTTGCCGGCTCGCTTGGGCAGGCACAGACGACACCCCCAGCACCGGCGGGCAATGTGTTGGGGCATCCCTGCAATCTCCTGCACGATCTCGTACCGTCCGATCCAAATAATCCCGCGACCTCCGACCGGAACAAACAAACGCCTGTCGATGCGACGACGAAAGACAAGATACTAACCTCCGGACTCCCATGCGCGGAAATCATCAGCGCAAACGGGCCCGATCCGACAAAATCGTCAATTGAGAACCGGCAGCGCGGCTTTGACTTCTATTCATGGCTGACATTCATCGCGCTCAACTCTCCAGCCAGCAACCCCAAGGGCATCGGAAGCTCGAAGGCCGATACGCCCACAATTTGGGAGGACAAGAAAAATTTCATCCCGCTGCTCGACGTGATGTTGCCGGGCGGAGCCAAGCCAAATTGGGACACCAGGATTGTTCCGCCAGCGTGCCAGAGCAAACACGAAGCCAATAAGGGCGTGATGGTTGTCAAGATGATCGAGGAGAGCTTCAATCAGCCGTTCAAGACAGGACCACTGATCGATCAACGAAACAACTACGCGATCTTCGATATTCTGATGAACAGGGCGATGTTTGACTACATCGTCGATGACAAGCATCCGCTGTACAGCCAGGCCCTTCAGGCGAGCGGACTAAACTCGAATCTGAGAATCGACTTTCCTCCTGGACGCCACGACAAGAAGACCGGTAGCGGCGCCGGAGACCCCGGATCTATCATGATCAAGGTCTCGTGGAAAATTCTGGATCCCGAGGACGACAACAGCAAATTCCACCACGTCCAGGCGCTGGTCGCGATGCCGCGCACCCCCGATGAACAATCCGATCCGCCTTGCCTGGAAAAGACACTGGGGTTGGTCGGCTTCCACGTCGTCCATAAAACGGAAGATCGGCCGCAATGGATCTGGACGTCGTTCGAGCACATCGACAATGTGCCGGAGAAGAATGATATCGATGCGCACAAGGCGGACCCGGTGGCGCACAAGCTAAAGCTCTACAATTTCTTTGATCGCGCCTGCACCGACAATTGCCCGATCAATGAGGCGCCGCCGCGCCCCTGGGATCCGGAGCACAAAAACGGCCTGAAATTTCGCCTCAAGGAGAACGGAGGGGTCTTGTTCAACAGCCAGATTGTCCGGACCACTCCCTTGACCAAGGCCACAAACGACATCAATGACGAATTCGATGCCATCCTGGGCGACACTGTGTGGAAAAATTATATTTTGATCGGCACCCAGTGGCCGAGCGGCTTTCCGTGCACTGCCGATCACTCTGTGCGGCCCGACGCGCCGGATCCCAGGACTGATTTCGACAAGCAGCCCGACATGAACTGCGCTCCGGCGCCGACCTTTCTGGCAAATTCCACGCTCGAAACCTTCAGCCAGGGTACAGTTCCTCAGGCGTCGTCGAGCTGCATGGCGTGCCATGGCAACGCCACCAGCTTTCTGCGGCGTCCGAAGGATTCCAAAGACCAGAGCGACTCCAAAGAAAAATTCATGAATCAATCGGATTTCACTTTCATGCTGGAAAAAGCGCGCTGAGCCGAGCTGAACGCACGACGTCCACGACAAACCGAGGACCAACGATGAGCAAGTCAACGCATGGAGAGCCTGCGCAAACGACACAAAGTGCAATCGACCACGATCACGCCGCTGGGATCAGCCGCCGCACGGTACTGGCGGGAGCTGCGGCCACGGCTGCGGCCGTCACCATCGGAGCCGACACCCCGGCGGTAGCGCAGAGTGCTGATTCCAAACAAGACATGGAAACATTTGTGACGTTGTCTGCAGCGCTTACCGGAATAGCTCCGAAGCTGCTTGCACCCGAAACCGATTCGGTCGGGATCAAGCATGACTATTTCAGCTGGGTGAATACGAAGCAGCCGGTCGCGTTCGCGAGGCTCTTGCAAATCACCAAGACCGCTGCGATCCAGAATCCGGCGGGCGATGGCGCTGACAGCATCATCAAGCAGGCCGACGTCGACAGGTTAGTCCAAGCCATGGAGTCGAACGCCGATACCAAGTTCCTGGCGCGCAGCATCGTGCTAATGTGGTACCTCGGATCTTGGTATGAGCCAGCCGATTTGAAGGCGCTCGCAGGCTCAAGCCCGCCGAGCTTCATCGGTCACACCGTCATATCCCCAAAGGCCTACACGCAAGGCTGGCTATGGCACGTCGCACAGGCCCACCCGATGGGATACAGCGACATGCAATTCGGATACTGGACGCGAAAACCTGCGCCGATCGAGGATTTCATAACTTCCAGATCAAAAGGTAAAACCTGACCATGGCCAACGACGATATCGACGTCGTGATCGTAGGGGCCGGCTTCGCCGGCGCGCTGATCGCAAATGAGCTCGCCAAGCAAGGCAAGAAGATAGTGATTCTCGAAGCTGGTGGCGGGGTTCCAACCAATATCAACGACTACATGGAGCGGTTCTATAAAGCACAAGACAAGGTGCCGGAGGTTCCCTACACACCACCGCTTACCAACACGGACGGAAAGCTACTTCGACCAGTTGACCAAAAGGGAAGACGGACAAAAGGCCACTCCCTTCAGCAGCACTTATGACCGTGTCGCTGGCGGCACCTCGCATTGGCTTGGCACCTGCCTGAGATTCGTGCCAAACGATTTCAAGTTGGGGTCGCTCTACGGCAAATCGCTCCCGGACCTCGTGGACTGGCCGATCGGCTACGAGGATCTGGTCGACTGGTATGGCAAGGCCGAAGCCGAACTGGGAGTGTCGGCAAACGTTGAGGAGCAAGCATATCTCGATATCACTTTTCCACCGCAATATGCCTACCCGATGCCTGGAATTCCGGAATCACTGACCGATAAGGCGATCAGAGCCGCGCTTGAAAACCTGATTCCGGCCGAAACAGCTTTCCTGAAAATGGCGCAACCGCCGACAAAGATCAACGTTGTGGGAACGCCGGCGGCACGCAATTCGCAGCCCTATCGAAACCGGCGCGCCTGCGCCGGTAATACCAACTGTATCCCGATTTGCCCGATCCAGGCGAAGTACGATCCGACCATCACCCTGAACGAGGCGCTGAGCCACAAACATGTGACGATGATGAAGCACACCGTCGCTCGGGAAATCATCCTTGATGCCGATCTTCGCAACGTCAGCGAGATCCGGTACACCAGCTACAAGCTCGGTTCGAACGAAACCGCTACAGCCTCGATCAAGGCCAAAATCTTCGTCATCGCAGCCAACGCCATCGAAACCGCACGACTGCTTTTGATGTCGAAGGATGAGGCACTGCCGTACAAGGCCAAGACCGTAGCCAATCGCAGCGGGATGGTCGGCCGGAACCTGATGGACCACCCTTATTATTTGGCGTGGGGACAGCTGCCGTTGACGGGAGCCCATCAGCTGTGGCCTTACCGCGGCCCGCTCATCACCTCCGGAATTGAAGACCTGCGCGACGGTGCGTTCCGCGGAGAACGCGGCGCGTTCCGCATGGATATCGGCAACGAGGGCTGGAATTTTGTAATCGCGGGGATTGTGGGCTCCGATCCACACACCACGGCGATCGATTTTGTCAATGGCGTCAATCGCAGCCTTTTTAAACAACCCCCGCGCGACGCAGTGGGCGTGTTTGGCCCGGCGCTGACCAAGGCGCTCAATGACAACATCACACGGCAGTTCCGCATAGGCTTCCTGATCGAGCAGACGCCGAACGCCCACAATCGCGTCATGCTGTCGGAACACACGGACGGCCTCGGACTGCCGCGGCCGCAGATCGCCTACAACATCTCTCCCTATGAGAAGCAGGGAATTGTCGCCGCATACCAGCTGAAGGAGCTAATCTTCCGAAGAATGGGAGCGACGGACTACACCAGGGTCGCGGACGACGATCCGACCCGGTTCGAGGAGAAAATCAACGGCAACACCGTTGCGCTGAACTACGGCGGCGCTGGTCATATCATGGGTACCTATCGCATGGGCACCGATCCCGACCAGTCTGTAGTGGATTCATACCAGCGCTCGCACGATCACGACAACCTTTATCTGGTCGGCAGCGGGACGTTCCCGACCGGCGCCACCGCGAATCCCACCTTGACGCTTTCGGCTCTGGCGCTGCGGACGGCGGAGCGAATTGCAAGGAGGGTCTGAGCTGGCCTGCGAACCTGTCATCATACGCTGATAGGATGGCTGCATCTGACTGTCCGCTTGAAGTCGATGGAGGCATTGATAGGTCGATCGTACCACAGGTGCCACGCCAAGGCGGCGCGCACGTGCGATCGGCTCTCATTATCGACAAAGTTCTCAAGTGGGCATGCAACTACTCGGCTTGGTATGACGGCAGGCGCAAGAACATTTTTCGCACTGACGGAAGACCTAAGGCAAAAAGGGGAGCGAAATGTCTGACGCTCAGATGCGTGCTGGTCGCCGCCGCGTCGCTGCGGCTTTTTCCAAATGGTGGAAGCATGCACTCGCCGCTACGGTGCTGATCGTCTCGCTGGCGGCGGTTGGCCCGGCCGCCATTTACGCTGCCGAATGTCCCGCGCCGCGCGAGCCGCGTGTTGCGGCCTCCGAACAGCCGGCGATCAATATCGATAAGCACAAGAAGCAACTGCTTGCCTATCAGGCGACCACCTACAACGACGACATTTCACTGGTGATCGCAGACGCACTCGCCTATGTCCAGAGCCACGCCGACCAGGTCAAATGGCCCGCTGTCGTGCTCGATATTGACGAGACTTCTCTGACGAACTGGGAAAACCTCAAGGACAACAATTTTGGCTTCATCAAGGGCGGTCCGTGTCCGCTGCAGCCGCACATGGCCTGTGGTTTTGACGAATGGATCCTCAAGGCCTCCGCTCCTGCGATCGAACCGACCCGGACCTTTTTCAATACACTAAGAGCCAGGAATATCGCGCTGTTTTTCATCACCGGCCGCCGTGACGGTCAGCGCGATGCGACGTTGCTGAACCTGGATCACGCCGGATATCAGGGTTGGGCCAAGCTCGTCACCCGGCCGGACAGCGATACCAATCCATCGATCATACCGTTCAAGAGCGGAGAACGCGCCAAGATCAGGGCCGCGAAAGCGATCTCGACGGCGACGGCGCCGATTATTGTGCCTTCAAGCTTCCCAATCCGTTCTACTTCATCGAATGAGAAATCGAAGCGCATCTTGAATGGCGGACGTCATAGCTTGTGCGGCGAACCGCGATAGCCTTCAACGTCGGCGTAGTTGTAGAAGGCCCTTGCCCGATCCAGGCACTCCTGATTGGTCATAATTTTCTCGTTATCTGGCTTGTTCGGAAACTTCCAATGGCGAGATTCAGGACCGAGCGCCAGCGTGTCGAGCCTGTTGCCGCCGTCCGCGAAGATCTTGTGAGCTATATCGGTACACAGAAACGACGTGATCGAAGGACCAAAATCAGGCTCTCCGTTCTCGGACACAAAAAATGCGCCGTCCACATTAGTTGGGTCCTTCGCATTTGCTGCTTTCGCGGATTTCATCTTCGCCATGAATTCGAGATTGGCGTCGTTGAGCATTTTGAATTCAGCGAGTTGGACTTCCGAGGCTGCGATGGGAATTGGAGCGCCCGGCAAACTCGAAACCGGCTTCCCTTGCCAGTCCACAATCGGCTTGCCCTGCGCGTCCTTGGCCTCGATGCGGTTAGCCAGATTGTACATGATGTTGCCGATCTTGTAGGCGGTAAAATCGTTCTGGATGTAGACGATCTGCTTGACACCGGCCAGCGACATCACACCCGAACACTGCGCGCACGACTCCAGCGAGGTATAGAGCGTGACGTCGGAGAGCGTGGCGAGATGCGGCTTGTCGGTTGTCCTTTTGGTTTTCCAGCCGTCAAAGACATCGGTGAGACTGAAGAGACGCCGGACCATTCGCGACTCGGCGTGTTCGGCGGTACTCCGGAAAAAGTCGTTGTGGTTAAAATCGAAGTCGATGATGTCGCCATTGCCGTCGACCGCGAGGCACGCGATGTTGTGGCCCAGATAACGATCCCAGTTCACGCGGAGCGGACCGGAATTCTCCTCTGTTGCTGGCGAAGCGGATAAGTGCCGACCGGTCCACGTTTGTTACCATTCCAGAACCGGTGAATCAGCTTCATCAGCAGATAGCAATAGATCCGATGCCGTTCCTTTGCCATCTCGTTAGCTAGTTCGGGTGCATCCTTGAGGATATTAAGTTTGACCTCGACCAGGTCACCGAGCTGCCTGTTCCAGTTTTCAATCATCGGCGTCTGAATGTCGAAGCCGGGAGGCGGCATCAGAGGCGATTGCGCCAGCGCGGGCGTTATTGCCCCGGCAGAAAGCGCGCTTGCGGCGCCGGCGGCCGCGGCGCTGGTCGCAATGAAATCACGCCGATTGACCTTTTCCTGATCACCCATTGCATGGACTCCATCTTTAATGTCTAGGATCAGTAAGAGAAACGAACAATTCTCGAGCGAAAATGCGCGAACCGCGACGGCGGTTGTTCCAGAGTATTTTGTCGAGTGACGGGCTGCGGCCGGCCGACACGCTTTCAGTCTTTCTGCAATTCAACAATTTTAACGTGCCGTGTGTCGCAATTCAACCGAGACTTTCACCTTGCGTCCATTCATTCCGGACGATTTCGGCTTGGCCAAGCATGACTTCCAACGTCCGGTGAAAAGCGGCCTCCGCTTTCCGTTTGGCTGCCATCTCGGCTCAGGCTCTAGCCGACCAGCTGCTGGCTGTGCTTTGATGCGGGACGGCTGGAGCCTAAAACAACAAGCCGAGCAAAACGGCGATCGGCGGCGGTTGCCAAAGGCCAAAAAAGCAAAGGGGAGGATAGGCCATTGCAAGCGCCCGGCCGTACGATGCTGGCCAAGATCTGGGACCAGCACGTTATCGCTCACATGAGTGACGATACCGATCTTCTCCATGTCGATCGTCATTTGCTGCACGACCTTGGCGGGTCGCGCGGTCTGCTCGATCTCAAGAGCCGCAACCTCAAGGTCCATAGT
>WNGI01017477.1_pt1 | contig 12120 bp, 13 predicted proteins | sample 5400621 | NCBI WGS metagenome assembly WNGI01 (sample SAMN13153374, study PRJNA577476) | soil metagenome | isolation source: 20 cm soil or saprolite under Garry oak tree replicate 1 | place: USA:California | collected 2016-06-15 | reverse complement strand
TGCTGCTGCAGAGCCCGCAGCGACGTGAGGTGCGGTGCGCCAGGACGATATATTTGGTGGTTTTGACTGCTTAGGATACGGTACCTCCGCTCCGTCGTGTATTAAATAGATTATTGATACTCATCTTATCTCCGCATGCCAGAGATTGATTATTCGCTTTACCTCGTATCAGGCAGGGATCTATTGCCTCCGGGAAAGGTATCCCTTGTCTTGTTGTTGCTTTCTTGCTTCTGAACACCGGCAGGGGTACTTGACGTCTTTGGAAGAGGTCCCTGAATGCCGTTACCTTTAGTAATAGTCGAACTAAACTATCTTTAGGCTATTCAGGGCGGCGTCACCGTCGTCCAAATCCGCGAAAAAAATGTTGAAACCAGCGACGTGAGTCCTCGGTCTTTCCAGACTATGCGTCGACAAACCTGAGCTCTCGATAAAGTTTTTACGAATCGCCGCATCGTCCAAGTCTCTCTGCGACAAGTACAACATACCACTAATTGTCAACGACCGAATCGACATCGCCCTCGCTATAAAGGCGCATGGCGTCCACCTCGGGCAGACGGACATACCTGTATCCATCGCACGGCAGCTTCTACCTCCAGGAACGGTGATTGGAGTGTCATGCAACACTTTGGAGCAGGTAAAAAGGGCAGTCAAGGACGGCGCGGACTACGTCGGGATTGGTGCCATATGGGCTACAACGACGAAGAAGCTGACGAGCCCCGTCATTGGAGTCAGAGGCGTAGGCGATATGTTACAAGTTCTAGACGGGACTGGGATCAAAGCCGTCGGGATAGGTGTGGTTCTCGTTTTATTCTCATATGCTTCGGCTGTTGACGATTTTAAAAGGCGGAATTAAAACATCCAACTTGTTGCGCACGCTCTATGGCTCTGTGTCCCCGACGGGCCATGCGTTTGATGGCGTTGCAGTTGTCTCCGAGATTATGGCTTCATCTCTGCCGACGGAAACTGCACAGAAAATGAAAGACATCGTGAGGGGGTTCAAAGACGGACTGCGGGCCCATGTGTCTAGTCCACGACGTAGCCTTTGGGTTAGCCCTGACAGAACGTCAATTCTGGAAGGTGTATGCAGGTTGGTTGAAGAAGTCAGAAGATCCGGTCCTCTTATCCATCAGGTCTGTCTCTCTGCTGGGGAAAGCGTAAGAGATGATTGAAGACCCCTCAGATCACGAACACAGTAGTGACTACCCAGTCTGCTAACGTCACTTTGGCATTGGGCGCAAGTCCTATCATGGCTACTGAAACTCAGGAGATGGAAGACCTCGCCAAAGTCTCTGGGGCGCTTCTCATCAATATTGGCACACTAAAGTCAGAGGTCAAGACAGGGATGATCGGGGCTGGTATGTGTATACGTGTGATTAATGTTCTAAAGCAGTAATCGATATCAATATCAGGGCACTTTGCCAACGTGTACAGGAAGCCGGTTGTGTTTGACCCAGTCGGAATGGGCGCGACATCATTCCGAAAAGAGACAGTGAAAGGTATGTAATCTTAGTATGTCCCCACGACTTAGATGGCTAACCTAGCACCAGAGTTGTTGGACACCTTCCAAGCTAGTGTCATCAAAGGGAACGCAGGGGAATTGTCCGCTCTAGCCGGCTCAATGGAGGTCAGCCGTTTGGTTTCTTTCATCAATTGATTCGACTCATTGAATATCTCAGGTATCATCAAAAGGAGTCGACAGCGCCGGCGGCTTCAAAGATCCCGTATCCTTTGTTCGAGAATTGGCAAAAAGAGAGCGTCAGTAATCACTCCATTGCTCTCAAAAGTGGACATTAACGATTACTTTATAAAGAGTGTGTTGTTGTTCTGACAGGACAGGTTGATTATGTTTCGGATGGCGAACGCGTGGTGGCCCTTAAAAACGGGCACAGCAATCTGGGAAAGATGACTGGGTCCGGTTGTATTCTTGGTTCCTGCATCGCAACGTACTGTGCTGCGGCTGCAGCATTAAGCGATGATCAATCTTCCTCGGGTTATAAACTCGTTGACGGGGACATGTTCTTGGGTGCGATCGCAGGGTAAGTTGCGCGTCAAATTCCCAAGTCAGTGGTTGATGATCATTCAGCACACTCGCCTTGACCATCGCGGGCGAGAGAGCTGCAAAGGTGACAACTCTCGGCACCTTCCTTTCAGGAATAATCAGTGAACTATGGGACATGACACCAGCGTCTGTTCGCGCATATGCTAGTATTGAATTGCCTATCTAGCGTGCGGTCGTGTCATACAAATAAAGTAAGGATACAACGAGGCAGTGTACAATAAATACTCTATACGTGTCCACATGATATTAGGCGCAGACTGTGCTTATGATGCCACTGGTTTGGTAGGTGCATGTGTTCTGGTGCGCTTGTTCCCGAGCATGTAAAATGACTCGAGCTGCCAACATTGGATGAATGATTCGTGTCAAACTTATATACTATCAGAAATGGCAGGAGTTGAAGGAACGTTCACGCACAGAAGTGCTGGTACGGGGAACTGGGCCTATGGGCGTGAAACGATCTGTTAATTACCCTGCCGGAAGTTTTACTAATCGAAATACGCACCCCTAATTTCCCAGTCCAGAAGGTAAGCACGAGAGACAACACTGATAATAATAAATGCTATGGGTGAGAAATTGCCACGAAATAAACCTACTAAAGAGGTAGAAATAGTATGTGATGCCTTGCATAACCGCATCAGTAAGACGAATCAATGTTTTGAAGCACCACCTACCATCCCGGTATAGGGTGAATATTGGGCGAGACACCCGTCCTCTTCTCGCTGTACGAAATATTAATGTTATGTCCGTGAATTCAAAGAAAAACGTACAATCTATCACCACCCGGATCACAAGTAAAATACAAAGCACTTTGCAAGCAGGTTAAGCCAAATCAAGGCAACGGAACAGATTTGACTTACGGGCATCGTAGATAAGCAGTAACATCCAATTAATCCATACCTGTGAATAGTCCGAGCCGGCGCTCGAAACACATATTACACCGAAGGCCCCCCCATCCAAGACTACAACTACCCCAACATGTTAGAGAAGATCGAAATAGCGATGGGTCGAGATCTGTTACAATTTATATCCCGTAGAACTGAATTGTTGACGTAAAATCCATAAGTGGCCCAAAACAGGGCAAAGGAGATTATTGCAAATGCGAAATACTGAGAGCGATCCCATAATGCCCAAGTTCTCAGTGTCAGCACAGCTGGAAGATGTCCTTATCAGTCATCGAAGTGAGGTTATAGAGGTTACCTTGGGTAGCCGCTAAACCGATCATAAACGACCCTACAACATAAACATGAAAAGGACTATGTACTTCCACTGCCATACTTACATCCGATTAATATATTGATGGTACGACATTGCTCAGCCGTTAGGCTAGCATGACTCACTTTTGGAACATGGATCAGTACTCTAAGTAACGCGGAAGCCGGAAAAACACCGACGAATGATGAGGAGAGACACGTCGATAAACGGCAGGTATTTCATGAAGATGTAAAGCAATTTGAATGGAGTTAATGCAGACATCCAAATGTGTTCAACCTCCAGTTCGAGAGTTTGAAAGAAATCATAAATCTTTAGATTACTATGAGCTATGCATGACAAGGGAGGCTTCTCGCTCACTTGTAGTGCCATGCCACTGGCTGTATGGCGGATAAGAACTACATATTAATGCAAGGAAGGGCGCACCAGCGATATACTGAGAGCGGCATAATAGGTTATGCTTCAAACCGACATCGTAATAAGGAACTTACAAAAATGGTCACCTCCCGTTGAAATCCGACGATTGCGTTCGGCGTCGATAGCGTCGTCATTGCATTCCTCCCACTCGTTAGCCAGGTAGGTGGTCCATAGAAATATCACCTCGGAGGGTATGTTAAGAGATGGCACATTTATCACTCATAGCTATGAACTTAAAATGTCTTCGGGGTTAATAGGTTCCAAGCAGAATGAATGATTCAAGACTCAGCCAACAACGTGGAACTATCGGGTCAAACTTCACCATGTAGCGCCACCGAGAATGATCTTACCTGTCACAAGTTGCCAATTACAACTCGAGTTAGTGGCTCATCTACGCGCAATCAGGGTCCAATACTCAATTGGCGCGAGGCCAGAGAGGCTGGCTCGCCTTTGATGATCATTTCAGAGTCACAGCTCACATGCGCTCACACGCGGTTTCTCCCACTGCGCCACTCGCAAGCACACAGCTGGGGAGGCCGGATTTTGCTGCTTGCAAAATCCGGTGAAAACACATTGCTCAATGTTTAAATTTAGCGTCACATTTCGCAAGCAGCAAAACTTTAATTTTCAATAAGGGTTTTGCATGCACTAATGTACATTGGAATCTTTACATTCTTTTCATTGAAATACAATATGTTTTGCATTGCATTTTACCATATGCAGAACATGTCCGTTGAACATTTGAAGTCTGGCCACATGCAAAACTTTTGATTTTATTTTGAATTTTGCAGTCAGCATTTACCATCATGCTACATGTGGAATATGACAAATGGATTTTGCACAGCTGGGGAGGCTGGATTTTGCCACCTGCAAAATCCGGTGAAAACACATTGCTCGATGTTTAAATTTAGCCATCCATTTTGCAAGCAGCAAAACTTTAATTTTCAATAAGGGTTTTGCATGCCCTAACGTACATTGGAATCTTTACATTGTTTTCATTGCAATACATTATGTTTTGCATTGCATTTTACCATATGCAGAACATGTCCAATATTTGAAGTCTGGCCACATGCAAAACTTTTGATCTTATTTTGAATTTTGCAGTCAGCATTTACCATCACCTACACGTGGAATATGACAAATGGATTTCACATCATGTAAAATGGACATAAGATTTATTGTTCTGCAGTGTGAAATATGAGTGGCAAAGCACTTCGTGCTGCAGCGTGGCCAGCGTACGATAGCATCCAGCCAGCGTGTGGTCAGCGCTGGAGTTGATGTTTGAATTCGCCATTATGTTACGTCACATCACGGACGTTCCATCGTCATTGTCAAAAGGACGGTCACCAAAATTGCCTTGATTAAGTCCTCGATCTCCTCCTTATAAGCTTGTGTTCAACATGTGTTACGCCAATAAAAAACGTACTACGTTCCTTACTTTTAATTATCCAGTCGAGCATAGCTCATATTGTTTACATTCATTTGCTCCGCTTACATAATTCACACATTATGCGTACACGTTCATTTTCGTGCACCTCAGTCTTCACTTACACGAGACTGAGGTAAGATACCTTTATATTACTGCAGAAACTCTACTTACAGTTAGAGTAGTATCATCTATCTTTACAGGTATTAGATATATAGTCTTCACTTACACGAGACTGAGTATCAACTATCTTTACAGTTCAGTCACGTCCTCGCTGCAACAGGCTCAGCATGTTTCGATTTGTGAGTGGGAAGAATGAATTTGATACATGGCGAGATATCCCCTCGCGCGCGTTCTCTTGCGCCGAGGGACTTGTACATGTGGTAATACTGTCAATCTGTAGTAATAGCAAATTGTCGACAAGATAAAGAAACGTCGTGTCAAGAGATGATCATCGACTTGGTTGGCATGGAAGCGACACATTCGTGAGACAGGGTATGACTCGGCACACTGACGACAAGTGGTAAGTCCTCATTGCGCAACGTCTGCCGCCCTCAGACGGACTCAATCGTGCATCGTGCCGCCTACCGTCCTGAGCCCGTTCGTGTGTATCCCATGCTTCTCCTCGTGCGACTTGTGTGTACGTAGATGTCAAAACTGATAGAGATGCAACGATACTAAAAGAGAAGAAAGAAACATAAAAACGTCAAAAGAAAAACCGAAGCGAACTGCGCCCGTCGACCGTAACTGGGGTTCTTCCAATATATCCCTTTGGAAACGATGATGCTTGCGGACGAATGCGAGGGTCTTGAGACTTGATGTTGGCGAACGTGTTCCTGTAGGGCCTGAGAAAACTAAGAAAAACAATGTAAGGAAAGTCGGTTGACCGTTGAAAGGAGTGAACCAACATACTCACTGGTGGTGCCAGCAACCTCCTTGCTGCCCGCATTCACTCCCGCTACTCCGCCTGTAATCGTACGCCAGCTGCACCCTCTTATCCACCTTCTGATGACTTGATACCATCCACTGAGGTGTATCTAGACGGCGTGAATTAAGCATCGCCAGTAAGACTTCAGAAGTGAGTGAATCACACTCACCAAGTCTTGAGACTCCTCTCGATCTAGCCTTTCATTCAACCCCTCAGGAATTGAAGGAAGAGGGCGAGAGCGTTTAACAATCGCTCTCCCGCGTTGGACGAGCTTCCTCGTCATAGTCTTAAGGAGCCGCCCGATAAACCAACTGAGATTGCATCGTCAGCAATCAAGCCTCGACGCCTAGTATTAGCCCTAGCATCAGACGTCGTCAGTAATGAAGCAGATGCGAGTCCAGCACATACCTCACCTGTACGTCGTCATGAGAGCTCCGAGCTCTCACTCGCCATCGAAGGCAGACCTACTCTGGCCGGCCTCAGCTCCTATAGCTCCCGACGTGATTAGTCAGGCAGTTAAGCCCTAGTGGCTTAAATAAACTGTCGAGGCTGATAGATGCTCTGGTGAGCATCTAAAGACCGTAGGGTCAGAGCCGGCCATGCCAGCTCGAGTTGAAATGGCGAGACTCTCCGGAGAGAATCTCGTATGGGACAGGGAGCCGGCGTTGGAAGTGGTCAAGGTCACCTGCGCGCTCCAGCAGCATGATGGAACAATGGCTCGACGGCTAGAGTCAGTCACCGTCAGTCTGGACTTAACGAGTGCGTACTTATACGCACCTGTACCGAGCGCAGCCCCCACGCAGCCCGTACTGTTCTCTGTCCCCCGCAGACTTCTCCTGGTCGGCCACTTGGCGGGCTAATGGTGAAGTCTCCTGAAGACGGAGACCCGGTCAATGTCCTTATGACATTACCGAGGTATTACCACTGGTCGCGAAGCCCGATAATGGTTGGGTTCCTTTCCATCACCTCTTGAGTGTCGAAGCCATTAGATGCTTGACCGAGCATCTAGAAGAAACCGAAGAGGACAAGCCGGTGATGCCAGCTCTCCAAGTTGAGGCTGAACGACCCCTTGGCTTCACTAAACGACGGCCGGAGCTGCTGGTCGTCAGTGACATAGAAACGAGTGCACGTCTGCACTCACAGATTCCCTTAGCGGCCCTCACACCGCTCACTGGGTCACCTGCCATCCCTTCGCAGGCCAATCCCATCGACAAACAGAGTTTGGGACTCGATCAGTTAGTCTTGAAGCTCCCGAACGACGGAGACATTCAACGGTATTCCTATGGTGCTCCTAACTTGATGCTCACCTTGGGTGTTGTACGACACTCGCCGAAGCGTCTGGTGGCTCGTGGACTGCCTATTCCCAAGCCCGTTTCTCCTCGGGCTCACTCCTGCAGCATTTGAAACGTTGAGCGTTGGTGGCGAGGACGTTGCAAACCACCGAACGTAGCAGTCGCAGCTAAACGACGTAGCAATAGCGTCGTTAGCATAAACTTTGATGTAAGCGCCACAAAGCACTTGCCATCAGCCAAGGCAGCACTCGGGCTGCTTATTCCTTCGTCCGCGCGTCTGCCGTGGATGCCTAGCCCGCACTGTCCAAGCCTTGAACTCGTCATGTGGGCTATAATGGGGGAGTTTATGGGTGGCTTCTATATGAAGTCGTCAATACTTTGAGTAAACGGGTAGACATTACATACCTGGGCTGGAATGCAGCAACACCCCGCCTTCCCCTATGCTCCTCGTCTCACCTCTTATTGTGGGTCGTGGACGCCGAATGTCATCTCGCCCTCGCTTGCTCGTGGCTGTCTTTGGATAGCTTTAGCTAGTCGGCTTTCGAGCCAACTAAGTTGTATCTATGTAAATAATGCATAAAGTTCTGATTAGAAAATGTATATTTGAGTCGCACAGGACTCACTTAATCGTTATCAACGCTAGACTGGACTCACTTGAGCCTCCGTCTATGATTTCCTCCATACTCCTCTATTTTGAAGGGGAAAAGGACTCGGAGCGAGTCATTGTCGATTCTCCTGGGTCCTAACACTGGGGAGAGCTTTGATAGGCTCTTCATTACAAGTAAATCCGAGAACTCACCTGAGTCCTCCTAGACTTGGCGTGAACGCCGAGTCTAACCCGCGGATCATTAGTCCGGCCCGCAACAATTCAGGACTATAGTTGAGTTCTCTCTAAACTCGAGGTCCGTCGAAAGAACGCGTCTACATGTCGCGACTCAGTTAGATCACACTCGCAAGGAGAACATAGGACTCACCCAGTCCTAAGCTGCCCCACGCAGCCCTTTCTCCTTCTCCCTTCGATCCAGCCAAGAAACATGATTGGGAAGCGAGCCGATTCAAAGTCTACCTGTCACTCTCCTCTCGTATTCCGCTAGGCATGCCAAAACACCTTCAGGACTCGCTTCTGAGTCCTCGTCGTCATAGCTAACGTAAGCAGTCTGTCAACGTCGACGAGAGAAAGAAATACCAGGGAACTCACCTGGTTAATTAGCTGTTCCCTAATAGCTATCCCTCCTATGAGAAATACGAGATGACGTACTACACAACGTTGTCAGTTATCGAGAGAAGTAAATGAGACGTGAAGCCACTCACGTCAGGACCACGTCCACAGGGCCCTTTATCACTCTATTTTACTTTTCTTCAAAGAGGGGAAGGGACTGGCTATGTGTTGAGTTAATCTCGCCGCCGGTTTCAATCCATTGAAGAGTTCAACGGACTCCTCAAGTCTTCTATTCTGGCGGCTCATCCCAGAGTCTCGTATCGGTCCACTTAAGTTGACTGCGTCTACACGATGCGGTTAACGGGAGTAGGAAGGAACGCGCCGAGCCAGGGGTGCCCTCGCGCAGACAGTTCCCGTCCATCTCCTCTTCCCAAACCTTGAGTTGCTTATGGCCGCGCGAGAGAAAGGTCGAGAGTCGACCCATAGTTTATCCTCTACCAATCCCTCCGTTGTCGGATGAAGCGACTCACTTCTCAGTCCCACAGACCGATAAAGTGGAGCTGCGAAAGTAGTCAGCGTGAAACGGAAGAAAAGACGAGGAAGTACATACCCTCATCCCAAAAATACTGTCCCTCATCCATCTCGCTCGTCCACACTCCATCTTCATCGATAGACTGAATGGGCTGCTCGAGAGCCTGTTCCCTCTTGTCAAAACGCGCCAGGAAGGAAATCCTCGTGAACACCCCGATACTCGCGTCTAAACACGGACGTACATCAGCTGTGTCGACAAGAGTGATATCAGGACTTACCTGATATCTATACCTTACCCTTCTCCCCAGAACCAGTTCCGTGGGGGAGAGGTATCCAGCTACTCGCTATCGAGTAGTCTCCGAGGTCGTGATGAGTGACCTTGCCCTTGCTTCACATCCGTGGCGCCGATTACTACGAGGCCGCACCGCACCATCTATGACGGTCAGTTAGTCTGCCGCACAAGAAGGAAAGGAAAGACAGAGAAAGAGCTCGCATTTAACCCCGGACCCCTCCTCACGTCGCGTCCCGACTCATCCGGCCTCCTCCTATTTATTCACACTCGCTGTGTCGTTGTATAGCTGAGCGAGTGGAAGAGGTTGACGCGCGGTCCAACTCAAGATCCAGGTCCGTAATGTCATGAGGACAAGTCGAGTCCTCGTACGGCGCTCAGCGAGCGCAATAGATTGATGCGGAGCTCACTGCAGCTTCTAGATGACACCAAGTCGGTTAGCAGATAACGAAAGAAGAAAAGGATGGATAGCGAGGGAGTCGGAGGGACTCACCTTCGCCCAAGCCGCCCCCACTGTCTCCTCTCGGATCGCTGTCGTGGTCTGGTTGAGATATAAAACGGCTCTTGTCGCCGTTTACTGGTACAGAGAGCACTCATCGCCATCACCAGCGCGCCCGTCACATGACCACCGGATAACTTGAGCCGCCCTTCCTTTAGCCTCAAGGCCTCAAAAGCGACATGATAACAGACATGCGATGTCACGTATTCGAACAAGTCCTGGGCGACAATCGTTGCGCAGGGTCCGTTTACACGAGATCACGGCCCTGCTCATATACTTTTGTATTGATCCAGCCATCTTCCAGCTCAACTCAACTCAAAGACACAGAGTCAACGCGAGCATCGAATCCCTGCATAAATAGTTGCCGATCAGTCAGCCTCACAATTACAGTCAGCCGCAATGGATCTCTACAATTCTACGGTGGTCTGCCCCCCTTTCTCTACAAGCCGTTCTTCACCACCGAGTCTACGATGGCGACGGTACGGACCGGCTTGGGTGAACAACTTGCTCAGGGCCAAGACTTACAGCACTGGTCTCATCTGCTGGTAGCTCAAGATCCCATAACCCGTCATCTAATCGTCACCCGAGCTTCGTTCAACAAACAGCGGTCAGTATGGCCAGACTTCCAGCACGAGTACATCACGTTGGAAGTCACCACACACCCGAGCCAGCCGCAGCCTGAACTGCCCCTCGACCCTGTCACCCTTCTAGTATCTCGCAGCGTCCAGTCGACACTTGGTTTGTGTGGCCCCGCGCTCGACACGATCACCATTCGTGACCCTAATGCTCTAGTCATGAACGAGATCCAACTTCACACTATTGAATGGCAGCCCAACGATGCTCCACGCCTGAGGAACATCTTTCACCTCATCAAATCCATCCACGACAGAATGCCTATGTACTGCTTGCTGAAGACGTCATGCTACACATTTGCTAGGGCTGTTCTAGAGGCCATAAATAGCGTCTTCAATGGGCATCAAGGTCATCAGCAAGAGGGCTTCTCCACAAGACAATCGTACTTCCTGGGTTGCATCCCAGTCGGCATCACCAGAGCACATAGATTGGCTGAGGAGGCAGTGACTTCTTATCAAAATGTTCAAGTTGTGTGAGTTTCATCTTGTATTTTTGGTTGACTTACTTCTTATCAATGAGCTTTAGTGTTTTGTAGGGGCTTGATGTCGTTTATTACACAATGTATTCAGTGCACATTGCAGAGGTCATTTCATATATTCTGTCATTTAGTAGCAAAATAATTCTCCTTCTCCCTCATTTTCTTATCGTACACCCTCTCCAACGTCTTGATCAATGCTTTGAACGCATTGAGAGAACCTGTGAATCTGATCCTGTCCGTCTCACCACACTATCATTCCTTTTATCATTTCTCTCGTCTCACCATCATTCTTCCCTCGTCCTCTCGGGCCATCATTCATGATGCTAGCAAACAGGTCCTTACAGGAGACACTCAAATTCAACGCGCGGCACTGCCCTATTGTCCAATGGCCATGGCCCGTTTTGTCACTGTCACTTTATAATTTCTCCGCGTCAAAGAGGAAGCACGCACAGGCGAGAAGAGGCACATCGATATATGGCAGATATTTCATGAATAGATAAGTGACTTTGAGCAGATTAAATCGAGCCTTCCAGATATACTCGACTTCTAGTTCTATGGTTTGGAAAAAGTCGTAGTACTAAAAATCGCTCACATAAATTCAGGGTGCAAACTGAATAAACAGAGTCGCGCGTACCTGAAGCGCCATACCGCCGACTATGTGAGAAGTGAGACTTGGAATGTGCGGAATACGTGTGAGTCAATGGACATACGAATGACATGCTAGGGAATGAGTTGAGCGGGTTCAAAAAACAACATCTTATGGTAGGTGACGGTCACCTACAAAAATGATGTTCTTGTGTTCCCAGTTGGCGAGGACTTCGGGTGATGCGGACATCGCTGGCTTTCTCTAATCCAGGAAGTCTTGGACTCAGCATAGTATTAGTATTTATTGGCGGCTTTTAGAACGTATTCCCGATATATTACTGAGAGGGTCCCAGACTCAGCCATAGTACTTGCATCGATATAATCAGAGGCTTGGCCTACGTAACCAAGTCTCCAACGGGGCCTTACTATTTTCAGTCAAAGGACGGTGCCTGAACGTGGTCGACGTTTGGAAAGCGGCTGCCATGTGACTTCACAGTGGAGGCTCCTCTCAGACACTTAGAAGCGCCATCAATTGAAATATGTCAGTAGCCGGGACCCTGACAGGAAATAGGAACAGAACTTCCCCACACTCGAGAACGTGCTCGAGTTCATTGG
>WNGI01015140.1_pt1 | contig 12120 bp, 13 predicted proteins | sample 5400621 | NCBI WGS metagenome assembly WNGI01 (sample SAMN13153374, study PRJNA577476) | soil metagenome | isolation source: 20 cm soil or saprolite under Garry oak tree replicate 1 | place: USA:California | collected 2016-06-15 | reverse complement strand
CCACTTGTTCGCAAGATCGCAGCGGAGCACGGTGTCAACATCGCTTCCCTCCAAGGGTCGGGCGTCGCGGGCCGCGTGACTAAACGAGACATCCTTGGGTTCATCGAATCGGGAGCGCCGGCAACCACGGCGCCTCCCGCCTCCCGCCTCCCGCTTCCCGAGGCCTGGCCCGGCGATGTCGTCGAACCGATGTCGAAGATGCGCGCGCTCATCAGCGAGCACATGGTCGCCTCGCGACATACTTCGGCGCATGTCACTTCATTTATTGAGATCGACTTCACACGCGTCGCTCGCATTCGCGCCAAGAAACGGGCGGAATTCGAGGCTTCTACCGGTCAGAAGCTCACCTACATGCCCTTCATCATCAAAGCGGTGACGCAGGGGCTGCAGGCCTTTCCGGTGATGAACTCTTCGGTCGCCGGCACCAACGTCATCTACAGGAAGCAGATCAACATCGGCGTCGCCGTCGCGCTCGACTGGGGACTGATCGTTCCGGTCATCAAGCACGCCGACGACTTGTCACTCTCCGGCATCACCCGCGCGTTGAACGACCTTGCCACGCGCGCTCGTGCGAAAAAGCTGTCGCCGGATGAAGTTCAGGAAGGGACGTTCACCATCACGAATCCCGGGGTTTTCGGATCGCTGATGGGCACTCCGATCATCAACCAGCCGCAGGTTGCGATACTGGGCGTTGGAGCGATCGAGAAACGGCCCAAGATCCTTCCTGGCGCCGACGGCGAAGACACCATCGCCATCCGCACCTGCGCGTACTTCTCGATTTCATTCGATCATCGGGTGATCGACGGTGCGATCGCGGACCAGTTCCTCGCCTTCGTCAAGAAAACGATAGAAACATTTCCCGAGACCGGACTCTAATGCCCAAGGCACTAACGATACAGCGCTCGACTGTCCCGAGCGCCGAGCGCGCCAACTATACCAAGAAATTGAAAGTGCTCCGCTCACACTACGCGGCCGCCAACTGCCGCTTCTGGGTTTTCGAGGAGAGCGCGCTTCCCGGCGCGTTCGTCGAATTCACTGAGGCAGACGACGAGCAGACCCTCACCGTCGCTCACGCCAACGCGCCACACAAGACGCTCGATCCGTCGCGCGTTTATCAGGAGGTCGAGCTTTAATGCCCGCCCGCTCGCTAAAGGTGGACGGCCAGACCTGGAACGTTTATCCATCGGGCTACATCACCCAGTACACCCAGGATGAATACGGGCTGATGTTCTCGCGCGGCGTGGGGGCCAACCGCGAAGTGCGTGTCACCCGCTACTCACCCCAACAAACTCGCTCGCGCGAGCAGGCGTTCGCCGAGCTTTCAGATGCGCAGCTGAAGGAGCTGTTCGAGCAGTCGCAGCCGAGCTTTACATCGCCTGAGGCCGGTTACGAGCGGTGAGCGTGAGTGCGGGCCCCCAACAGGCGGGCGCGGCATTCGTCGATCTGCACACACACTCCACAGCCTCTGACGGGACTCTTTCTCCCGAGCAGGTGATTGAAGCGGCGAAGCGATGTGGACTCGCCGCCATTGCGCTGACCGACCATGACACGATCAACGGCGTTTCCGCGGCGCGCGGCGCAGCGGAGCGTTTGGGCGTGCGGCTCATTGCGGGGGTCGAGCTGAGCGCATTCCAGGACGATCACGAAGTGCACGTGCTCGCTCTCCATGTCACCCAGCTCGAATCGCTGGAAACGCGCCTCGCTGAGCTGCGCGCGCTTCGCTACACGCGCGCCGAACGGATAGTCGAGAAGCTGAATTCTCTAGGCATGCCAGTGACTCTCGAAGAAGTACTTCAGCAATCCAACGGCGGGGCCCTCGGACGGCCGCACGTGGCGCGAGCCCTGATCGCGCGTGGGCTTGTTAGCGATTTTCGCGACGCTTTCGTGCGATACCTCGGTGCCAACGGGAGCGCGTTCGTGCCCAAGGCGCGGTTGTCCATCGAGGACGCAATCCGGATCGCGCACGAAGCTGGAGCGCTCGCCGTCTGGGCGCATCCAGGCGATGGCGGACGTCGAGACAGGCTCGAGCCGTTGGTGGCGGCCGGCCTGGACGGCGTCGAAGTAAAGCATCCGAGCCATTCACTGGAAGACGTGAAGCGCCTCCATGCGCTCTCTGACTTCTTTGGGCTGGTGCAGAGCGGCGGCTCGGACTGGCACGGCGCATCGGAAGGTCCGCGCCGACTCGGTATAATGAATGTGCCGCTCGAGTGGCTGGAAAAGCAGGACGAAAAGCTGGCGGCTATGGCTTCCGGATCGGGCAAATGAGGATCGAGAGGTGGAACTAGACGGTCGCGTAGCTCTCGTAACAGGTGCAGGTACGCGCGTTGGGCGAGTCATTGCTCTCGCGCTCGGCAAAGCCGGGATGCGGGTCGGAGTGCACTATGCCGGCTCCGAGAAAGGCGCGCGGCAGACAGCGGATGAAATCGTTGCCGCCGGGAGTGACGCGCGGACGCTTCCGGGCGATCTGACCGACCCGGCCACCGGACCGCGGCTGATCGAGCACGCAAACAAGGTCTTTGGCGGTCTCGATGTGCTGGTGAATTCGGCGGCGGTGATGCTGCGAACGCCCGTGGGCGAAGTTCTGGTCGAGGACTGGGACGCAATGTTTGCCTTGAACCTTCGCGCGCCATTTTTTCTCTGCCAGGCGGCGGCGCGCGTCATGGAAAAAAAGGGTGGCGCGATCGTCAACATCGCCGATCTGGCGGCCTTCGAGGCCTGGCGGAATTACATCCCACACTCGATCACAAAGGCCGGCATAGTCCAAATGACGCGCGGACTCGCCCACGCGCTGGGGCCGAAGATTCGGGTGAACGCGATCGCGCCCGGCGCTGTACTGCTGCCGGAGGGGTGGACGCCGGAGCTCGCCGACAAACTGGTTTCGACGACGCCCATGGGGCGGATCGGAAGCCCCGATGACGTGGCGCAGGCGGTCCTGTATCTGCTCAGCGCGGATTACGTGACTGGAGAGACGATTATCGTCGACGGTGGACGTCACGTTCGAATCTGACCAGCGCGAAGACACTCGACGCGACAGTTATATTTCGCGCGTGAGCATGAAAGTGTCCGTTCTCTCTACAGGTGGGTTGATTGGCTGAAGCGCGTGAATACGACGTTGTCATAGTCGGCGCCGGCCCAGCCGGAATGACAGCCGCGCTTTACACGGGGCGAGCCATGCTGCGGACCGCCGTGCTCGAGCGTGGATTTCCAGGCGGTGAGCTGCTCAACACCGAATTCCTCGACGATGTAATCGGCTTTCCCAAGATCCTTGGCTACGAGCTGGCTGAAAAGTTCGCCGCTCACGCCAAGCAATTCGGCGCCGAGTTCTTCGAAACCACCAGCGTCACGTCGGTCACCAAGATGGAAGATGGGTACTTCCACACCGAGACCGACAAAGGGGAAATCTTCAGGTCGCCCGCCGTGATCGTCACGGCGGGCGGAACGCCGATCAAGCTCGGGGTTCCGGGAGAGCTTGACTACGCGGGGAAGGGCGTGTCGTACTGCGCTATCTGCGACGCCGCGTTCTTCAAGGCGCAGATCGTCGCAGTGGCGGGCGGAGGCGACGCCGCGTGCGAAGAGGCCGACTTCCTGACGCGCTACGCCTCGAAGGTCTATCTGATTCACCGGCGCAACGAGTTCAGGGCGTCCAAGATTCTGCAGAAGCACGTGTTCGATAATCCGAAGATCGAAGTCATCTGGGATACGGTGGTGGAAAGAGTCGAAGGCGATGCCCAGGTTGGGATGAAGGGGCTGCACCTCCATAATCTCGTGACCAACGAGCGCAAATCTCTGGCGGCCAACGGACTGTTCATCTTCATCGGCTTCCGGCCCAACACCGGCGTCATCGCCGGACATTTCGATCACGACGTGATGGGATACGTTCTCACCGACACCGCGATGATGTCTTCGATCCCCGGCTTGTTCGTCGCCGGGGACTTGCGGGCGCAGCTGACGAGGCAGGTGACGACGGCGTCGGGCGACGCCACGACGGCTGCGATCGCCGCCGATAAGTACATCTCCCGCTTCAAGGAGATGGAGCGCGAAGGCTCTGGGGAGGCGACGAGCGAAGCGCTGCAGGCGTCTCATACCAGCGCGGGCGGCTACACGTGATCGGACACCGCAGCGGCGGCATTGGAGCACTGGTCTGCATCTCCTGGAGCGTATTGCTTGGACAGAATCCCGCTCCCAAACCGGCGCGCGTGGTGGGAATCGTGATCGACAGCATTCACCGCAGCGGACTGTCGGGCGCCGACGTCATCGTTTCGGGAATCACGAGAGACTACACCACCGACTCGCTCGGGAGATTCGCCATAGAAAGCCTGCCGCCCGGCACCTACCGGATCGGGGTGTTCCATCCGTTGCTGGAGAGCCTTGGCATCACGCTGGCGACGAAGCCATTCACCCTCGGCCCCGACAGTACGGGCGACGTCAGTCTCGCGATTCCATCGGTGACGACGCTCGCAGCCCGCTATTGCGGCAGCGCTCTGATGCCGACCGCACCGGCGGTGGTGGCGGGGAAGGTCCTGGATCCCGACGATGACGAGCCCGTTTCCGGAGCGACCGTCTCGCTGGCGTGGGTCGACATGATCGTGAGCAAAGAGACCGGCGTGGTGCGCACCCCACACGAGTTGCACGCGACTTCAGACTCGGCGGGCTTTTTCAAATTCTGCGGTCTTCCTGAAGATCTCGACGCGACGGTCCAGGCAACCCGCGGAAGCATATCGACCGGCGAGGTTGCGATCAGCACTCACGGCAGCCCGCTGACGTTCGAGAATCTTGCCGTTGCGTCTGCAGGTGCCGCTGCATCGGTCAAGGGTACAGTGCGGGGAACCGTCTTGTCACTGAGCGACCGGCCTATCGAAGGCGCGCGAGTGGAGGCGCCGATGTGGGGTGTTGCCGCGGTCACAGGCCCGGATGGCACCTTCACAATCCGTCACGTCGGTTTCGAGCCCACCCGCACGGCGGTTAACGTGACGTCGAGGCAGCCGACGGAACTCAGCATCGTTCTCGGCCCGCGCGTGAACGTGCTCGACCCGGTGCTGGTGAGCGCCCGTCGGGAATACGCGCTCGAACACGATGGATTCCTCGCGCGTCAACGCACGGGCGAAGGAAAGTATTTCACGGCCGAAGATATCCAAAAACGAAACCCGGCAAACCTCAGTGACATCCTCACCTCGGTGCCGGGCATCACCGTTTCGCACGTTCCAGGCGGAGCTCTCGTTCGTGAAGAGCGAAGGACGAGCATTCTCGGCGGCCGCGGCTGCACCCGAATCTGGGTGGACGGGCACGAATGGCGGGCGGTCGAGCCGGGCGATATGGATTCTTTCGTATCGCCTCACGAGATCGTTGGATTGGAGGTCTATCGCGCGAGAACGGCGCCGATCGAGTTCCGCGGCAACGACGACTGCACCACCATCGTGGTCTGGACCCAGATGCAAAGCCAGATTTCACAGCGTTGAAATCATGAACGTCCGGACGCTCACTGTCGGTGCCTTTCAAGAGAACTGCTACCTGCTGGTGGACGAGCAATCGCATCACGCGGTGATCGTCGATCCAGGCAGCGAAGGGGAACGACTGGTTGATGCGATCGAGCGCAGCGGTGCCGAGCTGGACGCAATCTGGATAACGCACGCACACGTCGATCACGTCGGCGCGATTGCATCGATAAAAAAGAAATGGGACGTACCGATTTACCTCCACCCGGCGGATAGGCGCTTGTACGAGGCGGCCGGACGCCAGGCGCAGGTCTACGGAGTCCCGTTCGAGGAGCCGCCGGCCCCCGACCGTGAATTCGCAGACGGCCAGCGCGTCAAAGTCGGCGACAGTGAGATGACGGTGATGCACGCACCCGGTCATGCTCCGGGACACGTAGTCATCCACGGCGACGGAATCGCGCTGGTCGGGGACTGTCTATTCGCCGGCTCGATCGGCAGAACCGATCTTCCATTCTCCAATCCGCCGCAATTGGCTGCTACACTCCAGAAGCTCGCCGCACTTCCATCGGATACCGTGGTGTATCCCGGTCATGGGGTCGAAACGACGATCGGAGAAGAGAAGGTCTCGAATCCATTTCTGAACGGCACCGCGCGCATCGTGGGCCGCTAACCTCGATTTTCACCAACGATGAGTGAAAAGAATCGCACCGAAAAGGATCCGCTCGGCACGCTCGAAGTTCCGGCTGATGCCCTGTACGGCGTGCAGACGCTCCGCGCAGTGCAGAACTTCCCGATCAGCGGACTCAACCCGCTCCCCGCGTTCGTCGACGCGACGGTGCGCATCAAGCGCGCGGCGGCGCTGACTCACAAGGAGACGGGACGGCTCGATCCGAAGCTGGCGGATGCGATAGTGAAAGCAGCCGACGAGGTTCTCGCCGGCAAGCATCGCGAGCAGTTCGTCGTCGACGTGTACCAGGCCGGTGCCGGCACCTCGCACAACATGAACGTCAACGAAGTCCTGGCCAACCGCGCCAACGAAATCCTCGGCGCCAGGCGCGGCGCGTACGATCCCGTTCACCCGAATGATCACGTCAACATGGCGCAGTCAACAAACGACGTGATTCCCACAGCCATTCGACTGGCGTGCCTGACCGAGCTCGGCACGTTCGAGAAAGCATTCGAGGGACTCGCCAAGGCATTCGAGAAGAAAGGAAAGGAATTCGACAACGTTCTAAAATCGGGCCGCACGCACCTGCAGGATGCGATGCCGATCAGGCTCGGTCAGGAATTCGCCGCCTACGCGGGCTCGCTGCGCCGTGGACTCAAGCGCGTAGTCGAGGCGGCCGACTATCTGCGCGATCTTGGCATCGGCGGCAGCGCCGTCGGCACCGGAGTGAACGTCGAGCCCGAGTATCCAAAGCTGATGGTCAAGCACCTTCGCAGCTCGGCGAAGGTGGACCTGCGCGAGGGCAAGGACCGCATCCAGCTGATGCAAAGCATGGGGGACGTCGCAGGATTCAGCTCACAGATCAAGGTACTGGCGATCGACTTGAGCAAGATTGCGAGCGACCTCAGGCTACTCGCGAGCGGACCGCGCACCGGGCTGGACGAGATTCGTCTTCCGGCGGTACAGCCGGGCTCCTCGATCATGCCGGGTAAAGTGAATCCCTCGATTCCAGAGATGGTGAACCAGGTCTGTTTCCAGATCATCGGCAACGACGCCTGTGTCACCGCCGCCACAGAGCACGGTCAGCTCGAGCTGAACGTCATGATGCCGGTGATCGAGCACAATGTCCTGTTCTCGATGATGATTCTCGGCAACGCCGCGCGGGTATTCGCCGAGAAGACGGTGAAGGGAATCGAGGCGAACGAGGAGCAGTCGAAGTACTGGCTCGAGCGCTCGGCGGCACTGGCAACCGCGCTGGCGCCCCAAATCGGCTACGCGCGCGCCGCCGAGATCAGCAAGCAGTCGGTGAAGGAGAACGTGCTCATTCGGGATCTCGTCAAGCGGGAGAAAGTTTTGCCGGCGAAGGAGATCGACGAAGTTCTGGATTTGAGGAAAATGACGGAGATTGGGGTGCCCGGCGGGAAACACGGTGGAGTATCCGCGGGGTAACTGCAACCGAACGGTTGCAGTTCAGCCCGGTTGCAGTTCAGCCCCTTGTCCCATCTGCCCCGAATCCCTATCCTGATTGTATGCGGATAACCACATGGGCAGAGTACGGCGTCATCTGCGCCCTCAACCTCGCCAAGCGAACCGATCTCGGACCCGTTAATGGGCGCGAAATCGCGCGCCAGGAACGACTTCCGGCCGATTATGTCGAGCAGATTCTCCTGCGTCTGCGGCGGGCAGGCGTCATCACCAGCACCCGCGGTGCGCGCGGGGGTTACGTGCTCGCCCGGCCGCCCGCCGAGATCTCGATCAGGGACGTCATCCACGCCTCGGAGCTCGAGACCTTCGACCTCCATTGCGTGAGTCACCCGGTTGAGGAAGAGCGGTGCTCCGCGTCGCACAGCTGCAGCATCAGGCCGGTATGGGTGATGTTGCAGCAGAAGATCGACGACGTTCTTCAGGGGGTGAGCCTTGCCGATCTGCTGCACGACGAGCCGACGGTGCGCGAGCGCGTTGGGTTGCCGAGCACGGCCGGCGCGACGCGCGAAAAAGCCGGGCTTCCGATTCTAGAAACTGTCTAGATCATCAGGACGGATGCAAAAACGGCGCGCCTGACAAATGCAGACGCGCCGTTCTTTTTATGTTATGTGCCGAAGGGGGGACTCGAACCCCCACGAGCTTGCGCCCACTGGCTCCTGAAGCCAGCGCGTCTACCAGTTCCACCACTTCGGCGGGTTCGGGTCGAATGATAGAATCCGAGAAGAGTGAAGTCAAACCGAAGTTGCCTCTCGCTTGAGCGCGCAGTCAAATGGCAGAGAAAGTCGAAAAGGATGAGAAGGAGTCAGTCGCGCGGAACAAACGCGCCCGACACGACTACCACATCCTCGACACCTGGGAAGCGGGAGTCGTTCTGACCGGCAGCGAGGTCAAGTCGCTGCGGAACGGAAAGGCCAACATCGCTGATTCTTACGCGATCGTTAAGGACGGAGAGGTTTTTCTGCTCAATCTGCACATATCGCCCTACGAACAGGCGAGCTACTTCAATCACGAGCCCACGAGGACGCGGAAGCTTCTGCTGCACAGGAAGGAGATCCGCAAGATGATCGGCGCCGTCGAGCGTCAGGGTCTGACGCTCATTCCGCTCGAGATCTACTTCAAGCGGGGCAAGGCGAAGATCGCACTCGCCCTCGGCAAGGGCAAAAAGCTTTACGACAAGCGCGCCGACGAGAAACGGCGCGACGACGAGCGTGACATGCAGCGCGCGGTGCGCACTCGATGATCGCGCTGGTCTTCGCGCTGCAGATCGCGGCGGCTTCGTCTGTCGCGCCGATCCCCGATTTTGTCATCGTCCGCGACGGTGCCGTCAGGACGTCAGTGCCGGTAACCATCAACGGCGGCCAGGCGAGCGTCCGAGCTGACGCTTTGATGAGAGCGCTCAAGGGGATGCTCATCACGGGGACGAACCTGCACTATACGCTGGCGTTGCCAGGCGTTCGTCTCGATCTGATCGACGGAATTCCGTTCGCCAAGCGAGACACGCTGACGATTCCGCTCACGCGCGCTCCGCAGGTACGGGGCGGCCAACTCTACCTGCCGTTCCAATTCGTGAGCGAAGTAATTCCGCGTTACGGAGGCGGGTATTCCTATGACGTGGCGCAGGCCGAGCTGCGTACCTTCGCATCGGCAGGCCAGAGCAGCCCGGCGCCAGGAGAGTTGGTTGTGAGCAAGCCGATTCCGAGAGTTCCGGCGAACACGACGGCAGTGGTGAGAGCGCCGGCGAATTCGACTGCTGTGGCGAGGGTGCCCACGACAGGGGTGCCGGAATCTGTGAAGACGCCCGCGTTGCCGGTCTCGTCGCCCCGCCCCGCCGCGACGAACAGGGCGAAGACGCGAAAGCTCGTCGTAATCGATGCAGGGCATGGTGGACCCGACAACGGCATGACCGGACCGATCGGAAGTCCGGCGTGGTTCGTCGAGAAGGACGTCACGCTATCGGTGGCGACGAAGCTTGCAACGGTGCTCAGAGCGCGCGGCATGGACGTGCTGATGACGCGCACCACCGATACGCTCGTCGCATTGGCCGATCGCGGCCGGATTGCCAACGCCAATCACGGCGACGTCTTCATCTCGATTCACTGCAACGCACCTGGTTACAACAATGCGGCTGGCGCGCGCGAGCGCGGTTTTGAGACGTACTTCCTCGCCGAAGCGAAAACCGAAGACGAGCGTCGCGTGCAGGACATGGAAAACGAATCGGTGAAGTTCGAGACCGGAGCGAATGCGCCGAAGGGTGATCCGCTCAGCTTCATCATCACCGACATGGCGCAGAACGAGCACCTCCGCGAATCGAGCGATCTTGCGGAAACGATTCAGACAGGATTGATCGATGCGCACCCCGGTCCCAATCGTGGCGTGCAGCAGGCGAACTTTGCCGTCCTGCGCGGATCGTATATGCCGGCGGTGCTGATCGAGATAGGTTTCGGTAGCAATCAATCCGAGGCTACGTATCTGTCGGACCAGGCCAATCAGAGAGCGCTGGCGAGAAACATCGCGGAGTCGGTGATCGCTTACCTCGGGCACTATGAGTCCCGGGTCGGAGGCCAGCGGTAGCGGTGGCGACGTCACGCCTCGCAGTCACCGCGGCGGGGATCGATTTCCAAAATCCGGTTTTGCTCGCCGCAGGCACCGCCGCCTACGGGCGAGAGCTGGCGAGCGTGGTAGATCTCGACGAGCTCGGCGGGCTCATCACCAAAGCGGTGAGTGTCGACCGCCGACACGGCGCCCGCGCCCCACGCGTCGCCGAATTCGAGGGCGGGATGATAAACGCCGTCGGACTCGCGAATCCCGGGATGGAAGAGGTTCGTGCCGACCACCTGCCGTGGCTGGCGGCGAATCTGCGCCGAGCAAAGGTCGTGGTGAACGTGGTGGGGAATCAGGTCGAAGAGTTTGCGACTGTCGTGTCCACGCTCGACGATTCGCCAGCAGTGTCAGGGTATGAGCTGAACGTCAGCTGCCCGAACGTGAAGGCCGGCGGAATGGAGTTCGGGGCAGACCCACGCTCGCTCGCCGAAGTGGTGGGCAGGTCCCGCGACTCGACGCGAAAGCCGATCTTCGTCAAGCTGTCGCCGACGTTGCAGGACATCGGCGCGAGCGCGCGGACAGCGGCCGATGCCGGCGCCGACGGAATCTCGGTCGTCAACACGCTCCCGGGCCTGGTCATTGACACCGGCACGCGTAAGCCAGCGCTCGGATTTGGAACCGGTGGCGTCAGCGGCGCGGGGCTGATGCCGGTTGGCGTGCTGGCGACCTACAAGGTCGCCAAAGCGGTGAAGCTGCCGGTGATCGGAGTTGGCGGTATCGCCAAGGCGACGGATATCATTCAGTACATCATCGCCGGCGCGAGTCTGGTCGCGGTCGGAACGGCGGTGATGCAGGAGCCGCGATTGGCGGTGAAGCTTGTCCACGACCTCGATCGCTGGTGCGAAAAGGAAGGGGTGAAATCGCTCAGCGGATTGCGCGGCTCACTCGTGTGGGAGAGTTGAATTGACCCCTCAGCACCGGCCGGCCGGAACACGGACGAAGATGGCGACGCGCGCGGCTCCGGCCAGCTCTCGTCACCCAATCCCCATCGTCGCGCTCGATTTTCCGCGCGCCGAGCTGGCGCTGGCCATGGTCGATCGACTGGGCGACGCGTGCAAGTTTTACAAGGTCGGTGGTGAGCTGTTCACCGCCGCCGGTCCGCAGGTCGTGCAGACGTTGCGCGCGCTGGGCAAGGATGTCTTTCTCGATCTCAAGCTGCACGACATCCCGAACACAGTGAAAGGCGCCGCCCGGAGCGCCGCTTCGATCGGTGCGAAGCTGGTGACGGTACACGCAACGGGAGGTCGGGAGATGATCGAGGCGGCGGTGGAGGGCGCAGGCCCGAAATGCGGGGTGCTCGGCGTCACCATCCTGACATCGCTGGACGCGGCCATGTTGCGCACCGCCTGGGGCCGCAAGTCGCTGGAGGTCTATGGGGAGGTCCTCCGCCTGGCTGGTGATTGCGCGGAAGCGGGCGCTCACGGGGTCGTCTGTAGCGGTCTCGAGGCCCAGAAGATCAGCGCCAAGTACGGCGAGAAGCTCAAGTTGCTGGTGCCCGGCATTCGGCCAGCCGGAGGTCCTGCTGATGACCAAAAGCGCACCGTTACTGCTGCTGAGGCTGCCAGAGCAGGCGCCAATTACATCGTGCTGGGGCGAATGATCACCGAGGCGAAGGATCCGGCGTCGGAGCTCAGGTCGGTCATGAAGACCATCTAGGTCAAGGCGGGCCGGAGGGGGTCGCCAACTAGCTTGCATCCTTTAGTATTGAACCAAGCCAGATTGCGCCAAGATCAACGGCCCGCCTTGACCGATGACGCCCCCTAACTTGCTATGAGTCCACGGGTTGCGTCGGGAAGCCAGCCAATGTATTTTCAAAGGCTAACCTCGGAAAATTTGAGAGGGCTAACTGCCCTCTTTGCCTATCGGGCGGGAGTTCGACGTGAAAGTTCGTAGCAGCGTCAAGCCGATCTGCGAGCACTGCAAGGTCATCAAGAG
>WNGI01006655.1_pt1 | contig 12120 bp, 9 predicted proteins | sample 5400621 | NCBI WGS metagenome assembly WNGI01 (sample SAMN13153374, study PRJNA577476) | soil metagenome | isolation source: 20 cm soil or saprolite under Garry oak tree replicate 1 | place: USA:California | collected 2016-06-15 | reverse complement strand
GCAAGAAGTTACAGGTCCGGATAGTTTGTTCAACGACTGCTTGAGCAGCAGCCATAGCCTCTTGCATAAGATCGAGTAAATCCTGACCCTTCTTGCGCAGGTCTGGCTCAGGTCCAATTCGCACTCCCCAGCCGGCTATCGCTCTGAGGAAAGCCGTCCGTACCTCGGTATTGATATTCAGCTTGGCAATTCCCATGTGTATTGCATGTTGGATGTCTGCTCGTGGTATGCCAGTGGCGCCGTGCAGAACCAGCGGCACATCCACCTGAGCAGTTATTTGCGCCAGCCTCTCAAAGTCGAGTGGCGGGGAGACGGGTACATACCCGTGCACATTGCCAATTGATACAGCTAACATAGCTGCCCCGGTCGTAGTGATAAATTCATGGGCCTGAGTCGGATCAGTAAGGGAAGACTCTATCTCTTCGACTGTTAATCCGTCTTCTGTTAAGGCGACCTTTCCTTCAAATCTATTCCTGTTCACTTGTCTACTCTCCTTTCTCAGCCATCACACGTGCTTCTGCCGGATTGGCAGTTCCAATCTGTACAGAGAGCCTACATTAATGTAACCTTCCAATATATTACGATAAAACAGCTTTACAAACGCAGATCACTCACCGCCAGCATACCGCTGCGGTCCCCTGGCAGCCAGGCAAAGCTAGCTTCTGAACTGGTTGTTGGATTGTATTCTAGACCAACATAACCCTGATAGCCTAGCACATCAAGCGCCGCGAGTACGTTGAGATAGTGAATCTCCCCTGTGCCAGGCTCATGACGTCCTGGAGAGTCTGCCACCTGGATATGCTCAATCTGCCCAATGTGTTCGTGCAGTGTGGCAATCAAATTTCCCTCCATACGCTGCATGTGGTAGATATCGTACTGGTACTTGAGATTCGAGCGGTTCACCTCAGCAAGAAGCTGTAATGTTTCGTGTGTGTTTGTGAGGAGGTAGCGCGGAGTATCAAAGACGTTGAGAGCTTCGACCACCACATTAAGATGAGCAGCTATGGCCTGATCAGCAGCCCAGGCCAGATTCTGCCGTACCCGATCCACCTGCGCTTCACGGCTCTCCCCAGGAATAACATTTCCGACGAGCGCATTTAGCCGAGAACATCCAACCTGCTGCGCAAATTCAAGAGCAATCGGCACATGGGTACGAAATTGCTCTTGCCGGCTGGAATCATTGAGAAAGCCCCGTTCTCCACCTGCCAGGTCTCCTGCGTCAAAGTTTATCAAAGCAACAGCAAGCCCTGAAGCACGCACCCGTTCTACAATAGCAGAAAGATTTTCATCTCCAGGCCACCAGAACTCTACAGCGCCAAAACCAAGACTAGCCGCGCGTTCAAACCGTTCTAGAAACGGAACTTCCCTCAAGAGAATCGAGATATTAAGGTCGAAACGTAGCATATCATTCCTCTTCTAACCTGTACTGATCCTTAGCCAGACCTGGCTGATTTGGCACTCTGTGCTAAAAGCATATTTCATCGCTTTTCTCCTTCTGCACTGGTCTCCCACTGCTCCCTGAGCGTCTCAATTGCCGGACCTACCTCAGCTAAGAGCCGATAGGGCTAAGTCTGACAGTTGCAGTTAAAAACGACGCTAGATGAGTATTTTTTGGGCGACGAGCGAAAGCTGTTCCCAGCTCTGACGGTAGATGAACAAGTAGAGCTTACTACCAGCGTTGCGCAGCCGTCTTAATACCACGTCCAGATCGAGAAACCTGGCTTGAGCGACGACTAACTTGAGAGCAAGTGGCGCTCCACCAGTCACGGTATGAATAGCAACAAGCTTTTCTTCAGAGACATGCATGAGTTGTTCCACTCTGCGCTGTTCCAGATCCTTGCGTAAGAAGAAGAGCGAATCTTCCCGGGTCAGTTCTTTCAAGGTATGAGCCCTTACAAAATCGTGGCGTACTTGTTTACGGCTGGTTACAATGGCACGGCTCACCCCGAGCAGATTCTGTAGGTGAGAGACGAGCGCATCGGCGTTTTCAGCAGTTTCGAGATTATCTACCAAAACAAGATAGCATTATTGGCGCTCACGCTTCAGGTTGTGCTGCTGAGACGAGTTCCTCTCCATGAGGCATCTTCTGTCTTTTATTTTAAAACGCACTACCCGAGATACTTCTTTAGAAAGAACCTGCCCCGTAATTGTACTCTGTCAACCCCAGGTGTCAAGTAGGTGCAGCTCTCAGTCGGAAGTTCGTCGTTTTTTGACCGCTTTTTGGTCGCTTTTTCGTCAACGCAGACCCCCTCAAGGCTCATTCTTCATACTATACTTTCACTGTGTTCCACATACCTACCAATTGGTCCAACCCTGATTTGAGGAAGAAGCCCTGTATGACATCGATAATAAGGAGCATGTAGTTGCAAGTCTAGCAAACAGAAAGCAAGGAGGTTGTCATGGCATCCCGAACAGAAAGCAGTTCATTCCCTTCCTCTGAAATGAGTCTTGAAGGAGCTCACATCATTGCACGCCAGGACCGCATTCCAGCCTGGTCCTTTCCCTATCTCTTCATCGCCATCATTGGAATAGGTTTCCTTTTTACGTTCTTTGACATCTTTGACATCAACGTCTCGTTCATCCAGACCTGTACGCAGATTGTACCAGGCTGCACGCCGGTGAACGCGGCCAGCTATCTTGGTCTTCCTGTTCTGCTGAACCTGGTCGGCTATGTCATCGGTGCCCTTTTCATCAGTCCGTTTGCCGACCGCTTTGGCAGAAGAGACATCCTGGTAGTCACCCTGGTGATCACCGGTCTCGGTTCGCTCTACAATGCGCTTGCTGGTGACTATACTAACTTCATCCTCGCCAGGACCATTACTGGGATTGGCATCGGTGCAGACCTGGCCATTGTCAACACCTACATTAGCGAGGTGGCACCCGTCAGCGGCCGCAGCAAGTACAACGCGCTGATCTTCATCATGTCTGGCATCGGGGCCCTCATCGCTGTCTGGTTAGGACTCACGTTGACGACCCCTGCGGCACCGTTTCCTTTCGGCCTGCCTTTTGCCGTGGCAGGACCACATTTCGAGGGAGCGGGCTGGCGCATCATGTATGGCATTGGAGCCCTGCTTGCTGTGGTGGGCGTGCTGCTGCGTTTCGAGTTGCCGGAGTCCCCGCGTTGGCTCGTCACGGAGGGACGCTTTGCCGATGCCAATCGTATCGTCTCGAAAATGGAGGCATCGGCAACCTCGCGTGGAGGAGCACTTCCCCCCGTTCCCACCGATCTGCCTCTCCCCACGACCCCCGAGCGCGTCGGCTACATGGAAATCCTGCGCAACCCGCTCTACCTGAGACGGTCGATCCTGCTGCTCTTCATCTGGTTATTGTGCCACGCCACCCTTTATTCGAATGCTGCAGGCTTCACAGTCATCCTGGCGGCTTTGGGGTATGCACCACCGGTCGCCGGACTGATCGTGGCGATAGGGGTATTCGGCTTTCTCATCGGGGCCTACATTGCCTACGCCTTTGGCGAGAAGATGGAGCGCAAGTACTGGCTCCCTGTCGCAGCTGTCTTGACCTTGATTGGGGGACTCATCATCGTGCTTGGAGGGCGCAACAATCTCCCCGTTGCGGCTCTTGGGGCCATCATTATCTTCATTGGCACCGACATCTTCGTACCAATTGCCTATGCCTGGTCCACGGAGAATTACCCGACCAGAGCACGAGCAGCCGGTTTCGCGCTCGTTGAAGGTGGAGGACATATTGGAGGTGGGTTGGCAGTCATCTTGATCGGCTCGATCATCAGCAGTATCGGACCGTTAGGCTCTTTCCTCCTCCTCGGCGGCTATCTTGTGGTGGCGTCTGTGCTCGCCATGTTCGGAACGTCCACCAGAAATAAGCGGCTTGATGAGGTGGCACCATAGCGCAATTCAGGCTATACCAGTTGTAGACAACAGAAAGTTTATTCTCAGCAACGCCTGGCAGTCTCTGCTGAAAGTAAGGCAGTATAGTAAAGAAAGAGAGGTCTAGGACATGCAGTCTGTATTCCGACTCACAGAGCGAAACTCTTCACCCTTCTTGCGTTTTAGTCTTGCCATCGTTTTTGCGTGGTATGGCGCATTGAAGCTGATCAATCCAGCGTCGGCCATCCATCTCCTCCACGTGTCGGTGTTCTCCTTCCTGGCGTCGCCTGTATGCGTCTATATTCTTGGGTCAGCTGAAATCATTGTAGGTCTGCTGCTCGCGTTTGGTCTGTGGGTACGCTACGCGAGCTCGCTGGCCCTACTGATCTTACTCGGACCGCTCACCATTTTCTTGACGAGTCCGGCACTAACTGGTTTTCCGCAGCTCACTCTGCTAGGAGAGTTTCTTCTGAAAGACCTGGTGCTAGTTGCAGCCGCGCTCTCATTAGTAGCGGCGGACGCCGCTAAGCAGAGGCAGGTTGCCCAGATGAAAAAGGCGCACCTGGCCTGAAACTACAGAGAAGAGAGCATCTCGAAGAAGACGAATGGCAAGGCGAAACGTTTGCCTTGCCATTCGGAGTGCTGGGGTCCTACAACCGCATCATTGCGACGATATCTCCTGGTGTGACAACATCTCCTGGCTTGCCTGTAAGGCCAGCATGATTCCCTGTTCCTGGGAGAGCGCTCTGCCTTCTACCCACCAATCAGCCCATTTCGCCTCTCCCGCCTGGACCTTGAGCTCTTCCAGCCTGGATTTATATCGGCGATAGTAGATGTCTGGAAATACCGAGTCTCTTCGTTCCAACAACGCTTCCGCCGCTCCGCCTATCTGAGCTGCACGCTCTGGTGCTCCCAGCCTTCCCAGATAACTGGCGCACTCTATCAAGGCTAACGCGATAGTAGGCCCGATAGCTGGCCGATACCCTATCTCTTGCACAATAAGTAGGGCTTCTCTCATGTGCTCCAGCGCCTGGATCAGCTTTCCCTGGGACCCTTCCAGGTTACTCAGCTCAGCCAGCGCGATGAAAAGTTTCGTGCGTTGCCCTTTTGCACGCATCAAGGTCACACTCTCGCTTAGCATGCTTTCTGCCCGGCTCTCGTCTCTCTGGAGCTGTAATATTACTCCCAACCGCGTCAGTACATGTGCGTATTGCTCTTGATCTTCACCAGTTCGATACATGTCCAGGTACGCTTCAAAGGAACTGGCAGCCTGGGCATGCTCCCCTTGAAGATACCAGCTTTCCCCAATTGTGCGCAGAATGAATGCCTTCGTTGGCGGGTCAGTGCCATCCTGGGAAAGATTGAAGCTCTCCTCCAAGAGTGTTCGTGCCCGTCCGTATGCTCCTTGTCGCATGAGCAACCACCCCTTGGCCAGCACCAGTTTTCTCCGTCTGGGCAGCGACATCTCTCCTCCCAAGCTCATCGTGGCTTCTAGCCAGTTCAGCCCCTCCTCTGCTTGATCGCGTCTGCCCCAGAACAGAAAGAGCGCACAGCAGAACCGCTGAGCGATCTCCGCTTTTCCCTGCTCAATTGCGAAGGCTAGCGCCGCTGCAATGTTGTCTTGCTCCCGTTCGAGGGATCGCATAGCTGCTCGCTGCCTGCCACCACCGTACAGGTCCGGCTCGATGCCCTCGACGAGGGCAAGATAATACTCGGCATGACGCCGCTGCACATGCTCCATGTTTCCGCTCTCACTCAAGCGGGCCAGCGCATACCCACGCACCAACTCTAGCATTGAGAAACGCCCAGGCTGCTCTTGAACACCTTCGTGCTCGCTCGTTGAGTGATGAACAATCAGACTCTGGTTCACTAAGGCCTCCAGGCGGTCGAGCATCTCCTCGTAGAGCTGTGGCTCACCCAAGGAAACATCCCTGGCCGCTTCGACCGTCCAACCTCCCTGGAACACTCCAAGGTGTGTGAGCAGCTGCTGCGCCGGGTGATCTAATAACTGGTAGCTCCAGTCCATCGTCATCCAGAGAGTCTGCTGACGTTCTGGCGCATCGCGTGTTTTTTGGCGCAAGAAAGTCAAGGCCCCTTTGGATGTCTTTCCCTGGTGAGGCTGGCCATTGTCCCTCCCTCTCAGCTGCTCAAGGAGCAACTGAGGAGAAAAGAGCTTGATGTGGGCGGCGGCCAGTTCAATGGCCAGAGGCAGACCATCCAGGCGCGTACACAACTCCGTTACTGCTGCGGCGTTGTGCTCGGTCAGCCTGAAGGCGGGCTTGATCATCTGCGCCCGTTCGACAAAGAGGCGAATGGCGGGGATGTGGACCAGTGAAGCGAGGTCCGGCAGGTGACAGGGGTCAACAAGCTCGAGTGGGAGGACTTCCCAGATATGTTCACCGTACAGCTGCAACACCCCCCGGCTGGTCACCAGCACCTTGAGTCGGGGAGCAGCCGCCAACAGCTCGGCGACCACTGTTGATGCCTCAAGCAAATGCTCGAAATTGTCGAGGACCAGCAAGCGCTCGTCCTGGGTCAGCGAGGCTATTAGCAAATCAAGCCCTGTGCGTGGCATCCCCACCAGAAAGCGCTCGTTGGCGTCTTCCAACAGCCCACAAGCCTCCAATATCCTGGAAAGCAGCAAAGCGGGATCATGAAGTGAGGCCAGCGGTATGAAGGAGACGCCGTCGGCAAAAGACGCGTTCAGCGAGCGGACAACTTCGAAGGCCAGCCGCGTTTTGCCCACACCACCTGGGCCTAGCAGGGTGAGCAAACGGACTTCCGGCTGCCTCAGCCGCTCAATGACTACCTGTACAGCCTGCTCACGACCTATCAACGGGGTCGTGGCAGCTGGAAGCAAAGAAGATGTTCGGGTGACGGCGCGGACGGGATGCACGCCTGCTGCAGTAGTGAGAACGACCGAAGGACGGACTGCTTGCTCAAGTCGGGAGAGGGGCAAGCTGTTCCACTCTTCCTGTGAAAAGGTCTCGGCTGAAAAGCCCAGCAGTCCAAGCAGTTCGAGGGCTTCTGCCCGCGTCGTAATGGCCTGCCAGGCCGCCAGCGTCTTGATGATCTGCTTGACGTCTTGCAGGGTCAGGATGGCCTGGTGCCGCCCATGCAGTTTGCGGCTCAAAGTCTCAGCGTCCAGCGCCAGAGCGGCCGCCAGGTCCTTCTGCAGATAGCCCGCCTGGCGGCGGGCCGAGATCACCTGCTCTCGAAAGCGCGTGAGCGCTTCCATGCTCTGCTGAAGATGCCTGTTCATCACAGAACCCCTCTCTCTGCACAGAGTGAGATCATCTTACATATGATTCATTGTCTGTAGTATACCCCACGCGTGCGAAGAAAAAAAGCAAGAAGTAGTCGTTTTTTGACCGCTTTTTCGTCAACGCAGCCCTTTCTCAAGGCACATCCCTCACATTATACTTTCACTACGTTCTACATGTTAGCCAAGGAGTTGGGTATCAGATATGATATGCTCAAGGAGAGAAAAGGCATGACTACTTCGTCTACTTCTCTATCAACCAATCAAGCGTCTGTGCAAACGGAGCTGTTCCGTCCGCCTCTCACGTACCCTGTGCATCCCTATGACGAGATGCTGACGCGCACGGCTGAACGGTACCCGGAACATGTCGCCGTGATCTCAAAAGGGGTGAATCTGACCTACCGGGAACTAGAAGCCCTGGTCAATGCCTTCGCCAACGCGTTGCAGGAGCTGGGAGTAAGCAAGGGCCAGAAGGTGTGCCTGTTCATGACCAATCGCGCGGAATATGTCATCAGCTGGTTCGCCGTGACCCGTCTCGGCGCAACGGTCAGTCCGATTAATCCCTCCTACAAGGAGCGCGAAGTCGCCTACCAGATCGACAATAGTGAGTCGGTGGCGGTCGTCGTGCAACATGACCTGTTGCCATTGGTGGAGGCCAGACGCACTGAGACGCCGACTTTGCAGTCTGTGATCGTTGTTGGATCCAACCTGCACCAGCCCTCTGCCCATGTGTATGCTTTCAGCCAGTTGGTGCGCACCCATCCGCCAACGCCGCCTTCACGCTCGGAGATAGGGTGGGAGGATATGGTCGCCCTTCCCTATAGCAGCGGCACGACGGGTCTGCCGAAAGGGGTCATGCTCAGTCACAAGAACCTGGTGTGTAGCGCCTATCAGTCTATCGCAACGGCCCGCATCACCTTCGAGGACCGCATGCTGGTTTTCCTGCCGCTCTATCACATCTATGGTATTATGCTCATGGGCTGTGCAGTCGCGTCAGGCGCTCGTCTGGTATTGATGGAGCGCTTCGAGCCTGAACGGTCTTTGCAGCTCATTCAAGAGCAGGGCATCACACTCCTATACTCCGTCCCGCAGGTCTTGTCCACCTTGAGTGAGTGGCCGCAGCTGGACGCGTATGATGTGCATACGGTCCGTTTTACCCAATGTGGAGCGGCTCCGGTTCCTCCCGCGCTGGCCCATCGCTTCCAGGAGCGTACGCACATCCCGGTAATGACCTCCTATGGCCTGACCGAGGCATCACCAGGGACACACTCCAATCCGGTCTACGATCCGCAGCTCATCAAGGTCGAGACCATTGGTCTGCCCATTCACGATACACAGCAGAAAATCGTCGATATTGAGACAGGCGAGAGGGAGCTGGGTGTCGGTGAAGAGGGCGAGCTGATCGTCCGGGGGCCGCAGGTGATGCAGGGCTATTGGAAAGCACCCGAAGCGACCGCTGAAGCTGTGCGCAGTGGCTGGCTCTATACAGGAGATATTGGTTGGCGTGACGAAGAGGGCTATGTGACCATCACCGACCGTAAGAAGGAGATGATCAAGGTCAAAGGCTTCAGCGTGGCTCCTGCTCAAATTGAAGCGCTGTTCCTCGAGCACCCCGCCGTTGTCGATGTCGCCGTCATTGCCAAGCCACATGAGGAAGCTGGAGAAGTACCGAAGGCCTTTGTGGTGCTCAGAGCGGGCCATGAACACGTGAGCACGGCTGAGCTGATAGCGTGGGCCAATGGCAAGCTCGCCACCTTCAAAAATGTGCGCGAGATCGAATTCGTCGAGGCTATTCCCAGGAACCCTTCCGGCAAAATCTTGCGGCGCGTCCTCAAGCACCAGGAGCGGCAGCGCATGGGTTTATCTTAAAAAGAAGAGTGTAGAAGCATAGTCACAAACAGGAAAGGATGAAGTATGCAGATCGAGAATAAGGTTGTCTTAGTCACTGGAGGTGCTTCGGGTCTGGGAGAAGCCTGTGTCAGGCTCTTGAGCCGGGCAGGTGCAAAGGCAGTCATTGCCGACCTGAACAAGGAGGCTGGGGATGCATTGGCACAAGAACTGGGCAAATCAGCAGTGTTCGTGAATACCAACGTCGTCGAGGAAGAAGCGGTGCAGGCTGCCGTGCAGGCCGCCGTCGAGACCTTTGGTGGTCTACACGTGCTCATCAATTGTGCGGGAATTGGCGTAGCCGAGCGGGTGCTCGGGAGAAACGGACCAATGAACCTGGCTTCCTTCATGAGAGTTATCCAGATCAACCTGATCGGCACATTCAATACGATTCGCCTGGCAGCAGGAGCCATGGCAAACAACACCCCTACCACCGAAGACGGGGAGCGTGGCGTCATCATCAACACCGCCTCGGTGGCGGCCTTCGACGGGCAAATCGGGCAGGCGGCCTATTCCGCCTCGAAAGGGGGCATTGTGGCCATGACGCTGCCCATCGCACGCGAGTTGGCCCGCTTTGGTATTCGCGTCATGACCATCGCTCCCGGCACGTTCGAGACCCCGATGATGGGTAATCTGTCCGAAGAGGCCCGTCGCTCGCTCGGTCAGCAGGTTCCCTTTCCATCTCGTCTGGGTCGTCCCAGCGAGTACGCGGCCCTTGCCAGGCACATCATCGAGAATGAAATGCTCAATGGGGAAGTCATTCGCCTTGACGGAGCTATTCGCATGGCCCCCAAATAAGCGCAGTGGGACAACATATTGCCTCGATATTGAAAAGAACACGAACGAGGAAGTGTTCCTTGGTTGGCAGGAAGGAGTTTAAATATAATTATGGCAGATGAAGTTCTCTATGAGGTAGAAGAACGGATTGCATTCATCACCCTGAATCGACCCCAAGCCCGCAACGCGGTCAATGGCGCGGTAGCGACGGCGATGAATGACATCATGCACCGCTTCGAAAGTGACCCTGAGGTGTGGGTGGCTATTCTCACCGGTGCTGGAAACCGGGCCTTCTCGGCTGGCGCCGATTTGAAGGCGATGGCTTCGGGCGAGGGGCGACTCATTGAAACGCAGGAGGGAGGCTTTGGCGGCTTCGTACGCTTCCCACGGACCAAGCCGGTGATCGCTGCGGTTAATGGTTTGGCGCTGGCTGGCGGGACCGAATTAGTCCTTGCCTGTGATATGGTGATTGCAGTTGAGGGAGCAGAATTTGGCTTGCCAGAGGTATCACGGGGGATTATTGCCGCCGGAGGCGGACTCTTCCGTCTGCCGCTCGCTCTGCCCCGCGCACGTGCCATTGAGCTCATTCTGACCGGAGAACGCATCGGGGCACACGCGGCCCATCAGCTTGGTCTCGTGAACCATGTGCTACCAGCTGCCGAGCTGATGCCAACGGCAAAGCGTCTTGCTGCGCGTATCTGTGCCAATGCCCCGCTTGCCGTTCGCGAGAGCCTGGCCATTGCCAGAAGTGCGCACGAGCTTTCTGAAGCAGAAGCCTGGACACGTAGTGCGGAGGCGAGAACGCGCGTGATGCAGACGGCAGACGCGCAGGAGGGGCCTCGGGCTTTTGCCGAAAAGCGTGAGCCCACATGGATAGGCCGATGACAGATGGCGTGAAAGGAGCTATGCAGACATGGACATACAAAACCTGGTGGCGATCGACGTGCATACACACGCGGAGGTATCGCAACGCCTTCCTGATGATCCGATGTGGAAGGCGATGCAGGAGGCGTCGGCAGATTACTTCAAGGACGAAGGACCCCGGCCGACCATCCCTGAGATAGCGGCTTACTACCGGGAACGGAAGATAGCATGCGTCATCTTCCCGGTCGACATGGAGTCGACGACCGGCCTGGTACGAGTCCCCAACGAGGAGGTGGCCGAAGTCGCGGCTGCGAACCCGGATGTGCTCATTCCCTTCGCCAGTATCGACCCGGCCAAAGGGAAGATGGGAGCACGCGAGGCCCGTCGCCTCATCGAGCACTTCGGGGTGCGCGGCTTCAAATTTCATCCTTCCTTACAGGCCTTCTACCCCAATAATCGCAGTGCCTATGTTCTCTACGAAGTGATTGCAGAGGCCGGTCTGCCGGCGATATTTCATACGGGGCATAGTGGCATTGGGTCGGGCATGCGTGGTGGAGGTGGGGTGCATCTCAAGTACTCGAATCCCATGTACCTGGATGATGTGGCGGTGGACTTTCCCGACATGCCGATCATTATGGCCCATCCCTCATTTCCCTGGCAGGATGAGGCCCTCTCGGTCTGCCTCCACAAGCCCCAGGTCTACATTGACCTCTCCGGCTGGTCACCCAGGTACTTTCCGCAACAGCTCATTCAGTACGCTAACACCCAGCTCAAGCACAAGATGCTCTTTGGCTCGGATTACCCCCTGATTACGCCTGATCGGTGGTTAGCCGATTTTGAGAAGATCAACATCCGGCCAGAGGTTCGCCCATTGATCCTGAAGGAGAACGCTGTCAAGCTGCTGGGCATCGATACATCACGTTCATCACCGGAGGCGAGAGTATGAAGCAGGGAAAAAGAGTACATCAAGCGCATCTACTCACAGAGAGAAACCACTGGCAAGGAGATTCGTGATGAACATGCGAACACCTGTTGGCATCATTGGGGCTGGCCCAGCCGGGTTATTGCTCTCGCTGCTCCTGGCCAGGGAGGGGATTGATTCGACTGTGCTCGAAAGCCGGAGCAGAGCAGAGGTCGAAGCGACGATTCGCGCCGGAGTGCTCGAGCACGGCACTGTTGATCTCCTGTCGGACATGGGGCTTGGTGAGCGTATGCAGCGTGAAGGAGCCGGGCATCACGGCATCGAGCTCCGCTTTGATGGAGAAGGGCATCGCATCCCCTTATCTGAACTGACGAACGGGCGTGTCATCACGATTTATCCGCAGCATGAAGTCCTGAAGGACTTGATTGCTGCACGCCTCAAGCAGGGGGGACAGCTTCTCTTCAACGTCAAGGACGTCCGGCTGGCCGAAGCCGCTTCGAGTCAGCCAAGTATCCACTTTGTCCATGAGGATAAGCAGATTGAGCTGCAGTGCGATTTCATCG
>WNGI01004791.1_pt1 | contig 12121 bp, 10 predicted proteins | sample 5400621 | NCBI WGS metagenome assembly WNGI01 (sample SAMN13153374, study PRJNA577476) | soil metagenome | isolation source: 20 cm soil or saprolite under Garry oak tree replicate 1 | place: USA:California | collected 2016-06-15 | reverse complement strand
ATGGCAGCCGGCGCGGGTAGGGAACGATCTTATAGGCTGCGATGACCTTGTCTTTGGCGCTCTTGGCCGACTCGGCTACCACCTTCGGGTCGGCTTTGCTGCCGATTTGCTGTGCCAGTAAATTCAGCTCCGACTCGACTCCGGCCTTGTCGCCCTTATCCGCTGCCTTCAGCTGGCGAAAAAGTTCCAGGCTTCGTTTGGCGAACTCCTGCGCCTCACCGTATTCATCCTTGCTCAGCACCTTGCCGTCCTGGACTGCGTTTTTGTAATCGGTGCCAAGATAGTCGAGCAGCGCGACAAGTTTTTTCGCCTCATCTTGAGCCATTGCCGGAAAAGCCGCGGCGAACATCATCGGCAAGGCGAAAAGCAGAACAACGGCGACTTGAGCGCAGCGAGGGTGAGCTGCTCGGAACCCTTGGAGAGCGGCCGCGATCGCACCCTGCGAGCTTCTTTTGTCCCTGTTGTCCATGCCCTTGATCTGCACCGGTATCTCTATTATAAGGTGGTCATGTGTTTAATTGTTTATACATTAGCAATATAATTGTTTCCCGATGGCAAAGTCAAAAGTTCGTATAGTCGAAAGAAAAAAGTTTGTCAAGCCTATGGAAGACGCCAAAGTAAGCCACGCTCTTGAGGATTACCTGAAATCTATTTACCAGCTTGCGGAGGAGTCTCAGCCGGTGATCGCGGCACGCATCGCGGCTGAAACCGGTGTTTCGCCATCCACCATATTCACCACGCTGCAGCGTTTAGCGCGGGAAGGCTACGTGACGATCAATCACCGCAAGGAAATTCACCTGACGCCGGATGGCAAGACGGTGGCGGAAAAGATCGTGCGGCGGCACTTCTTAACCGAACGGTTTCTCACCGATCTGCTCGGGCTCGATTGGGTGAAGGCACACCAGGAGGCGCACCGCTTGGAGCATGCGATATCCCAGGACGTGGAAGAGAGGCTGGCCAAGTTGCTGAGTAATCCGACTACCTGTCCGCACGGGAATCCGATCCCCGGGGCGCTTCCCGGCCCGTCGCAGAAGACGATCCCGCTGAACGAAGCTTCGGACGGGCAGAGCGTCGAGCTCGATTTTATCACTGAAGGCGGAGAGCGCGACGTTCGCTTGCTGAGTTTTCTGCAAGAACACGGCATGCGCCCAGGCGCCAAAGTTCACGTGCTCGACGTTGCGCCTTCGCTCGGTATGATGTCTCTAAAAGTGGGCGAGAATGCGTTTTCTTTGGGGATTGAGGCGGCGAAAAAGATCCGCGTGCACTAGCCGATTGAGACTGATTTTTTACAACTCATCTTCTGTAGCGGGCGCGGGCACGCTCGATGCTCCATCGTCGCGTTGTCGTTCGGCCAATTCACTGGCGAGAAATTCGATTTGGTCACTGATGCGCGCATCGCGATCGAGCAAAATTAGCTCCTGCCCTTTGACGCGGCAGCTACCACTCTTTGCCCGGTAGCCCGCCTCGCGTAAAAGTTTTTCGCTTCGCACTTCGATGTTCAGGCGTTTCGCGCTCAGCATCAGTTCCTGCAGGCGCGCTTCCTGCTTGTTCTTCGATTGAGCCATTGGCGTGGGTTAACCGTCCCAAGTATGAACAATATCACGGCGATTGTAAACCTTGAGGTCGATTTTCTGCTTGCAAAAAAGCGTTTCCTTGTTATCGTAACGCTGCGCGTTTAATCGAGAATTCATGGGGGCGGCGGTTTTGTCCGCTACGGCAAAGCTCAGGAGGTCGGCATGATCAAAAATATCCTTGTGCCGCTCGACGGTTCCGAGCATTCCAAGGCAGCGCTCGACTACGCGATTTGGATTACTGAAAAGTTCAACGGGACGCTCTTCGGCCAACATATTATCGATACCATCTCCATCGAAGGCACTTTTTTCCACGACATCTCCGGTTCTCTTGGCTTCGAGCCCTATTTGGATTTTTCCAGCAAAATGCGCGAAATTCTCGAGGAGCGCGGCCGATTCGTCCTCGACGATTTCGCCGCGCGCTGCGAAAAGAGGGGCGTCCGCTACACGACATTTCTCGACATGGGTTTGATCGCCAACGAGATTTGTGAACGCGCCAAGGTCGCCGATCTTGTGGTGCTCGGTCACCGCGGCGTCAACGAAGAATTTTCCACAGGACTTTTGGGGACGACCGCCGAAACGATCACGCGCAAATGCCCGCGGCCCGTTTTCGTCTCGACAAGACAATTCAAACCCGTCGAAAGCCCGCTGCTGGCTTACGATGGCAGCCAACGCGCGAGCTCAGCGATGGAATCGGCAGCGGAATTTTGCACGGTGCTGCATTTGCCGCTGACCGTGCTGACGGTTTCCCGCGAGGAGTCCGTGATTCACGCCAACTTACAGCGAGCCAAGGGCTATTTGAGCTCCTATCCAATCGATGTGACTTACAACACCGCGGGCGGTTATCCGGAGCAGAAGATCGTCGAGCAACTGGTCGGCCGCAACCACGATCTGCTTTTCATCGGTGCTTACGGGCACCGGCGGATTATTGAAATGGTTTTGGGCAGTACGACCGAATACGTGCTGCGCAAAGCGCCTTGTCCGGTGTTTCTGAATCGTTAGCTCAGAGTTTAAGGAGTTATAGCGATGAAATTTCTCGCGGCAGCAATTCAGATGCTCGCCACCGACGACAAGGCGGCGAATCTAAAGGAGGCCGAGCATGAGGTGCGCCGCGCGGCCGCACAAGGCGCGCGCTTGATCGCGCTGCCGGAGGTTTTCATCTGGCGCGGCGACAAGAAACTCGAACGTGAGTTCGCCGAATCGATTCCCGGTCCGACCTCCAAGACGATGGGCGCGCTGGCAGGCGAGCTGGAAACTTATCTCTTGGCCGGCTCGATTCTCGAAGCGATCCCCGGCAGCGCGAAAGTCTACAACACGAGCTTGTTTTTCGGCCCGTCGGGGAATTTGCTCGCTTCATACCGAAAAATTCACCTCTTCGACGTCGATCTCGCCAATGGCACATCGCTGCGGGAATCGGCCAGCCGCGAGTACGGCGATAGTCTGGTTGTCACAGACACCGAGTTTTGTAAAGCGGGATTGTCGGTCTGTTACGATTTGCGGTTTCCTGAGCTGTATCGGACGTTGGCGAAGCAAGGCGCCGAGTTAATTTTTGTCCCTTCCGCTTTTACCGCATACACGGGGGAAGCACACTGGGAAGCGCTGCTCCGCGCCCGCGCCATCGAAAATCAAGTTTACATCATCGCGCCCGACCAGTTTGGCAAGAGCGCCAAAAGTTTCGACACCCACGGTCATAGCATGATCGTCGACCCGTGGGGCGAAATTTTGTCCGAACTTCCCGACGGCCCCGGCGTGATCACCGCGGAAATCGACTTGGATTATCTCGCTAAAGTCCGTGCCGAGCTGCCTGCGCTGAAGCACCGCCGGCTATAGACGGAATCGATAAATCCCGCCAGTGTTATGAAGTCGGCGGCGCGTAGGCCAAAGCCCGAATTGGTCGACGATTGGAGCCGACATCAACGATGTCCGTTAAGCCGGCACATCGTCTAGCCGAAGCTGGTCTAGCGAGCTCCTGTTCTTCTGCCATTACCTGGCTGAACTAGCGCGAAATCAATTTCACTGCGAAACGAATTGATCCGCACGACCCTGACGCGCACGTTGTCACCGAGGCGGAATTTCTTGCCGTGGCGGCGGCCTTTGATCACGTATTCTTTTTCGTAGTAGTCGTAATTGTCGTCTGTTAGTGATGAGAGTTTCACTAATCCTTCGATAAAATAGGCGTCGAGTTCGACGAAGAAGCCGAAGTTTGCCAAACTGTTGACGAACCCGGTGAATTCCTCGCCGATCTTGTTCATCATGAACTGCGCTTTCTTGAGGTCGACCATTTCTCGCTCGGCGTCCATGGCGTGGCGCTCGCGCTCAGAGGTGTGTTTGCCGGCTTCTTGGAGATAGCGAAGCAAGTCTTCGCGCTCGTTGGTCTTGAGCTTTTCGCCACGCATTACTCTGTCCAACATCCGATGCACAATCAGATCAGGGTACCGGCGAATCGGCGAAGTGAAATGCGTGTAGCATGTCGACGCGAGACCGAAGTGGCCGATGTTCTCGGGTTGATAAATCGCTTGTTTCATCGAACGTAGGAGCACCCGGTTGATGACTCGTTCTTCCGGTTTGCCGCGTGCGGACTCCAATAGTCTTTGAATTTCCAACGGTGCAATGGTGTCTTTCTTCTGCGGTAGACGATAGCCGAGGCTCAAAAGAAATGGCGCCAGAGCTTCGAGCGCTTCTTGATCTGGCCCTTCGTGAACGCGGTAGAGCGTGGGAAAATCCTTTTCGGTCAGATGGCGCGCGACCGCTTCGTTGGCGGCGATCATGAATTCTTCGATGATCCGGTGCGCTATGTTGCGCTCGGCGCGCACGATGTTTTCCGGCAAGCCCTGCAGATCGAGAACGATTTCGGCTTCTGGTAGATCGAAGTCGAGATTGCCGCGGATGCGCCGCCGCTCGTAGATCAACAGTGCGAGATCTTCCATTAACTTGAATTCGTCAACCAAATTTCGGTAGCGCGCCGTACATTCCGGATCTTTATCGAGCAAGATACGGCGTACGTTGGTGTAGGTCATGCGCTCGTGGCTGCGCATGACTGAATTGAAGAAGCGGCTGCGGATCACTTCGCCTTTGGCATTGAATTCGATGCAGACCGATTTCGTCAACCGGTCTTCGTTGGGATTCAAACTGCAGATTCCGTTGGAGAGCGCTTCGGGCAACATCGGGATCGCACGGTCGGGAAAGTAAACGCTGGTGGCGCGCGCGTAGGCTTCCCGATCCAACGCGCTTTCGGGAACGACGTAATGCGCTACGTCGGCGATCGAAACGTAGAGCTCGTAGCCCGTGCCTTGCCGGCGCACATAAACTGCGTCATCGAAATCGCGGGCGTTCTCGCCGTCGATGGTGACGATGGGAAACTCTCGCAAGTCGGTGCGCGCGGCGATTTCTGCCGGCGCGATCGCAGAGAAAACTTGATTGGCCTCGCGATGAACTTCCGCAGGAAAACTCGTGGGGAGGCCGAAGCGAAACACGATGGATTGGGCTTGCACTTCCGGATCGTCCGGATCGCCCATGACTTTGACGACTTGAGCTTCCGGCGCCGACATCGCCGTCCCATAGCGGGTGATCTCCGCGGCGACAACTTTGCCTTTATCCGGCATCGCTGTGCCCCGCTTGAGCGCGATCGGGCCGATTCTCGCATCCATCGGCACCAGCAAGCTTTGTCCGTTCAATTCATCGTAGGTTCCCAGTAAACGGCTTTGGGCGCGCTCTAAAACTTGCACGACGTGCGTTTCGCTAGCGCCGCGCTGTTTGCGGTCGACTCGAACCATCACTTTGTCGCCGTGCATGACGCGGAGCATCTCGCGGCGATTTAGATAAAGGTCTGCGGCATCTTTGTCTTCCGGAATTAAAAAGCCATAACCGTCCGGATGAGCATGCACCCTACCTTTAATGAGGTGTTGGCGGTCGGGCAGGGCGTAGCGATTCTTCTTCAGCCTGACCAAACGGCCGTCGCGGCACAGACTCCGCAGCGCCTCGACGACGGGTTGCAGTTCGTCGCGAGCGAAGCCGGCGCGCCGCAGGATTTCCGCGGGTGTGAGGCGAACCCTGGGTTTATCGGCGAACAACGTAAGAATTTTTTGCTGTGCCGAGTCGGACATTCAATTTACTCGACGCCGGCTTCAGCGATGAGCTCGGCCATGAACCAATCGCTTTTCGCATCCGCCGGGCGCGGGATTTCGCGCAGGGGAATCTGTTCTTCGAGTGAACTTAGGATCGCGCGGGCGACGGCCAGGAAATCACTCATCGCCAAAAGCACGATGACGGCTTTTTTACGATCGATGGTGCGAATGATGCCGACCTCCTCGTAAGATTCGAAAATAAATTTCACGTAGGCGATGTGCTCGGCGGGAATTTCCAGGTAAATGTCATGCAACTCCATCTTGGGTGCCTCTAACGATTGAGAAAACGCTCGATCGCGTCGGGAATCCAGCGTTTGACGTCTTTGGATTCTTGGCCTGGTTTCGTATCCGTATCCTTGTCGTCGCCACGCCCGGACGAACCGCCACGCAGCGCTTGGGCTAAGACGCGATTGTCAAGGCGTATCCTGACATCGGGAATCTTGCCTTCCAGACGAAACGAGATCGCGAGTCGGCCCCGGCGATCGAGCAGATAACGGATGATCCGGTAGTCGCGTTGAAACTCCTGGGTTAAGCGTGGCGATAAAATCAGGAGTCCGTTCCACTTGGTTGAGCGGTCAAAGCCAATCCAGCCGGCTCCCGTGATCGTGTAATCCGGCGTGATAATGACTAGATTCTCCGTGCTCACTCGTTTTTGTTCAACCGTGAAATTTGTCTTCAACGAGTCAAAGGCTGTATCGGGCCGCTCGATGAGATCGGCAAATACCGTCGGCAGCCGCGCGGTCGAGGTACTCGGACCGCTGGCGCCGCTGCCTCCTAACAAGAGTTGCGTCACCAAATTGAAATCTTTGATCACTCCCTGTTGTACCGACGCTTCGCCGGAGCCCTTCAGCACATCTTTGATGCTGGCGCCGTCGGCAGCCGCCGCGTCGAGTTGCGCGTGGCCGCTAAGTTGTCCTTCCAATCTACCTTGCAGCGGGGGTAGCAGCTGGGTAATCAATGGGCGCATTTGTACGGCATCGACTTTGGAATAAAACTCGAGTTGCCGCGAGTGTCCGCCTACGGACGCCCAGTAGCCGTCGGAACGAAGGACGCCGTTTAGAACCTGCGCTGAAAGATTTTTAAAGGTAAGACCCATGGCCGTCAAAGTGATATCGGCGCGCAGGTTGCGAAGACCGACCTGGTATAGGCTGGCTTGGGGTGCGCCCACTGATCCGATCAGCACGAACCGCTCATTCTGGAGTTGAATTTCGCCTTTGGCGTTCATGTTGTCGAGTTGCACTGGCGGGCTGGTCGTGAGCAATGGTAGATCGGCCAGATTCAACGCTGGCGAATGCAGCGTATAGGTCACGGTGGGCTCGAGCAGATTTGTCGCCGTGCCATCGACAAAGATCGTCGATCGTCCGACCCGGAAGCTCACCTGCGCAAAGCGCGCTTGTTTGCCGGCAAAAAAAACTTCGCCATTCAAGTTTTCAATTTTGCCGGCGGTCTCTCTGTGTCTAAACTCGGCGCCGGTGAGCTTCAGTTGGCCTTTCATGTTCCAGTCGTCATCGGCTCGGAGCAGGCTTTTTTCGATAGCGATATCCCAATCGGCTTTGCCGGACGTGCCGATGAGCGCTGACGCGGGAAAAAGACCGCTCCAAGCCGCCACGGAGCCCTGCTTGCCTGTGAGCCTGAGCCGAAGCCGCGCCGGGTTTTGATAGTCGATGACCCCGGAAAATCCCATCGTGTTAGCGCCAACGACGAGCTCGGAGTCAGTAAACAGGAGCGTTTGTTTTTTCCGTAAAATCCTCACTTTGATTTCCGCCGGCGCATCGGCGCGTTTGCGTAACGATTCTTTGTAGCGCAACTCCGCTTGATCGGCCCGCACCAGCGCACCGATGCGAAGATTCTCCCAAGTTCCTTCAAAAAGCGCGTAGACGGCGACGGTGCCGTCGGCCACCAGCGCGGTCGGTAAGCTCTGTTCGAGGAATTTGAACGTGCGCAGTCGCGCCAGCGCGAGGGGCTCCACGACAAGCTTGCCTCGGATCTGCGCGTCGTCCCAGGAGCGCCGCTCCGAGAATGCTACGCTGCCATTGAACACGGCGTTGTAATCTGACGAACCGAACAGCGGAATCTTGAGCGTGATGTTGTCGATGCGCGGGCGCGCCGGGGTGCCGCCGGCCTTGGCTTGAAGTGCCATCGGCCCGGTGACGTCGAGCTCGCTGGGAATTTTGTTTCGTAGCGCGGCGACCGCGTGGGCAACCATGGGCACATGGAGCGAGTCAAACCGAATGCTCAGATCAACGGGGCGCTGGGTCCAGGAAAGCTCGTCGGGCGCCGGCTCAAGTCTCCCGTCGATCCGCATGTCTTGGCTGAGCCCTTCGGTTAACGACGCGGCAAGGTGGATTTTTATGGCATCTTTTGCCGCGAACCCTTGAACACTCATCGAGAGATGGCTAATGCGGAGCTCCGAGGGTTCCTTAATGGAGCGATCGACGTATTCAACGCGGCCTTCTTTGATGCGGATTTCGCCGATGGAAAAACTCACAGCGGCGCGCCTGCGCTCGGGAGCGGGTGGGCGCAGCGCAGGAAACTGCCGCAGCTCATTTTTCCGTTGCAGCAACGTTGTCAGATTGCGCAATCCGGTTTGGTCGGTGATGATCTGGAATTCAGGCTCGTTGAAGGTTAGCGAGTTAATCACCAGCCGTTGGAAAAATAGCTGCCACAAGCTGATGCCCAGGATCAGCTCCCTAGCGCGCACCAGCGGCGTCGCGGCAAAACGGGGATCGTCAGCGATACGAAACTCCTTGGCGACAAAACCAGGTCCGCCGAGTAAGGTGACTTCTAGACTGTCGAAGGTGACGTCCTTGCCGAGGACCTTTTGCAGCTCCTGCTGCACTTGGTCGCGGTGACGCGCTGCCAAAATGTTGAAAGCTTGCGCCAGTCCGACGACGACGATCGCGAGAATCGCGACTGAGACGGCAAATAGTTTTTGCGGGCTTTTCATCGCGCGAGCGATGGCGGAACACAAGCGGCTCGGTGGCAAAGCACGGTTAAGTTCGAGGAATTCTGACGCCGACCGAAACGAACTGGTAGCGCGTCAACAATTTGCGACGCGGTTACCTGAGCAAGGGTCGAATATGCGGCGCGGGCTGTTCAATGGATTCGCTCCACGATCGTCGCGATACCCTGGCCGACGCCGATGCACATCGTCGCCAGGCCATAACGGCTGGCGCGCTTTTGCATTTCATGCACTAGGGTCGTCATGATGCGCGCGCCGCTGCAGCCGAGCGGGTGGCCGAGGGCGATGGCGCCGCCGTTGACGTTCAATTTATTCAGATCAATGCCGAGTTCCCGAGCGCAAGCGAGCACTTGCGACGCGAAGGCTTCGTTGACCTCGACCAGATCGATTTGCTCGATGGTCAAGCCGGCGCGCTTGAGCGCTTTCTCAGTGGCCGGGATCGGGCCGATGCCCATGTAGTTGGGGTGAACTCCCGCCGCCGCCGAGGCGACGATGCGCGCCAGCGGCTTCAGTTTGAGTTGCTCGGCGCGTTGCGGCGTCGTAATCAGCAGCGCCGCGGCGCCATCGGAAAGCGGCGACGAATTGCCGGCGGTCACCGTGCCGCCTTTTTTAAACGAAGGTTGGAGGCCGGCAAGAATTTCCAAAGAGGTGTCGGCGCGCGGCCCTTCGTCTTTGTCGTGCACCAGCGGCGCGCCTTTGCGCTGGGGAATTTCAAATGGGACGATCTCGTCTTTGAGTCGGCCGTCCTTGTGCGCTTGGAGGGCTTTTTGGTGGCTGGCAAGCGCCAACTTGTCCTGATCTTCGCGATTGATCTGATATTTCTCCGCGACGTTTTCCGCGGTCTCGCCGTTGTTAATCAGCGAGTAAAGCTCAGCCATACGCTTGTTCGGAAAACGCCAGCCGAGCGAGCTGTCATACATCTGCACATCGCCGCGCTGATAAGCATTCGTCGGTTTGCCCATGACCCAGGGACCGCGGGTCATGCTTTCGACCCCTCCGGCGACAAACAGATCGCCATGGTCGGTCTCGACAGCTCGGCCGGCTTGATTGATCGCTTCGAGGCCCGAGCCGCATAAACGATTGATGGTCGCGCCGGGAATCGTGTATGGCAAGCCGGCGAGCAAGGACGCGTTGCGCGCCACGTTGCGCGAGTCTTCGCCGGCCTGATTCGTGCAGCCAAAGTAGACGTCTTCGATCTCGTCTTTGTTGATCCTGGTTTTCTCGACCAGCTTGGCGATAATATACGCGGCGAGGTCGTCGGTGCGGATGTCTTTCAATATGCCGCCGTGACGACCCATGGGCGTGCGCACGGCTTCGACGATTACGGCTTCTTTCATGGTTTCACCTGGGCTTCGTGATAAGTATAAAATCCTCTTCCGCTGGATTCGCCAAGGAATCCCGCGACGGCGAGTTTCTTCAGCAAAGGCGCGGGGCGGTAACGATCATCACCGGTCTCCCGCTGCAATCCTTCGAGCACCGCCAATACTTCATCCAAACCTATTTGATCGGCCCAGCGCAAGGGGCCCTGAGGGTAATTGACGCCGAGCCGCATGGCGATGTCGATCTCTTCCGGGCTGGCCACGCCTTCTTCCAAACTTCTTGCCGCCTCGTTGATGATCAAGCTCAAGATCCGCGGGAAAGTTAAACCGGCGCTATCTTTGACCCGGACAGTTTCTTTGCCCATCGATTTAAACAGCTCCTCGGTTTGCTTGACCACGGCCTCGATCGTTTTTAGCCCCGCGGCCAATTCGATCAATCGGCGTTCTTTGAGCGGAACAAACGTGGCGAAGCCGACGACCCGTTCCGGTTTCTTCAACCATGACGCCATTTGCGTGGTGGAAAATCTCAAGCACGAGCTGACGATCACCGACGACGGCGGCAACGAGGCGTCGAGCCGCTGGAGCAAGGCCTTTTTCTTGTCCTCAGCGCCGCTTTCGGTGTCGATGACAAAGTTCGTCGTCGACCCGACCGCAGTAGCGTCGCTTAGATGGGTTGCCTCGATGCCCTTGTCTTGACCCAGCGCGAGCAACTCGTCGGCGAGGGGATTTTTGCCGATGATCGCGAGGCTACTTTTTGTCATAGCTGTAAAAACCCCGGCCGGTTTTGCGACCGAGATTGCCGCCGGCCACCATGCGCTGTTGAATCGGGCTCGGACGAAAGCGCGGATCTTCAAAAAACGAGCGGTAAAGGGATTCCGTCGCGGCGAAGTTGATGTCGTTGCCGATCAGATCCATCAGCTCGAACGGTCCCATGCGGAAATTGCCCGCTTCTTTCATGATGCGATCGATCACTTCCACCGAAGCATCGCCGTCGCCGAGAATCCGCAAGCCTTCATTGTAGAATGGCCGGGCAACGCGGTTGACAATGAATCCGGGCGTATCTTTGGCGCGTGCCGGGGTTTTACCCATGGTTTTCATGAGCTCGCTCGCCTTCTCGATTGTATCTGCGCTGGTGCGATCGCCCTGAATGACTTCCACCAGCGCCATCAGCGGCGGCGGATTGAAAAAATGCAAACCCAAAACGCGCTCCTGGTGCTGCGCGCTGGCCGCGATCGCCGTGATGCTGAACGATGAAGTGTTCGACGCCAAGAGCGTCGACGGCGCGCATAGGCCGTCCAACTGTCTAAATATATCACGCTTGAGCTCGAGTTTCTCCGGTGCCGCTTCGATGACCAGAGTCGCGCCCTTGCAATCTTCGAGACTCGTCGTGGTTCGAAAGCGAGCGAGAATTTCCTGTTCCTGTTCGGCGGTCAACCTGCCGCGCGTACGGCTTCCTTGCAAAAAACTTCGCACTCGATCCAAGCCGGCGTCGATAAATTCCTGCTTGACGTCGTAAACCAAAGTCTCGTAGCCGGCTTGCGCCGAGACTTGGGCAATTCCCGCGCCCATGGTGCCGGCGCCAAGTACGGCAATCTTTTCACTTTTGTTGGCCATAGATCTATTCGCTTTGTTTAGAGTCTCGCGTCTAGCGTTAAAAAACGAGACTCCAGATTCTAGACGCGAGACTATTTTCCCGTAAACACCGGCGCGCGTTTCTCTAAGAACGCTTTCACGCCCTCGTCATAGTCGGAGCTTCGGCCGGCGATTTCTTGTAACTGCGCCTCGTATTCGAGGTCGGTTTCGAGATTCGCCAAATGAGCGTGATTGACCGCGCGCTTGATGAGGCCGACGCCACGCGGCGCGCGCGCCACTTGCTCGGCTAACGCCTTCGCCGAGGCGACAAATTCTCCGGCGGGAAAAACCCGCGCAACCAATCCGATGCGCTGCGCTTCTTTGGCATCGACGGTGTCGCCGAGGAGCAAAAGCTCCATCGCTTTGCTCAGCCCGACGAGACGCGGGAGAATGAAACTGCCGCCCGAGTCCGGCGCCAAGCCGACGCGCACGAAGGACTGAATAAACTTTGCCTCTTCCGACGCGATGCGCAGATCGCAGGCGAGCGCAAAATTGCAGCCGGCGCCGGCGGCA
>WNGI01025891.1_pt1 | contig 12124 bp, 9 predicted proteins | sample 5400621 | NCBI WGS metagenome assembly WNGI01 (sample SAMN13153374, study PRJNA577476) | soil metagenome | isolation source: 20 cm soil or saprolite under Garry oak tree replicate 1 | place: USA:California | collected 2016-06-15 | reverse complement strand
AGGGCCGCGCTGGTCGTAGTCGGGAGGGGGAACAAAATTAGGATCGCCGGCATCGATGGCAGAGCTACCTGGCAACAGGGCGTGAGTAAATGTGGGTCCTCCGTTGTTCTGCAAAGGCCCAAGTATCGGATCGGTATTGATCTGATCGCCAGGGCCTGTCAAATAACCGCCGCCGTCGTCACTGCTAAGGTTGTAGCCGAAAGACTGGACAGTACTGGACCCATCACTGACGATGCTGTGTCCTCCAGGGCCGACCTCGAAGATGGTGTTTTCTACCGTCGCGAGTGGACCGCCGTAATTACGAATCTCAACTCCGTTATTGTTCATAGTGCTGTTAGAGATGTCTGATCCGTTTGATCCAGCATCGTTGTAAATGCCACCGTCGGAGTTGCCGCTGATTGTACTATTACTTACTACTAAACTCGATAGGATGGTGTTATACACCGCGGTCCCCGAATTTCCGTTGACTGTGCTGTTGTCGAGTAAAATTGTCGGATGGCAGCACTGTTGCCCGGTGCTAAAGATGGCCGCCGCCGGGGAATTGCCCGTGATGGAGCTGTTAGTTATTTGAACCGTTGCCGTACCGTTTCCGCAAAATATGCAGTCAAAGCCACGGTTGTAAATAGCGTTGCCGGAGTAGTTGTTGGCAAGCATGCTGTCGGTTATCTCCAGCGTCGCAGTGCCGGCTTTTACTCCGTCGTTGTAAATGCCCCCGCCTGAGTTGTTGGTAACTAAGCAGTCGTTTATTACCAGTGTTGCGTGACCCATGTTTTCTGCATCATTGTAGATGGCGCCACCCGCATTGGACGATGATGAGTTGTTGCTAATCGTACAACTATTGAGTGTCAACGTCGCATGCTCGTTACGGATACCGCCGCCATATCCGGTCGTGTAGCCGTTGGCAATGGTAAGGCCTGAAATCGAGACAGTTGTTCCAGAGCCGATGTGAAACACCCGGCTTTGGGCGTTGCCATCCACAGCGAGATTCGCAATGCCGGGACCGGAAACAGTGACGCTCTTGTCTACTAACAATTCGCCGCTAGTCAGCCCAATCATTCCAGTCACAGCGAAGGTAATTGTGTCGCCATCGTTCGCATCGGCGAGCGCCTGGCGCAGCGACCCGGGTCCGCCATCGTTGGTGTTAGTGACTGTGATGGTCGTTGCCTGCGCGGAGATCCGCGTTGCGCAAAGCAGTGCCATGCAAATTAGAATCCGCAGTTCACAGAGCCAAGATCGCGAGGTGGATTTCTTCATCCGCTGAGGTCCGGTGAGGAGACACTTTTTTACCCGAAGTGCGTCAACGATGTCCAGATATTTTTGCGTTTGGCGATTCCTCTCGGCGCGTCCACTTGCGAACTCGCTGCCGAGCGCCGTGATGTCCTACAAATCACTGATCACCGATCATCAAGTACTGTTGTTTTCACCGCGGTGTCGGGCGATGCGGCGGCGACGGACGCGACCTCGGTGTTGGATTAGGTCGCAGTGTGGGCGTTGGCGACGGTGTCGGCGTCGGAGTAGCACCCTGCACATACTTGATCGTGGCGTAATCAGTGTTAGTCCCTGACCCCACACTCGTTCGCCAGCGCGAACACCGCGAGCGTGATTCCGGCGAAGAAGATAATCACGTCGATTAAAAGGCGGATGCCAAGAAAGGCGGATCGAATGTGGATTTCGTTTTCACCTGTTTAGTCCCGGTCAGTAGCCGCCCTTCTATCTAAAGCGAACCGAAGAGGTCAAGATGCTTCTGTCGCTTCAAGATTATTTCTTCGCCGCGCCCGACGGTGATGTCTGCGAATCACTGATCACCGATTTACTATTTCGTTTACCGCGGCGTCGGACGAGGCAGCGGGGTCGGGTGCGACCTCGGTGCAGGAGCAGCCCGTCGTGGGGGTTGGGCTTCAAATGAACCGATGTCAATGCGACCATTGTATACGCGAGCAAAAGGACTATCTCGCTGGTCGTAGGAAGGTGGCGGAGTGAAGTTTGGATCCCCTGCATTAATAGCTGGACTACCGGGTAACAAAGCGTGCGTTAGTGTTAGGCCGCCGTTATTCTGCAAAGGGCCGATCAACGGATCAGTGTTGATCTGATCTCCGGGACCGGTCAAATAACCGCTGCCATCATCGCTGCTCAGATTGTAGCCGTTCGAAGTTACGGCACCGCCGTTGTTGAAAATATTTGCGCCCGAGTCGCCCTGGTTCAGAATTGTGTTTTCCAGGTCAACCATTCCCGTTGCACCGTTGTAGATGCCGCCGGCGTTTTCATTAGCCGAGTTGTCGCTGATCGTGCTGTTGCTGATGTGGAGTGGTCCGAAGTTGTAGATCCCGCCGGCCTCTTGGTCAGCCCGGTTGCCGCTAATAGTACTGTTGCTTATGTCCAGGAAACCCTCACTCCCTATACCGGCACCCCAACCAGAAGGCTCCTTACCGCTTGCGTCGTTTTGAATGATGCTGCTGTCGGCAATCGTCACGGTTCCGTAGTTATAGATACCGCCGCCAAAGCCGCCGCCGGGCAGATTTGTGCCGGCATGATTTCCGCTGATTGTGCTGTTCGTAACAGTTAGTGTTCCCGAATTGAGGATACCGCCGCCTACATCGCCGGCGAAGTTGCCGCTGAGCGTGCTGTCGGTAATCTCTATCGTTCCCCCATTGAAGATGCCCCCAGCGCTTGGATCTCCTAGAAGCGCTGCTACATTCTCGCTCACTGTGCTATTAGTGATGGTAACCATCCCACTGTCGTTGTAGATGCCGCCGCCTTCTCCACCGCCATTATTGAAGTTCGAGCTGACGCTGCTGTTAACTACTGTCAGCATGGCGTCAGCGCCGTCATTATAAATGCCGGCACCTGCGTACGCCATGTTGGTTTCGACGACGCAGTTGTTAACAGTCAAGGTCGCCTGTTCATTCAGGATGCCACCTCCTCTATCTCCGCTGACGTTGGTAGCAATGGTGCAATTAGTCATTACCAGCGTTCCATGGTCGTTCGAGACACCGCCGCCAACTCCAGCGTTATTGCTGATCGTGCAATCATTGAGCGCCAGTGTTGCGTGATCATTCCAGATACCGCCGCCGTCGTCATTCGGATAAGGGGGATTGCCGTGGGCGATCGTTAATCCAGAAATGGTGACGATTGTACTGGGACTAATGTGGAACACGCGAGTCTTGGACTTGCCGTCGGTTGTCAAGTTGTCAGCACCGGGACCTGAGATCGCAATGTTCTCGTCCACTAGAAGCTCGCCGCTGGTCAATCCGATCGTGCCAGTCACTGCGAAGTCAATTGTATCGCCGTCGTTCGCATCCGCGAGTGCCTGGCGAAATGAGCCAGGACCGCTATCGTTCGTGTTAGTGACCGTGATGATGTTCGCGTAAGCCGAGGTAGCCACTGCGCACGTCAGTGCCAAGCAAATTCGCACCATGGCGGGTTGCGAAGTAGATTTGTATTTCACAAGTTCTTTCACCGCCGGGTCGGGCGAGGCGGGGGCGTGGGGCGCAACCTCGGAGTTGGCCTAGGTCTAGGTGTTGGTGTCGAGGTCGGAGTAGCAGTCGGAGTTGCAGTTGCGGTAGGCGTAGGCGTCGGTGTTGCTACCGGACAGTTATAACCGACAGCGTCGATACCGATATAATCAGAATTGAACCCTTGCGGTCCGCCGTTCTCGACAAAGTAACGGAAGGCGAGACGCCCGGTGCTGCCAGGTGGAGCGGAATTGATAACCACGGTGAACTGAGTCCAGACACTCGGATAGCCATTGAGGGTATAATTTTGGTTAATATCGAGTAAGAGAGCAGTGAAATCACCAACTTCGTTGGCGTGCGTTCCCACATTCGTACTTCCACCATTAGTGCTCATACGGATCTGGAGGCGATCTGGGTGCTGTGGGAAATCCACGGTGCGCGTGTAAAAAGTCAGCGTAGAGTGTGAGGAGCCAGTTGCTAATGGTCGCCACGGCTGCGCCGTTGTTGAAGTCAGCAGCTATGTAAGCGTTTGGTACTCCCTCAAAAGCGGGGAACAGAGTGTCCTTACCATGGAACCAATTTGTCGTGCCCAGAGGCTCGCTGTTGTTCTGCGTGAACCAGCCCGTCACAGCCAACTGGTTTATGTCGCAGAAGCCTTCGGCCAGCGTACAAGTTGGTGTTGGCGTAGGTGTTGGCGTGCCGCATGGGTTGGGGATCAACTGCTCATTATCATCAATGGGAAATGCGTTCGACTCTGCTCCGCCGGGCGCCACGATGCTGTCATCACCTATTGTTGCACCATAGAATAACCAGCGGCTTACATTCATATTCGATCCTGTAATCCAGGTGTTTGTGACCGGGTCGTAGATTTGAGTAGTAGCTAGCGGAGGAAAACTGCCTCCAAATAGGTAGAGTTGGCCGTTAAACACCGCGCTACCGCAACTTCCCGCAGGCTGCGGCACATTCGCGCCGTTCGTCCACGTGTTTGTGGCAATGTTATAGACATACAACGTATTCAACTCGCCCTGGCCGGCGTAACCGCTGGCAATGTAAAGCTTTCCGTTGATCGCCCCAAATCCCGGCGCATCCATCGCCTGTGGCATCGATGCGAGCGTGGTCCAAGTGTCTGCGGCGATGTCGTACGCGTAAAGCGTGTCAACGTCGTCCGTACCATTGTAACCGCCGGCTATGTAAATGATGCCATTCCAAAGCACGACAGCCATATCGCTCAGCGCTGAAGGCATCGGTGTGCCCGCGGTCCAAGAGTTCGCCCCGATGTCGTATATTCGCGTTGTGTTGGTAGGATTGTTTGCTGAATCCAGGCCGCCGATGCTATAGATCTTACCGTTAAAGTATACCGCTTGCGAAGCGTAGTGCTGGTCGGGCGAAGGAGCCAGCGATGTCCAGCAGAAGTCGCCCATCGGATCGTAACGCAACAGGTCGTTGTGAACGTTGCCAACGTCATCGAAGCCGCCACCCGCATAAACGGACGTGCCATCGCTGGCAGCGAACATCCCAGCGGCCGTATAAGGTACAGGGGCTCGCTCCACCCAAGTCGGCGTTCCGCATGGCGTTGGTGTGTCCAGAGTGGTAGCGCGTAAATGCTTGATCGTTGTATGATGCAAATGCATCTGCAAAGCGTCACCTTGCGGCTTGGCGAATAGAGTGAAAAAGACGCCGCCGAAAAAAATGAACAGGACAGATAAAATGCGCAGATCAAATAGCGCTGATAGGGAGATTCCTCGCGTGGTCGCGACCAGATGACGAAGTTGGGATGCGAATTTTGTTTTCGTAGGTGGAATGCGGAATTTTGCGCGAGTGGCGAATGTGGTTCTTACTAAGAAGCACGAAAGCGTGTCAAGCTTTCCGTGATTTTGACCACCGGCGGAGCGGATAACTGACGCGAAGCCGACCCCCTAAGGCGTGCGGGGTCAATTAGTAAAAGGGCCGGTAGTCTGCAGCAGAAATGCCTCTACGGCTGGATTTGGTCGGTCCAGAGAAATTGCCACATAGCTATGGCGTTGATTGTGACTGAGACAGCGAACAGCGAGATTTCGGGCACGGATATACTTGCAGGCCCATTCCCTGTCAGGAGAAGGAACATCCAGGGAAGCAAGATCATGGCGTAGCGGTAGGAAAATTGCCAGCTCCCCGGGTTTCCATGCAACCAAAGCACAAGTGTCACAACGCTGATAGCTATCCAGGCTATTACCTTGTATCGTCCGCCCTGGCGAAATAAGAGGCATAGGAAGGGACTGGCCAGGAAGATCGAACAGCCAAAGCCGTTTGGCCGAATGTAAGGAAAGTAATCAATACTCTCATATCCTTGGAATAACATCGTGTAGATATTCCATGGAATTGCATGTATCGAGAATAGGCCGTGCTGATACCAAGGCTCGTCGCGCACTTCCGGGATGTGGAGGTAACCAAAATCGAAGATGGAATGGAAGCGCGCGAAGTTATAAGCCGCGGTCGCGACCGCCAGTGCTGCAGGCAGGCATACGAAACGAAGGAGCATCGGTGTGTTCTCTTGAAGCTCCCTTTTCAATTTTTTCCAACCGACCGTTGCGCCAGTCGGACCATCCGAATGTGAGCCTGACGACGCAAAGGTTTTAGGGCGACCCGCCTCAGGCGGGTTGCCCGGGCTCGCCAGGCGAAGCGCCCGCCCTACAACGGGCAACGGACGCGACAACAAATAAAGGTACAGAGGCAACGTGATAAGCAGCTCGGTGCGGTTCCCAAAAGCCAGTGCAAAGAACGCCCCTGCAACAGACGGGGATGGCCGGACCAACGTGAAATACAGCGCTCCGGCTTGGCCCAGCAAAGCCAGGCCAAGAGCGATTTGCCAGGCGCCGCCGAAGCCGAGGTTACACCATATCCAGGTTCCGAAAATCGGAAACAGGGCCAACATAATCCTGCGTGCTAACGGTTTGGTCTTAAGGTTGCAGTAATCGTCACCGAATGCCTTCGCGAGTCGGAAAAAGAAATAAACGGACAATCCGGCAATCAACGCTGCTAAGACATGTCCGGGAAAGCTCTGGGTCAGGCCTGTGCTACTCAAGAGCGCTACAGGAAGCATGCTAAGCACTGCTCCCAGCGGAAAGGCCGAGTAATATCTGCCTTCCCACGGAATCGCAAAGCTGAAGCAATCTGACTTGTGTAATCCAGATCGTGCAGGGTGGCCTTGGTCGAGAAATAAAATGCCATCGCTGCAAACAGTGATACGGCTATGGCCAGCAGAACCTCTCGAATATGGTCACTCTTCAATGCCATAGTAATGACGAAGCACGAATGACGAATCAATGCCAAAGACGGCTGATTGCAACGATGAGACGCTGTTGTCAACAGGCACAATGGGGTGTGCTACGCGGACCATTTCATCTCCATTTCTCATAAGAATGGCGACCTAAGAAGTTTTCCCAGGCGGCTTTTGTCTCTGCGGGCACATTTTGGTCAGCATTAATTAACCAGGAGACGGTGGCCAGCGAGTTTATGACAACCGAGAGAGCGACTAGTCCAGTTAACAGATGACGCGATCTTAGTAAGGCTGTTCCGCCTGAACCAAGAAACACGACCAGACAAAAGATCAGGAAAGGATACAGATCAGTAGCGTAACGTTGAGCGAGCAAGAAATACGATAAGATACAAACAAATTGGACAAGTAGAGCCAGGGTCGCCCCTCGCGTAAAGAAGTTGAATCCTTTGCGACGAAACAGACATGTGATTCCCATAATGGCGGCAAAGACCATCCAACTGGACGACCACAGAAGAGAGATATATACCTCGCTGTCAGGATTGGAAAAGAGAGTAGGATAATTATAGGAATGTCGATCGGCCACGAGAAAAGGCGGCTGACGCTCGATGCCTGGAAAGCGCAGACTGAAGTAATCAGCGAGACTATAGGGAATACGACGCGGGCTGAACAGGCCGTGTTTATGCGCGAATTCGTTATGGACCGGGTTGAGGTAGTAGTCGTAGTTGACTCCAACGAAGCTGCCAAATCTTGCGTAACTTAACCAAATATAAAACGCAAAGGCAGCGCCAAGTGGAAGAAGAAGGGTCAATAGATTAGTTATTCGATTCTCTCGTGGCAATCGGAGAGCAAGAAGCAGAGCGATTAAGATGAACGGTATGCCAAAAGTGACTCGGGAAAGTAAAGCTCCGGCGGCGCACAGAGAGAATCCCAGTAATGAACGCGTTAAGGCATTGGTCTCCACCTTTCGCGAGCGAAGACCGAAGTACAATGCGCCAAGCGACCAGGCCAGGGCCCAGATGATCGCTTCATCGTAGATAGAAAGATTTCCAAGTAGCAAAAGCAACGGCGAGCCGAGCGCGAACCCGACAATGCATGCGTTTCCCACCCAGTTGCGGGCCCGCAAGGAAAGTGCAGAGAAGCGCAAGGCTGTGCGCATCAGGCCTGCAAAGGCACACAGCGCAATGATTCCCGCGCAAAATCCCGAAACTCGTGACCATTTCCCATGTCCTGCTGGGTAGACGAAATTCAATGGAATTCGAAGGAAAGCCGGGAACGGTCCAAAGTACATGTGCACTTTGCCGTCGACGATCATTGCTTCATGGCCGATCGGGGCCTCATCGACCTCCACATTGCCTCGCAGAAAATGTTCTGCTTGGGAATCGTACGCGCCGCCTAACACCTCCTTAACAAAAACCTGTCGTCCCCCGGTCGTGGTATAGAACCAAAGAAGCACGCTCAACACGACTAGAAGCGGCAGAAATCGGGAAGCGGCATCAGGCCCTTCCTTTGCCACACCGCTGATGGCTGCGGGAGTTCTTACCATCGCGCATCCGTCCTTTGGCGGCTCAAAGGGTTCTGGATCGTTATTCGATGAGAAAATAGTCGTTCGCGATTTCACACCTGGAGGCTTAATTCCAAAAATATCAGAATGCCCATTCACCATGAGCAAATAGCACGGAAAACAACGCGAAAAACAACAGTGACCAGGCCGTGAGGACGCCGGCCCAAAAGCGGTTTCTTCCAAGCAGTGCGAAGAGGATGAAAGTCGGGAACATCATTAGTGTATAACGTGGCATGCTCCGAAGAAAGTTAACACTCGCGCAAAGAATCCAGGATCCAGTCATCCACATGGCGTAAACCGGACGCAGCTTGATCCAACTAATGGTCGTACAGACAAGACCGAGCGCTACGAAAAAACGCAGAAGACGGAAAGCTCGATGGCAGCGGACTTGATGGTTTCGCGCGGCTATGGCGAACGGCTGCGTTCAACACCGGGGTCCGTAAGAGAAAATGTGGAACCGCCTGATTGAGATTGGCGGCGAGAAAACGTCGCGAGCATTTGCAGGCGCCGATTCTGTTCGTCCTTACCTTTTAAAATCCAAGGCGCCTTTTTTGACTGCGTAAGCGTAGCCCACCATCAGGATCGTGATGAAGCTGAGCATGCTCCAGAAAATAACGCTGCTCTGTTTGATAGCGTCGCGGTACACGACTGCCCACGGGTACATGAACACGATCTCGATATCGAACAGGATAAAAAGCATCGCCACCACGTAAAACTTCACGCTGAAGCGCGGCTGGCGTTCACCCTGGGGGATCATGCCGCATTCGTATGCGGTATCTTTGGCAGGCGTGCGCTTTCCGCTCTTGCCTACGAGTACACTGACAACCAACGCGGAAGCAGCGAAGAGAATGGCTACGAGGATCTGCAGGAGTACTGGCAAATATTCGCCTAGCATCCGGAATTCCCTGGAACTAGCAGGTTTCGGTTATTTTACACCAGCAAGATGGCCATTCTGCTGAGCGATCGCGTTGGCCAAAGCCGCGGGCAACCCCTTGTATTTCTTGCCGGTCTTCTTGACCGCGCCCCGCGCCACGAGATTCTGCAATTTTTCATAAGCTCGCAGGCGCAGCATTTCCTCGCCACCGCTGGCGGCGTTCCGGGCCCGAAGATTCTCGTGCACGATGTCGAACAACTGCTTAAATTCGAACGACGAACGCCGTGAGAGGACAGCGACCAGCTCCTCAGTTACCAGATCAGGAACGCGACGGGAGAATGCATTTTTCTTTAGAATAGCCATAAGGTGAGAAAATAGCACGTTTTCTGCCCAACTGCAGCACTTTTCTTTAGTTTACCGTGGCTGAAACTCCAAAGAGTGCCGAAATGGCGCAATTCAATCTTGTAGTGGTCTGCCTAAGGCGGATGCCGACTGCATACCCAAAAAGGCCGTAGGCGGAACGTTGGAATCGCAGGCGAAAAGCCTGCCACTACAGTCTACGGCGTGGGCGATGGGCTGCTTGCCGCTGGCTGCGGCGTGGCTGTTGAAGAAGGCGCCCAACTCCCAAAGCCTGTGGCGGATTGCTGTCCCGCCGCCGTAGTGCCGACGCTGCTCAGGATGGCGAGCCCGATCGCTGCCTGATCTAATGTGATTGGTCCGAGGGACTCGGCCACATAGCCATCGCGGTCATATCTTTGCGAAGAGACAATCGGACTCAGATGCTTTGTAATGGCCTCTGGCGATGGAAGCTTAGCTAGATCAACGGAACGACCTATTGCCGGCATGAACGCCGCCGCCATTAGCAACATCGGACGAAGCGAAGCATCAAGGCGCGAATAAAGCAGCGCAGTATCTACGTATGAGAAGAAATTCGTCGGCGCTGGCAGCAATCGCTCGGCAGCCTTGTATGTTTGCAAATTGGAAAGCTCCGACGAGCTACTCGCGCTGCGTTTCACGGCCTCTTCCACTGACACGGGATTCAAACCGGCGATAAGAATCCGGTCAGACAACGCGATCGTTGGAGTGATTGCGACCAGTGTGGCTGCCGATTGTTTCGAAAAATAGCGGACGCCGTCCTTCTCTGTTTGGGTCCAGATTGCACCTTCATCGGCGCGTGTGAACGCTTCGATGATCTTGCTGGCCTTGGCCATTTCCAATACTGGCAGAGTCAGAAGGAAAGATGGCCAGTGGGCACTGGATGGCCAATCTGCCAGCGCTCCCAACTCGAGGCCAAACGCAGCTTTCCAATCATCGGCTGCGATCCCACTGGTGGCGAAGTCCTGAAAGACCTTCTGCACCGTGCCGCCCAGCGCAGCAGCCTGGTTTAGTGTTTCCATCTTTTCCCCGAGATTGAGCAGCATCGCCAGATAGAAAAATGTCTCCTTTGTTCCAAGCGTTAGCGAGGCCCGGTTGAGCGTACCGTCAGTCTCGAGCTTTGGCATTCCGAGAAAAAGCACGTCACGTATTTTCCCGTTCTCAAATCGCGACGAACCGGCGATGCACAGCATTTTTTCAAGCATGGTGGTCTCGCCGGGAGTCGGGCTTGAACGGACTGCAGCACGCAACGCGGCAAGCCGCTCGGAAAATGCCTTAGGCTGGAGATAGAAAGACACTGCGTAGTTCGATGGCCGGTGCGAGATAGCTATCCGGAACGCTTCGTCCTTATCAAGCGTTTCCCCTGAATCTTTAGCGCGATGGTCGACGCGATCGAGCAGCGCCTTTAATTCCGTCACGTTTGTCGCCGCGAAGAACCATGGGCGATCATACGTTGTTGCGAGTGTAAACGGAGTCGCAGTGACCACATCGATTTCATGGCCCTGATACTGAAGATTCTGGCTCTTCGTGCCTGGACGTTGTTCCAAAAGCATCGCGCGCCATTTGCCGATGACCCGCTCAGCGTCTTCCTGGGTTCCGCGAAAACGAAAGCCGCCGATGAGGCTTGGAGCGCTATCGCTGATGGACGTCAAGGCGAAGAAGGCGTTCTTTGGGTCGAGCTGTTCGATCTCCTGCAGCGTCACGAGAGCTTTCGGGGTTGGCATGTTGTCCAGCGGCTTGCGCATAAAATCCTGCACCGCCGGTTCGCGGTATAACTGATAAATATCCGACCGACGCCACTCATCGCGTGTCCGACTAAAGTCCGGCATGTGCGCCAGAAAAATTGTTCCCCGCGGCAGAAACGCGCTCACAGGAGCGCTCGAAGCCTGTTGCGAAAAATTCCAGTAGTACCAACCGGCATATGCGGCAACAGCGGCCGCAATGATCAGCAACAGAATTCGTCTCATAAACAGCGCCTCAAGCGCGGATGCTCGATAATCGATGCTGCATACTGGATCAAACGCAAACTTGATCGAGCGGCCTGAGCGTAATGATTACGCCCTGGGATGAAATTGGCGATGCACGGTTTTCAATCGCTGTTGATCGACGTGTGTATAAACTTGCGTCGTCGAAATGTCGGCGTGACCAAGCATTTCCTGGATGATACGCAGATCCGCGCCATTCCCCAGCAGATGCGTTGCGAAGCTGTGTCGCAGAAGGTGAGGGTAAATGCGCTGTTCGAGTCCGGCGCGCCGCGCATGTTGTTTTACGATCTGCCAGATACGCGCTGTTGTTAGTTTGGTTCCGCGCTCGGAAAGAAAAATTTCGCTGCTGCTGCGGCGCTTCACGAGTTTCGGCCGTTCAGTGGACAGGTACGCTGCCAGTGCTTCGCATGCCTTGCGGCCCACCGGCACAATCCGCGTCTTGTTTCCCTTACCGGTCACCCGAATAACTCGTTCTTCGAAGTTGAAGTTCTCAAGACGCGCGTTTGCCAGCTCCGAAATACGCAGACCGCTTGCGTAAAGCAGTTCGATCATCGCCCGATCGCGCAACCCGTGAAGAGCATTCGTATCGATCCCTTCCATGAACTGCTCGATTTGTAATTC
>WNGI01004785.1_pt1 | contig 12128 bp, 9 predicted proteins | sample 5400621 | NCBI WGS metagenome assembly WNGI01 (sample SAMN13153374, study PRJNA577476) | soil metagenome | isolation source: 20 cm soil or saprolite under Garry oak tree replicate 1 | place: USA:California | collected 2016-06-15 | reverse complement strand
AGCCGGTCGACCCGAGTGGCCACCACGCCGAGCTCCGCCGGCGCCGCGCCGGCCCGCCGGGCGGCCGCCTCCGGCGACAGCGGGTCCGGGTACCGGGCCAGCTCGTGCAGGTCGTCCACTCCGGACAGCCGCCGCACCTCGGCCAGGTCGCCCGGCTGACCCGCGGCTACTCCGGTCTGCGCCGGCTTGACCACCGCCACCCGCGCGTCGCGGTCACGGGCCAGCGCCGCCACCGCCGCGGTCACCACGGTCTTGCCGACGCCGGTGCCGGTACCGGTCACGATCAGCACGCTCACGTGGTGCACGGTACGACCTGGGTGCGGTAGCGGCCGGATGAGTGACGCCATACCGAACAGCCGTGACAACCGGGTTCAAACCGCTAGGGTGCGGACCACGCCGGCAATCGGGATGCCGGCGCCGGTTCGCGCCCGGGTCCGCGCGTACCAAGGAGGCAGTGCCGCGATGCGTCCCGCACGTCCACTAGCACTGGTCGCCGCTGCGGCTGCGAGCCTGTGGCTCGCCGGTCCGGCGGCGGCCAGCCCGCCCGGCGGAAGCGCCACCGGGGGGCTGGCGGCCAGGACGGTCGCTCAGATCGACGCACTTGCACAGGCCAAGCTCGGCCTGACCGCGGCCCAGCGGAAGGTCGACAGCAAGCTCCTCGCCGAGGCCAAGATGCGCAGTGGGAAGCCGCTGGCGGCCGGCGTCGGCCGGGTCAGCACCGGGGTCACCACCGACAGGGTCGGGCTGACCACGGTCGACGTGAAGGCGAACGTCACGCCGGCGCTGCTGGCCAAGGTGCGCGCGCTCGGTGGCCGGGTGCTGGGGAGTTACCCGGGCTACGGCGCGGTACGGGCAGCGGTCCCGCTGGCCAGCGTCGAGGCGCTGGCGGCGGCGCCGGCCGTGGCGCACGTCGGTGTGGCCGCGCAGGCGATGACGTCCCGGATGGGTCCGGGACCGCGGCCACTGTCCAAGGCCGAGCGGGAGGCAACGGTGCGGCAGCGGGTGAAGGCCGCGCTGGCCGCCGCGCCGCGCCGGTCCAGCACCGCGATCACTCCGCTGGTGGGCGCGCTGACGTCGGAGGGTGACGTCACGCACGCGGTGGACCAGGCACGGACGCGGTTCCGGGTCTCCGGCATCGGGATCAAGGTCGGCGTGCTGTCCGACGGGGTCGACTCGCTGGCGGCGTCCATCGCCTCCGGCGACCTGCCGGCGGACACCGAGGTGCTGCCCGGCCAGGCCGGCTCCGGTGACGAGGGCACCGCGATGCTGGAGATCGTGCACGACCTCGCGCCGAAGGCCAGCCTGGCCTTCGCCACGGCGTTCAACGGCATCGACAGCTTCGCGCAGAACATCCGTGACCTGCGCGCGGCCGGCTGCGACATCGTCGTCGACGACGTCATCTACTTCGCCGAGTCGCCGTTCCAGGACGGTGTCGTCGCGCAGGCCGTCATCGACGTGACCAACAGTGGCGCGCTCTACTTCAGCTCCGCCGGCAACGAGCAGAACGTGGACGACGGCACCGCCGGCAACTGGGAGGGCGACTACGTCTCCTCGGGCCAGACCATCGGCAAGTTCGCCGGCATCGCGCACGACTTCGACCCAGGCGCCGGCGTGCAGCCGGTCAACCGGCTCAGCGAGGATTCCGCCGGCGCCCCGGCGATCCTGCACTGGAACGACCCGCTGGGCGCGTCCGGCAACGACTACGACCTCTATGAGGTCGATACCGCCGGCAACGTGGTGGCGTTCTCCAACGACGTCCAGGACGGCAACGACGACCCGTTCGAGGGCTTCTTCACCCCGTTCGTCCCCGGCGGGGGCCGGCTCGCGGTGGTCAAGTTCTCCGGCGCGACGCGGTACTTCCAGATCACCCCGTTCCGCGGCCGGTTCGAGAGCGGCGGTGGGTTGACCGGCTTCAACACGCCGGGCGCGACCCGCGGTCACTCGGCCGTGCCAGCCGCGTACAGCGTGGCGGCGGTGCCGGCGCACGCGGCGTTCCCGCGGGAGATCGCGCCTGGGGTGCCGAACCCGTCCGGGCCGTTCCCGGGCGTCTACACCTCGGCGCAGCATAGTGAGACGTTCACCTCCGACGGTCCGCGCCGGGTGTTCTACAACCCGGACGGCACGCCGATCACGCCGGGCAACCTCACCTCCACCGGCGGCACGCTGCGGGCGAAGCCGGACATCGCCGCGGCGGACGGGGTGCAGACCACGGTGCCCGGCTTCAACCCGTTCTTCGGGACCTCGGCGTCGGCGCCGCATGCGGCCGCCATGGCGGCGCTGATCCTGTCCGGCAACCCCGGCATCACCCCGGACGAGGTACGGACGGCGCTGACCACCACCGCGATCGACATCGAGGCACCAGGTTACGACCGGGACACCGGGTTCGGAATCGTGATGGCGAACCGGGCGCTGCGGTTCACCGGCGCCACGGCGCAGCCGTTCGCGGTGGCCGGCAACCCGACGGTCACCCCGGTCACCGGGGACGGCGACGCGTTCTTCGAGCCGGGCGAGCGGGCCGACGTGACCGTGCCGGTGACCAACATCGGCGACGCGGTGGCGCGGCAGGTGAGCGTCCAGCTCACCACCACCACGCCGGGTGTGACGATCGCGCCGACGGTGCGCGGCTACGGCAACATCGCGATCGGTGCGACCAAGACGGCGACACCGTTCCGGGTCACGCTGGCCCCGACGTACGAGGCCGGCCTGCCGATCTCGCTGCGGATGAAGGTCAGCTTCGTCGGCGCGTTCTCGCCGCAGACCCGGGTGGTCGCCGTGCAGACGGGGCAGCCGTCTGACACGATCACCGACGTGGCGTACACCGGCCCGCCGGTGCCGATCCCGGACGTCAGCTCGGTCGGCGCGAGTGTGTCGCTGCCGGTGCCGGCCGGCTTCGGGCGGCTCAGCCGGATCACCTTCTCGGTGGACGGCACCGCCTGCAGCACGACGGTGGGCTCGACGACCGTGGGCATCGACCACACCTTCGTCGCTGACCTGGTCGGCACGCTGACCGCTCCGGACGGCACCGAGCTGGTGCTGTTCGCGAACACCGGCGGCGGTGGGAACAACGTCTGCCAGGCGGTGTTCACCGACTCGGCCACCCGGTCGATCCAGACGGCTGTGTCGGCCGATGCACCCTTCACCGGCGACTGGCAACCGGCCGACCCGCTGTCCACCGTGCTCGGCTCGGTTGCCGACGGCAGCTGGACGTTCCACGTGGTCGACACCGCGGCGGTCGACACCGGCAACATCCGGGCGGTGTCGCTGCACATCTCCGGGTTCGTGCACTAGCAGGTCAGTCGCGTGTCCCGCCGGACACCCCTAGCCCAATGTGGCGGCTATCGCGGCGAACGCACCCTCGGCCCGGGCGATCCCGCCCGGGCCGAGGTCTGCCCGGCCGGTGACCCGCAGGCAGGACCGTCCGGTTGGGACGGACGGGGGCCGGAAGCAGCCCACCCGCACCCCGTGCTCGGCGCACCGTGCCGCCGCCCGCACCGCCAGGTCCGCTGCGCCCAGCCGGACCGACACGACCGCGGCCGCGGGGACACCGGTCGGCAGCCGGTGCCGGGCCGCCGCGGTGGCCAGCGCGGCGGCGGCGGACAGGGCGCGGCCGGCCAGGTCCGGCTCGGCCCGGAGCACCCGCAGCGCGGCCAGCGCGGCCCCGGCGGCGGCCGGAGCGAGGCCGGTGTCGAAGATGAACGCCCGGGCCGCGTCCACCAGGTGGCCGATCACATCCGGGTGGCCGAGCACCGCGCCGCCCTGCGCGCCCAGCGCCTTGGACAGGGTGGCGGTGAGCACCACGTCGGGCGCACCGGCCAGGTCGGCGGCGGCGACCGCGCCGCGGCCGGCCGGCCCCACGACTCCCAGCGCGTGCGCCTCGTCCACCATGAGCAGCGCGCCGTACCGGCGGGCCACCGCGTGCAGTTCGGCCAGCGGGGCCAGGTCGCCGTCGACCGAGAAGACCGCGTCGGTGACCAGGACGGCGTCCTGCTCGTCCCGAGTGGACAGTGCGGCGGCGGCCGCGGCCGGGTCCCGGTGCGGCACGACGGCGACCCGGGCCCGGGCCAGCCGGCAACCGTCCACGATGGACGCATGGTTGGCCGAGTCGGAGACCACCAGCGTGCCGGGCCCGGAAAGGGCTGCGATAGCGCCGAGGTTGGCCAGGTAGCCGGAGGAGAAAACGAGACCCGCGTCGGCTCCGACGAACTCGGCCAGTTCGTCCTCCAGCGCGGCGTGCAGCGCGGTGGATCCGGTGACCAGCCGGGAGCCGGTCGAGCCGGCACCCCACTCGTGGGCCGCCGCGACGGCGCCGGCCACCACCCGCGGATCCCGGGCCAGCCCCAGGTAGTCGTTGCTGGCGAGGTCCAGCAGCCCGTCGCCTCCGGCCGGCCGCGGCCGCAGCCGCCGGCGCAGCCCGGCCGCCTGCCGTGCCGCCGCGGTCGCCCGCAGCCGGGCCAGCGGATCGGCGCGCCCCCGAACCGCCGGCCCTGGCACGGCGCCGGGCGGCTCGCTCATCTCCCGCTCCTCGGCCGGTCCGGCCCTCGTCCCCCGGGCCGCACCGCCCTCGTCGCTCCCCGCTCGCGCTGCGGGCCCTCGCGCTCGCTCATCCGAGCACGTCGCGGATGCTGCCGGCGACCGTGCCGACCAGTTCGGCCAGGTCGTCGTCGCCGATGCCGAGTGGCGGCATCAGGACCACGACGTCGCCGAGCGGGCGGATCAGCACGCCGCGGTCGCGGGCCCGCCGGCAGACCGCGTGGCCGGTGCGCTCGCCGGCGCCGGGGCGGACCTCTATGCCGGTCATCGTGCCGATCCGGCGCACCTCGACCACGCCGTCGTAGCCCGCCAGCGGTGCCAGCAGCGCGCCGATCCGTTCCCCGACCCGGGCCGCACGGTCCACAGTGGAGCGTTCGTGCATCAGCCGGAGGTTGGCCAGCGCGGCCGCGCAGCACAGCGGGTTGGCGGTGTAGGTGTGCCCGTGGAAGAAGGTGCGGCCGGCGGCCGGTGCTCCGAGGAACGCCTCGTACACCCGCTCGGTGGCCAGCACCGCGGACAGCGGCAGGTAGCCGCCGGTGACCCGCTTGCCGGCCACCAGCAGGTCCGGGGCGACGCCGGCGTGCTCGACCGCCCACCACCGGCCGGTGGCGCCGATTCCGGTGGCCACCTCGTCGGCCACCATCGCCGCGCCGTGCTCGTCGCACAGTGCCCGGACCCCGCGCAGGAACGCCGCGTCGTGGGTGAGGATGCCGCCGGCCGCCTGCACCATCGGCTCCACGACCACCGCGCAGACCAGCTGACCCTCGGCGGCCAGCAGGGTGCGCAGCTCGCCGACGACCTCGGCGGCCCGCTCGGCCCGGGGCTGGCCCGGCCTCACCCGCCCGGGCGAGGACACCGCCCGGGTCTCCAGCAGGATCGGCCGGTACGTGGCGTGGAACGTCTCGATCCCACCGACGCTCACCGCGCCCAGGGTGTCACCGTGGTAGCCCTCCGCGACGTGCACGAACAGCGGCCGGCGTTCGCCCCGCTGGGCCGCGGCCTGGAACGCCATCTTGATGGCGGCTTCCGCCGCGGACGACCCGTCGCCGCCGAAGAAGACCCGGCTGAGCCCGTCCGGGGCGATCCGCAGCAGCTCCTCGGCCAGCGCGATCCCCGGCTCGTGGGTGAGCCCGAGGAACGTCGAGTGGTCCAGCCGGTCGAGCTGGGACCGGATCGCCGCGTCGATCGCCGGTTCCCGGTGCCCGTGCACGGTGACCCACAGCGAAGACACGCCGTCCAGGTACCGCCGGCCGTCGGAGTCGTACAGATGCATGCCGTCGGCCCGATCGATGACGAGCGGGTCGTCGGACGCCCAGACCGCGTGCTGGGTGAATGGGTGCCAGACCGCCCGCAGGTCGCGGGAGACCAGGCTCCGGGTGCGTTCGGCGGCGGGGGTGGATGCGCGGGCCGGTGTGACGGTCACGGCGCCGAAGTCTGTCAGGCGGGCGATGGACGGCCGGCACGGCGGTCGCGGTGTCCGGTCGCCCGGCTCCGGATTGCCCGGCTCCGGACCGCCTCGCTCTGACGCTCACTCGCCGTAGCCATCGCGGTACGGGGGGTGGATGTGGCACTCTCGCGGGAGTGTCCACGCTCTTCGAACTTCTCGCCGAGCACACCACGATGCCGCCGTCGGATGTCGAGCATCTGCAGCGGCTCGTCGGTGAGTGGCAACTGCTCGCCGACCTGTCCTTCGCCGACCTGCTGCTGTGGGTCCCGCTGGGCGAGCGCGAGTTCCTCTGCGTGGCGCAGGTACGGCCGACCACCGGCCCGACCGCGTATCACGACGACTACGTGGGCCGGCGGGCCCGCGGGGCCGGGGCGTACCCGGTGGTGGTGGCCTGGGAGGAGCACCGCATCTTCCGCGAGTCGGACCCGGACTGGGACGGCGGGGTGCCGGTGCGGCGCGAGGTGGTGCCGGTGCGCCGGGAGGGGGACGAGCGGATCCTGGCGCTGCTCGGGCGGGACACCAACCTCAACTCGGCCCGCAGCCCTTCCCAGCTCGAGCTGGCCTACCTGCAGAGCGCCGGCGACCTGCTGCAGATGGTCTTCGACGGCTGCTTCCCGGCGCCCGGCCAGGCGGTCGAGGTGCACACCGGCCCGCGCGCCGGCGACGGGATGATCCGGCTGGACGAGACCGGGGTGGTCGTCTTCGCCAGCCCGAACGCGCAGTCGGCGTACCGCCGGCTCGGGGTGACCGGCAACGTGGTGGACGCCAAGCTGGCGCCGCTGACCGCGTCGCTGGTGCGCGACCCGTTCGACGGTGCGGAGATCGCCGACCGGATCGAACGGGCGCTGGCCGGCGAGGCCCCGCTGCGGATGGAGGTCGAGGCGCGTGGGGCGATCGTGCTGTTCCGGGCGCTGCCGCTGCGGCCGGGCGGCACCCCGCTGGGCGCGCTGGTGCTGGTCCGGGACGTCACCGAGGTGCGCCGGCGGGACCGGCAACTGCTCAGCAAGGACGCCACGATCCGGGAGATCCACCACCGGGTCAAGAACAACCTGCAGACCGTCGCGGCGCTGCTGCGGCTGCAGGCCCGCCGGGTCGAGGTGCCGGCGGCCCGGACCGCGCTGGAGGAGTCGGTGCGCCGGGTCAGCTCGATCGCCATGGTGCACGAGACGCTGTCGCTCTCGCTGGACGAACGGGTGGACTTCGACGGCATCGTCGACCGGCTGCTGGGCATGCTCGGCGAGGTCACCGAGGCGGGCTCCCGGGTGCGGCTGCGCCGGACCGGGTCGTTCGGCGTACTGGTCGCCGACGTCGCCACGCCACTGGTCATGGTGCTCACCGAGATCGTCCAGAATGCCGTCGAGCACGCCTTCTCCGGCGGTCTCACCGGCACCGTAACCGTCAGCGCACACCGGCGCACCCGCTGGCTCGACGTGATGGTCGCGGACGACGGCCGAGGCCTGCCGGCGGACTTCACCCTGGAGAGCACCGACCGGCTCGGCCTGCAGATCGTGAAGACACTGGCCACCTCGGAGCTGCAGGGCACGCTGGAGGTGCGACCGCGGGATCCGCGAGGCACCGAGGCGGTGCTCCGGGTGCCGCTCACCCGCCGCCGCTAGCGTAGGGGCGCCCGCCCGGCTCGCGCAGGCCGGCCGGGCTCGCGCAGGTCGGCCGGGCTCGGGCACGCCGGCCGGGCTCGCGCAGGCCCCGGCCCGGCTCGCGCAGGCCCCAGCCCGGCTCGGGCACACCGGCCGGGCTCGCGCAGCCCCGGCCGGGCTCGCGCAGGCCCGGCCCGGCACCGTACCGGTGCCGGGCCGGGGAAGTCGATTGTGAGGCGGAGCGCGGCCTGGCGGTCAGGCCCTAGACGACCCGGGCGCGGGTGCGAGCGCCGCGACGCTTGAGGGCGCGGCGTTCGTCCTCGCTCATCGCGCCCCACACGCCGGCATCCTGGCCGGTCTCGAGTGCCCAGCTCAGACACTCGTCGGTCACGGCGCAGCGGCGACAGACCGCCTTCGCCTCCTCGATCTGCAGGATCGCGGGCCCGGTATTGCCGATCGGGAAGAAGAGCTCCGGGTCCTCGTCTCGGCAGAGCGCGCGGTGGCGCCAGTCCATTACGTATCTCTCCTGTTCACGTCGATTGCTCCGGGCGCTCCCCAGGCGCGGCGGAGCTGGCTGGGATCCACTTGCTTGTGAAGCCTTTCACGAGCAGTACCGTTGTCAAGACCGTTAGGACGTGCCGGCACGCTAGTGACAATCGTCACCCTTGGTGAGGTGACCCTGCGTCAGCCTTCCAGTCTGCTGGCCGGCGCACAATGCTCCCTTCGGGGGCATTCGGACTCCAGAACGTCGATGGGGGACTACGGACCGGCGGCAGTGATCCAGGCGAAAGCCGACGAATCAGGATCCAGTCGTCCGGCTTAGCCAGCCGAGAGGTTGGTAGCAGCCCTGCGACTGACTACGAAGAGTCACACGACGACTCGGAGTGCAGCCGGCACGGCGACCAGCCGGACCTCCTCATGCTCGCCGAGGTAGTCGCCGTCGGTCTGCAGTGCCATCGGGCGGTCGGCACGCAGGGTGAACTCCCCGAGGTCGTGCAGCCGCAACAGCCGGCGGCCGCGGGGCCCGGCGCCGCCCCGCAGCGCCCCGGTGATGTACCGCAGCGTGGTCAACGTCCGCATAGTGCGCGGCGCGAAGACGTCCAGCCCGGTGTCGAAGGACGCCTCCGGGGCGAGGTTGACCGGACGGTCGCGGAGGTACGTCCACGGGGCCGCGTTCGCCACCATCACGTAGAACAGTCCCTGCTCCGGTTGCTCGCCGGGCCGGTCCAGGACGATCGCCGGGTGCCGCCGGTCGTAGTGCCGGAAGAAGTGCGCCACCGCCCGCCGCACGTAGTACCGGGACTGCGAGTTGCCGTCCCCGCCCCGGCGGCGGCGCTCGATCAGTCGCACCACCTCGGCGTCCAGGCCGAATCCGGCGTTGAAGGTGAACCACCGGTCGCCGGCCCGACCGAGCCCGACCGGGCGGGTGCGCCGGGCGCGCAGCCCGTCCAGGATCTCGCCGGTGGCCTCGACCGGGTCCTCCGGCAGGCCGAGCACGCGGGCGAACACGTTGGTGGACCCGCCCGGCACCACTGCCAGCAGCGGCAGCCCGGCGTGCGCCCCGTCGGTGAGCAGGCCGTTCACCACCTCGTTGACCGTGCCATCGCCGCCCAACGCGACGACCACGTCAACCCCGTCCCGGGCGGCCCGGCAGGCCAGCGCGGCGGCGTGACCCCGGTGGCTGGTCTCCTCGACTTCCAGCTTCAGGTCGCTGGCCAGCGCCCGCACCAGCACGTCGCGGCCCTTCTTGGTGGTGGTCGTCGCGGCCGGGTTGACGACGAGGAGGGCACGCATGCCGGCAGACTACCGGTGGGTATCGCCACCCCCCCGGTGCCGAGTTCGCGCGGTGGGTGACGCCCTCGGCGCGCCGGTGACGACTCCGGTCACCCGGTGACGGGTTACGCACCCGCGAACCGAAGTCGTCACCGTGCGGGCAGGCGTGGGTCACCTCAAGATCGGCGTTGCGGGTGGAGTGGATAGGCTCAGTGGGTGCCTGCGCCAGCCTCGGACCCCGCTGGCCGGCGGGGAGCGCCCGCCATGGTCCGGCTCGCCGCTCTAGTGACCGCCGTCGAGGGGTTGGCGTTGCTCGGACTCGGCGCGTTCTACGGTGGCAAGATCGCGGTGCAGCGACCGGACAGTTACGGCCGGGCGCTGCTCGGCGCGGGCATGGCGGTGGCCGGCGGCGTGCTGCTGCTGGTGTTGGCCCGGGCACTGACCCGGGTCCGTGGCTGGGCCCGGTCGCCGGTGATCGTGCTGCAGCTGCTGGCGCTGCCGGTGGGCTACAGCCTGGCGTTCCAGGCCGGCCTGCCCGGCTACGGCGGGCCGATCCTGGTGCTGGCGGTCGCCGAGCTGTACCTGCTGTTCACGCCGGAGGCGCGGGCGGCGTTCTGGGGCTGACCCGGCCTGGTGGTCACTCCTCCAGCAGCAGCCGGTCCCGGAGCTGGGACAGGGTGCGGGCCAGCAGCCGGGACACGTGCATCTGGGAGATGCCCAGCTCCGCCGCGATCTGGGACTGGGTGAGGTTGCCGAAGAAGCGCAGCATGAGGATGCGTCGCTCCCGCGCCGGCAGCGCATCGATCAACGGCTTGATCGACTCCCGGTACTCCACGCCCTCCAGCGCCTCGTCGTATTCGCCGAGCGTGTCGGCCACCGACAGGCCGCCCTCGCCGTCGCCGGCCTCGAGCGAGATCGCGGTGTACGCGTTCGCCGACTCCAGCCCTTCGAGCACCTCCTCCTCGCCGACCTTGAGGTGGGTGGCCAGCTCGGCGACGGTGGGCGACCGGCCCAGCGTCTGGGTCAGCTCCGCGGTCGCGCTGGTCAGCGTCGCGCGCAGCTCCTGCAGCCGGCGCGGCACCCGTACCGTCCAACCCTTGTCCCGGAAGTGCCGCTTGATCTCGCCGACCACGGTCGGGGTGGCGTAGGTGGAGAACTCGACCCCGCGGTCGGTGTCGAACCGGTCCACCGCCTTGATCAGGCCGATCGTGCCGACCTGGACCAGGTCGTCCAGCGGCTCACCGCGTCCGGCGAACCGGCGCGCCAGGTACTCCACCAGCGGCAGGTGCATCTCCACCAGGCGCTCGCGTACCTGCTGGCGCCCGACGGCATCCGCGGTCAGCTCCGCGAGCCGGTCGAACAGCTCGCGCGCCACCGCGCGGTCGTCCTGAGCGGCGTTCCCGTCGCCCGCCGGCGCAGCCGCAGCACCGGGAGTCGTCACGGCCGGCCGCCCCGGCGCTTGAGCAGCGTCACGGCGACCCGCTGGTCCGGCCCGGCCTGCGCGTCCACCTCGCCGGCGAGAGCGGTGAGCACGGTCCACGCGAACGTGTTTCGCTTGGGCACCCGCCCGGTCCGGCTGGGCACCTCCACGGTCACGCTCAACGCGTCCGGGGACAGCGAGAACAGGCAGGTGAGGTCGGCTCCGTCCGCCGCGTCCGGGATAAGCAGCGCGCACGCCTCGTCCACCGCGATGCGCAGGTCCTCTATCTCGTCCAGGGTGAAGTCGAGCCGCGCGGCCAGCCCGGCGGTCGCGGTACGCAGCACCGAGAGGTACGCGCTGGCGGCGGGCAGTCGCAGCTCGACCACGTCGTCGGCCAGCTGCCCGCCCGGCCCGGTCTCGGTCCGGACCGGCCGGACGATCGGGCGGGAGGGGCCGAGCGGGATCGCGGTGCTGTTGCCGGCGTCGTCGCTCACTGGGTCATCCTCCACCTCAGTTCCGGGGCGCACATACCTGGCGTCGTTCCCCGTACCACCTCCGGCTACCCGTCCCGGCCCGGTCGACGCAGTCCCCGGTCGCCGCCAGCCGCAGAGTAGTGCGCCCGCGTCCGGGCGGGCTGCCGGGATGCGGTGGAACTCAGGGCTGGGCGCCCCTATGCGGTGTCGGCCGGGTTCGGCAAGCTCCACCGGTGCACGACCGGCACGTCGTGCTCGGTGTCCAGCAGGCACGGCGCGGCCGCCTCCAGCGCGAACAGCCGCCCGCCGGCCGGCTCCAGCCCGAGCCAGCGCGCCGCGAGGACCCGACCGAAGTGCCCGTGCGCCACGACCACCACGTCGCCGCTGGGCAGGGCGGCGCGGACCCGCGCCAGCACCCGGTCGGCCCGGGCACCGACGTGCGCGGCGGTCTCGCCACCGGGCGGATCCCCGGACCAGATCGTCCAGCCCGGTCGGTGCCGCCGGATCTCGGCCGTGGTCAGCCCTTCGTATCCGCCGTAGTCCCACTCGGCGACGTCCTCGTCCACGACGCATGGCACCAGCCCGGCCAGCTCGGCGGTGCGCCGGGCTCGCTGCCGCGGGCTGACCAGCACCAGCGCCGGGCGCAGCCGGCCGAGCAACGGCGGCAGCGCCCGGGCCTGCGCCTCGCCGTGCGGCGTGAGCGGGAGGTCGGTCCGGCCGGTGTGCCGGCGGTCCCGGGACCACTCGGTCTCACCGTGCCGCACCAGCCAGAAGCCGCCGGACCGGTCCGGCTGGTCGGCACCTGACCCGGTCGGGCCGGACCCGGTCGGGCCGGACCCGGTCGGGCCGGACCCGGTCGGGCCGGACCCGGTCGGGCCGGACCCGGTCGG
>WNGI01005311.1_pt1 | contig 12129 bp, 12 predicted proteins | sample 5400621 | NCBI WGS metagenome assembly WNGI01 (sample SAMN13153374, study PRJNA577476) | soil metagenome | isolation source: 20 cm soil or saprolite under Garry oak tree replicate 1 | place: USA:California | collected 2016-06-15 | reverse complement strand
CGATCGAGGGGTTGGACGCGGCCACGATGCCGCTGATCGTGATCCCGGCGCTGGCCGCCGCCATGATCGGTGGCTTCTCGTCGTTCTGGGTCACCCTCGGCGGCGGGCTGCTGATCGGCGTCGCCGAGGCGGAGATCACCCGGTTCGCGAACCATCAGGGTTGGGCCGGCAGCTTCCCGTTCCTGATCGTGGTCGCCGTGCTGGTATTGCGCGGCCGAGCGCTGCCACTGCGCGGCCACCTCGGCGACCGGTTGCCGGCCGTCGGCAGCGGCCTGCTGCGGCCGGCGCCGATCGTCGGCGCGCTGGTCGTCGCGATCGGCTCGGTGCTGCTGTTTGGTCCAGAGTGGACGAACGCGGTCATGACCAGCACGGGCTACGCGATCGTCGCGCTGTCGCTGGTGGTGCTGATCGGGTACGCCGGGCAACTGTCGCTGGCGCAGTACGCGCTCGCCGGCGTCGGTGCGCTAACCGCCGGGCGCGCCGCCGACGCGTGGGGAGTGCCGTTCCCCGCGGCCGTGCTGCTCGGGGTCGCCGTGGCCACCGTGGTCGGGCTGGTCGTGGCGCTGCCGGCGCTGCGGGTGCGGGGCGTGAACCTGGCCATCGTCACGCTCGCGCTGGCGATGGCGATCAGCAACCTGGTGCTGCTGAACTCCGACTACACCGGCGGGCCGATCCGGGGGACGGTGGTCCCGCCGCCGTCGCTGCTCGGGCTGGGGCTCGACTCGACCGAGCACCCCGGGCGGTACGCCGTGCTGCTGCTGGTCGTGTTCGGGCTGGCCGCGATCGGGGTGGCGAACCTCCGCCGGGGTACGGCCGGGCGGCGACTGCTGGCGGTGCGGTCGAACGAGCGCGCCGCCGCGGCAGTCGGGATCAGCACGGTCGGCGCGAAGCTGTACGCGTTCGCGGTGGGTGCGGCGCTGGCCGGGCTGGGCGGCGCGCTCATCGCGTTCCGCTACCCGAACATCAACTTCAGCACGTTCGACATCTTCACTTCGATCAACCTCGTGCTGTGGACGCTCATCGGCGGAATCGGCTACGTGCTGGGCCCGGCCGTCGGCTCGCTGCTCGCGCCGTCCGGGGTCGCGAACGTCCTGATCGGACGGTTCCTGCACATCGAGGGGTACGTGGTGCTGGTGGCGAGCGCGCTGCTGATCGCCACGCTGCTGTTCCGCCCGGAAGGTCAGGTGCACCGGCGTTCCCGACGCCGCACCGGCGGAACGCAGGCCGCTGACGGTACGCAGGGCGCCGGCGCGGACGGCCAGCCGGGCGAGCAAAGCCCGACCGCCCCGACCGCCCCTGCCGGCCCAGCCGGTGCCGCCCGGCCAGTCGGCGCTGCCGGGCCAGCCGGCGCGGGGGTGGGCTCGGGCTCGGGGGCGAGGGGGTCGGGCGGGCGGGTCAGGCCGGTGGCGCTGCGGGCGGAGGGGCTCGTCGTGCGGTTCGGCTCGACGGTCGCGCTGGACGGGGTCAGTCTGGCCGTCCAGCCGGGCGAGGTGGTCGGGTTGATCGGCCCGAACGGTGCGGGGAAGACCACCTTGATCGACGCCGTCTGCGGCAACGCGCGGCCGGCCCGGGGCCGGATCTGGCTGTCCGATCAGGACGTCAGCAGGCTGCCGGTACACCGCCGGGCGCAGGCGGGACTGGGCCGCTCGTTCCAGTCTCTCGAGCTGTTCGAGGACATGACCGTCGAGGACAACATCCGTACCGCCTGCGACAACCGCACCGGCCTGCACTACCTGCGGGATCTCGCCCGGCCCCGACGCGACCCGCTCACCCCGGTGGCGCTGGACGCCGTCGCCCAGTTCGGTCTGGCCGGCAGCCTGGACCGCCGGCCGGCCGAGTTGCCGCACGGCCGCCGCCGGCTGGTCGCGATCGCCCGCGCGGTGGCCGCGTACCCGTCGGTGCTGCTGCTCGACGAACCGGCCGCCGGGCTGGACGAGGCGGAGAGCGCCGAGCTGGGCAGGCTCATCCGGGCGCTGGCGGACGACTGGGGCATGGGCGTGCTGCTGGTCGAGCACCACGTACCGCTCGTCGCGGCGGTCTGCGACCGCGCGTTGGTGCTCGATGCCGGCCGCACGATCGCCGCGGGCCGCCCGGCCGAGGTGCTGGCCGACGAGCGCGTGGTGACGGCGTTCCTGGGCGGCGGCGCGGACCGGACGCCGGGCGAGCACGCCGCCGAACCGGCCAACCCGGCGCCAGTTCCCGAGCCGATCGCACCCGAACCGATCGTACTGGAGGGGCAGCGATGACTCCGCTGCTGGAGGCGCGCGACGTCACTGCCGGATACTCCGGCCTGCCGGCCATCCGCGGCGTCAGCCTCGCCGTCGAGCCGGGCGAGGTGGTGGCCCTGCTCGGTCCGAACGGAGCCGGCAAGAGCACCACGCTGATGACACTGGCCGGCGCGCTGCCGGCCATCTCCGGCCAGGTGCACTGGCGCGGCCGGCCCACCAGCCGACCCCTGCACAGCCGGGTCCGGGACGGCCTGAGCTACGTGCCAGAGCAGCGGTCGATGATCAACGGACTGACCGTCGTGGACAACCTCCGGCTGGGTGGCGGCCACGTCGGGCGGGCGCTGGAACTGTTCCCGGAGCTGGCCGGCCAGCTGCGGCGCCGGGCGGGCTTGCTCTCCGGCGGTCAGCAGCAGATGCTCGCGCTCGGGCGGGCGCTGTCCCGCCAACCCGACTGCCTGCTCGTCGACGAGATGTCGCTGGGCCTCGCACCGGTGCTGGTCCGCCGGCTGCTCGTCGCGGTGCGGGCCGCCGCCGATGCCGGTGTGGCGGTACTCGTCGTGGAGCAGCACGCCCTGCAGGTGCTGGACATCGCCGACCGCGGCTACGTGCTGGTCCGCGGCGGGGTCGAACTCGCCGGCTCGGCCGGCTCTCTCCGGGACCGCCTCGGCGAGCTGGAGCGCAGCTACCTCACCGGCGCCGGCGCGGCATAGCAACCAATCATTCAGCGGCGACTGTACTGTACAGTGGGTGCCTCCCCGATCTGCGACACCCGCCGCACCGATGGCACCGGCCCCGCCGAACAGCCACTGCCGCCCGTCCAGGTGATCCGGTGAACGGCAGCGCACCACCCGCCGTGGTCCAGCCGCCCGGCGAGCGCCGCGCCGTCCTGCAGCGGCGGGGCCCGGAGTGGCCCGGCAACGTTGGCAAGCACGACACCGGGATCGACCTGGTCGCGCAGAACCGGCTCGGCGAGGGCTACGTCGCGATTCAGTGCAAGATGTACGCCCCCAGCTCGACGATCTCTAAAGAACACATCGACACCTTCCTGTCCGAGTCGGGCAAGGAAGGGTTCGTCGAGGGCGTTGTCGCCTCCACGACGGACAAGTGGAGCGCGAACGCCGAGAACGCAATCAAGGGGCAGCAGATCCCTGTCCGGCGCATTGGCCTGTCCGACTTCGAAGCCAGCTCGATCGACTGGGGGCAGTACTCGTTCGAAACGCCGGAGGTGCTGGTCACCGTCGGCAAGAAGTCGCCGCGGCCGCACCAGCTAAGGGCAATCGATGCGGCCGTCAGCGGCTTCGAAGAGAACGACTGCGGCAAGCTAATCATGGCCTGTGGTACCGGCAAGATGTTCACGGCGCTGCGCCTGGCCGAGCAGTACGTCGGTGCCGGCGCATCGGTGCTGTTCTTAGTTCCCTCGATCTCGCTGCTGTCCCAGACGCTGCGTGAGTGGTCCGTCGAGGCCGAGGTGCCGCTGCGGCCGCTCGCCGTCTGCTCCGATCGCAAGTCGACGACGCGCGCGCAGAACGCCGACGAGGACATCGCGACCGTCGACCTTGCGTTGCCTGCTACGACCAACGTCGCGCTCGTGGCCGAGCGACTCCAAGAGTCGCAGGCTGACGCGGAGTCGATGACGTCGTGTTCTCGACTTACCAGTCGATTGACGTCGTCGCTCGCGCCCAGCAGGAGTCCGGCATTGGGCCTTTCAATCTGATCATCCGTGACGAGGCGCATCGAACCACCGGCGTCACCTTGGCCGATGACGAAGACGAGTCACCATTTGTCCGGGTTCACGACAACAAATACATACAAGGCGTCAAGAGAATCTACATGACCGCTACGCCGCGCATCTACGATGATGCAACCAAGGCGAAGGCCGGCGAGGCGGCGCGACGCTGTCTACGCACGCATCGTCCAGAGGTCGGCTCCCGCAGGTACTGGGAGGACTGGGCCAAGTCCGTAGCCGAGATTGCCGAAGCACACATCACCCGCATCAACGGACTGCTCGACACGAACCATGACGGCGTTCGCGAGGCATTCGACAGGTTCTTGGACGGCCTTCGGGCGAACCTCAATGAGGGCATCACCCGCCAGTACGGCCGCATTCACCACGCTCGCCGCACACTACGACACACACTCGCCCACCGCCGACCTATACTCCATCAACCTGTCCGGGGCATCCCTCGGCGCCGACACGCTCCTCGCTTTCATCCGCGCCGCACTGGCCGAGCACCGCATACCTCCTGCGATCGTCTGTTCGAAATCACCGAGACGGTGGCTGTCAGCAACTTCACGTCGGCGGTCGCACTCGTCACCGAACTTCGCCGGATGGGCTGCCGGTCCGCCCTCGACGACTTCGGCAGCGGCCTTTCCTCATTCGCCTACCTGCGCAACCTCCCAGTCGACTTCCTCAAGATCGACGGCCAGTTCGTCCGCGGCATCACCCATCACACCATCGACAGGGCCACCGGCGAGGCTGTCAACCGCATCGGCCACGACATGGGCATCCGGACCATCGGCGAGTATGTCGAAAGCGGTGCCATCCGGGACAGCCTGCGTGACCTCGGCGTCGACTTCGCCCAAGGCTTTGCCGTTTCCTGACCCGGTCCGCTCAGCGCCCACCTCTCGCCCGCGCGGGTGGACGGCGCGGCGAGGAACGGCTTGGCCCCGTGATTTCTCCAACGCCGTGGTCCCGCCCACGTCCTCCCCGGTCACCGGGATGTTTCAGTCACGGTCTGCCTCACAAGCGATTCGGTTGCGACGCTGGACGATCTGAGAGTGAGCTTGACCCGTGGCACGGACACGCCTCTGCTGGCCACCAGCCGGCGTCCGATCCGATGATCTCTCCGAGGAGCGCAGCAGCCGGCCGACCACGGCAGGGCGCACCGTTGAGTTCGGCCGCCCCGGTGCGCCGCGCGGGTGCTATTGACGACCAAGCCGCGAGTACTACGGGACGACGAGTGTGGTCACCGGGACGACGGCCGGGAACGGGGTGTGGACCTGGTGGACCTGCGGGCCGGTGAGGCTGTCGATCTCGCGGTAGCGGCCGGCGTCGAGAGCAAAGACGGTCAGCCCAGGCGCCGGGCGCAGTTCGAGGCGCCAGTAGGTCGGGATACCAGCCTCGGCGTACACGCTGGGTTTGACGAGTCGGTCGATCCGGCGGGTCATCGGGGAGACGATCTCGATCACCGCGACTATGGCTGCTGCCGGCAGGCTCAGCTCAGCGTCCCGGGCCGCGTCGGCGCGCACGACAGCGATATCGGGGATCACCAGGCCCGACGGCGTCACCACGTTGACCGCCTCGAACACCTCGACAGCGGCACCGGCGGCGGCTGCGGCATCTTCCAGCAGCGCCGCCAAACGGCGGGACGCACGCTGATGCGGGTAACCCGGAGCAAGGCGACACGATCAGTTGACCGTCGACGAGTTCATGGCGGGTGTGGCCACCGTCATCGTCCAAGGCGAGGACGTCAGCGACCGTCCACGGCCCGACGTGATCGGTCGCGACACTCATGCTCCCTCACCGCCATCCAGCCAGCGCTGCGCAAGCTCCTACCATCATGGCACCTCCACTGCCCCGACCAGACCGACTCACCACCGCCGAGCCAGCCAGCGCATCGCGCCCGGCCACGCCAAGCAGCGGACGCGGATCCGCTGGTTCGGCCGCGCCGCCGCCGGTCGGCGGTGATCGGTGATGGAGCACCGCGGCCGATCGTGGTGCTCCATCGGTGCTCGGCGGCGTTGGACCGGACCGGCACGGGACGGCACCGGATGACACGGCGTCTCGGCGTTGACCTGCAAGGATGACACAAGCTAATCTAGGATGACACGGGACGATACAGGAGGGATCGGACTCTTAATCCGCGGGTTCGGGGTTCGAGTCCCTGGCGGCGCACCAGCAATACCGCGTCTGGCCTGCGGTTTCGCGGTTCTTTCGTGATCTTCGACCGTCCACTGTGGTCGCGATGGGAGCGAAATGGGAGCGTCGGCGCAAGATCGGCGCACATCATGATCGTTTAGCGGCGCCGTCCCCCGGGTGGTCCGCGCGTGCGCGCGACCCTGGTCGCTGCCCGTTCGCTGCGACCTCCGGAACGTAACCCGGGAGGCTGACGACCCATGTACCGTGCCAGAAGCCGTACAGCGGTGCTGACCTGCAGGTTCGCCGGATGAGGCGGCACGGCATGACCCCGGGCTGTGCGGATGCTGTACCTGGGTCCGGTGCGGGTGCTGGGCTGGCTGGCGTTGCTGGCCCGAACCGACGCCGCGAAGAACATCCATCTTCGGCATACCAAGATCGCCGGCAAGCAGGTGCTGCGCCGCGGCCTGTCCCGGCTGGTCACCACGATCAACACCATGAGCGGGGCGCCGGTGGTGGCCGGGATCCGGCTGCGGGCCGGGCGGGCCAGCTCCGGTAAAGGCGCAGCCTCGATGGTCCGCGACGCGGTCCGCGCCGCCCGGGCTGCATGTCGGGTTTCAGAACTCTGCCACACGGTCTGAGCTGCGCTTCTACGCGGCTGGTTGGTACTCGTGGAGCAGGCCACCCAGGACGGCTCGGCGGGTGGTCCGTCGGGCTGGTCGCGCGGGGACCGGGTGCTCGGGGCGTGGCGGGCGTAGCTGCCGCAGCGACACCGCACACGATCATCCCGCAGTCGCACGCCGGCCGATGGGCGCAGGCCACCACTCGCCCCGGCTTTGGCACTCCGCAGGCTGTAGCGGAACGCCCGGGTCGATGGCTACGATTGTAGCCATGCAGACGCTCCCGCTCGGCGACGCCCGTGACCGCTTCTCGGCGCTCGTAACATCGGTCGAGCAGACGCACGACCGAGTGACGGTCACGCGCAACGGTGTCCCAGCCGCGGTCATCGTCTCGCCGGCAGATCTGGAGGAGCTGGAGGAGACGATCGCGGTGCTGTCCTCGCCGCAGCTGATGCGACAACTCGCCGAGTCCCGCGAGGACCTCCAGCGCGGTGGTCTGCTGGACGCGGCCGAGGACAGGGAGTCGTTGATCGCCTCCGTCAGGTCCCGTGCCGGTCGGTGACCGGCGAGGGCTACCGCGTCCGATACACCCGCGTCCGATACACCCGCGCGGCACGGCGCGCCTTGTCCGACGAGTTACCGGTACACGTCGTGGACGCAGTGCTCGCCCTGATCGACGGCGACCTGGCCCGCCAGCCGAGCCGGGTCGGGAGACCGCTGCGGCCTCCACTCGATGGAACCTACAGCGCCCGCCGAGGCACCTACCGACTCCTGTACGAGATCGACCAACAGGCACGCACCGTCATCATCACGGCCATCGAGTCCCGCAGCGACGCCCACCGCCCCCGCTGATCCCGGCCGGGTTCGCCGAGTCGGCTCCCGGCCGAGTCCGCCCCGGCCGAGCGCTGGTGCGGTGGCGTGAACTGCACCCAGGTTGCTAGATGCGGCTTCGCCGACGCAGAGACGCAAGACACTGCGGCGTATTCGGATCGTGCTGCTGTGGACCGCCATCCCGTATTGATCATGATCTGGACCCGGCCGGCCGACCCCACTGCCCGGCGCTTGTCACGGCGGGATATGGAGTCCCGGACTGCCCATCAGCGCAGGCCACAGGCTCGTCCCGACTTCTGGGACCCCACAGGTGACCACCAGGACCGCGGTGGCGGACCGGGCCCGGCCGGTGCCCTGTCTGGTCGCGCTGCGGCTGGAACCGTTCTCGGCGGGGCATGTCGAGCGGTGGCTGGAGGTCTGGAACGGCTGCAACGCCAGGCCGGGGTTCCGACCGCTGCCGGCGGCTGCCGCGCTTCGCCAGGGCGAGCTGGCCTCGCAGCCGCTGCTGTTGCTGATGCTCGCCCTCTACGACGCCGACGACAACCTCCTGCAGCGGGAGGACGCCGAACTGCGCCAGGCCCAGTTGTACGAGCGGCTGCTGACCCGGTTCGCCGAGCGGGAGGTGCGCAAGGCCGGCACGGGCCTGCCGGACGACAGGCTGGCCCGGGAGGTCGACCGGGAGCTGCTGCGGCTGTCGGTCGTGGCGTTTGCGATGTTCAACCGGCGCCGGCAGTGGGTGACCGAGCCGGAGCTGGATACCGACCTCGGCGTGCTGCTGGGCGTCCCGCCGCCGAGTTCGGCACCGGCCGGCTTCCGGGCCGAGCTGACCGCGGCTCAACTGGTGGTGGGTCGGTTCTTCTTCGTGCATGAGGCGCAGGCGCTGCGGCTGTCGACGTTCCGCGGACGGGTCTGATCGCACGGGAGAGGGTGGCTGGTTGCCGGCCAGCCGAGAGACGACTTGTTCGATGCCGAGCGCGATGTAGATGATGCCCGCGATCAGCGGGAAAGTGCGCCAGGCTGTTGGCGTTGCCGGCGACGTTGCCGCGCCGCTGGCTGGGCATGCCGCCCCGCACCGCGGCAACACCGCTATCGCAGTGCCTCGGCGATTGCGCGCATTGCTTCAGCAAGGCCGGGCAGCGCAGAACGCGGTACGTGATCGAGAACACGCGATCGCACACTGCGCAGGTGTACCGGGTAGGCCCGTTGCAGGGTCTGCAGCCCCTTCGCTGTGAGGATGACGTCGACGCCTCGCGCGTCTTCGGTGCAACGCCTCTTGACGACCAGACCGTCAGCGACGAGCTCGTCGACCAGGCGTGTCGTCCGGCTGCCTGAAAGATAGGCGCCGTTGGCGAGCTCGGTGATCCGCAGTGTCTGATCAGGGGCTTCGGACAAGTGCGTCAGGGCGCTGTACGTGCTGAGCGACATATTCGCGGCTCGCTGCAAGTCCTCATCGAGCAGCCGCGGCGCCACCACAAAAAAACGCGCGAGATCACGCCACGCCCTCTCCTCGGCAGCATCCAGCGGCTGAAGCTTCGCGGTACCGGCTTCCATCACTCTCCCAGCGTACTTGCTGTTGCAGGCAGTTACCTCTTCGCCGGTGCCACGACCGTGGTCTCCCCGCCCACTGCCGCTCGACGTTCTCCCCAAGTGCCATGTCAGGCCGACTTGCGCCCTCACCTTGACATCGAGGCGGACCCGACCGCGGCTCGAGTCGGCGCTCCCTGTCACCACCTGCCCCTTCACAGCGGTTCCGGCGATCACAAGGTACTTGCTTGCGCAGGCATCTATGACTAGATTGACCGTTGTTGCCGAAGGCAAGGCTGGCGCCCGGCCTACGTGCGGCACTCCTGTCAGCTCGGGATGAAAGGCCTCGTCGCCATGCGGACCTCCGTCACCACCCTCCGGGCGCCGCCGGCAGGGCGGTACATCATCGACAGTTCAACATCAACGTTCACGTTAGTCACCAAGCACATGTTCGGCGTGGGCAAGGTCCGCGGCCGATTCGCCGTAGTCCGAGCCACCGTCGTGGTCGCCGACCGAGTCGAGGACTCCGCGGCCGACGCCGGGATCTCCGCGTCCAGCTTCTCGACCCGGAACTTCCTGAGGGACGGCCAGGCGAGGTCGCCGCTGTTCTTGAACGCCGGCCGCCACCCGACCATCTCGTTCCGCGCCGACGGCGTCCAACGTCATGGAGACAGCTGGGTGGTAGCGGGGACCGCCGTGAAGGGCAAGTCAGCGCCCGTCGAGCTCACGGTGACGGACATCGACATCAAGGGCGCGTCTGTTGTCTTCATCGCCCGCGGGACCATCGACCGTTACGCGTTCGGAGTCACCATGATGATCGGCGTGGCGGCCCGCCATCTGTCCGTTGACATCACCGCTCACACGAGCATGGCGCCAGCGGTGCGGGCGACCGGTCCGGGCCGAGGCAGGCCGGGAATCTGCGTGAGGCCGGCCGCCAAGTCCGAGGACCACCGGCGCTGGCGCCAGGCACGCGGCGGCCTTCGCCGACGGGCCGTCGGTCTCTGACCTGCCTGATCCCCGCTCCAGCTGACGTCCGGGCAATGCCCGGGTCCCCATCCGACAATCCACGAAAGGTAATGACCGTCATGACCCTGTCAACACAGTCACAGACCGGCCGCCGCGGATTCCTGAAAGGCGCGGCCGTAGCCCTGGCCGTCCCGGCCCTGGCGACCATCGCCGGCGGCGTCCTGACCGACACCGCCTACGCCGACACGCCGGACCTGCCCGAGTACGCGCCGGTCCCGGCCGCCTCGTTCGGCCCGGCCCCGAACGCCAATGGCTACTACGTCGGTCAGATCGCCGGCAACCTGTACTGGGTCACCGACTCCTACTACCAGGCGATGTTCCTCAGCACCCGGCGCGGCGTCGTCCTGGTCGACGCCCCGCCGACCATCGGCCACAACCTGCTGCGCGCCATCGACGTCGTCACCCGGGCCAACGGCCGGCCCAGCAAGGTCACCCATCTGATCTACTCGCACTCCCATGCCGACCACATCGGCGCGGCCGGCCTGTTCGGACCCGACGTGGTCCGGATATCCCACGCCGCGACGGCCGGCCTGCTCGCCGGCGCCGCCGACCCCAACCGCCCGCTTCCCACCGTGACGTTCCAAGACAAGCACCAGCTCGGGGTCGGCGGCGAAGTCCTGCAACTGGAGTACCACGGCGCCAACCACGCCCCCGGCAACATCTTCATCTACGCCCCGGACTACGCCACGCTCATGGTGGTCGACGTCCTCTTCCCCGGCTGGGCGCCGTTCAAGAACCTGGCGGTCTCCCAGGACATCCCCGACTGGGTCAAGGCACAGAGCATCGCCATGGACTACCCGTGGCAGACGCTCGTCGGCGGGCACCTCGGACGCCTCGGAGCCCGCGCCGACGGCGAGCTGCAGATCCAGTACATGAACGACCTGGACGCCAGCACCCGGGCCGCGATCGCCTCCGTCGACCCCACGCCGTTCTTCGCCAAGTACGGCGCGCAGGGCAACGCCTGGGCCATCTTCAAGACGTACCTCGACGCGGTCGCCCAGACCGCGGCGGCCCCGGTGACCGCGAAGTACACGGGCCTCCTCGCCGCCGCCGACGTCTTCACCGTGGACAACGCCTGGACCCTCCTGGAATCGCTGCGCATCGATACCGGGATCCTCGGGCCATTCGGCGTCCGGCCCTGACGGACTCCTCATCCATGGGCTAAGGCTGCACAGCGCGTCCTGGCGACCCTGGATCGATCTGTTTCGCAAAGCGGGCTACAACCCATCCCCACCCCGGCCGGCCGGGCGGCCCCGACACCGTCGAGCACGACCGGCAGAACCGGAAATCATTGCCGACCGAGGCGCCTCGACCACGTCGTGGAGCTCTGCGCGCCGCTGATCGCCGAGCCGCGAGCCCGGCCCATCCTGTTCAGCCGCCTATTCGGCGAGAAGTGACCATCAAGATCCTCGCCCTCTCCGGCGGACTACGTAAGGCCTCCACCAACACCGCGCTGATGCGGGTCGCCCAGCAGCAGGCCCCTGAAGGCGTCGAGATCGAGTTCTACGACGGCGTCGGCTCGCTGCCGTTCTTCAACGGCGACCTCGAGAGCGAGCCGCCGGCCCCGGTCGTCGAGCTGCCCGAGAAGATCGCCGCCGCCGACGGCGTCCTGATCGCCACCCCCGAATACAGCTACTCGATCCCCGGCGCCCTGAAGAACACCCTGGACTGGGCCTCCCGCCCAACGGCCAGTCGGTCCTGACCGGCAAGCCGATCGCCCTGATGGGCGCCTCCGGCAGCACCTTCGGCACCGTCCGGGCCCAGAACCACCCGCGCGACGTGTTCCACTCCGTGGACGCGAAGGTCGTCACCAAGCCCGAGGTGCATGTGAGCAACAACTGGCAGCGCTTCGACGCCGAGGGCAACCTGGTCGACGAGACCTCGCGGAACCTGGTCGCCGGCCTGGTGCGGGTCGCGGCCGAAGACCTCCGTCGCGATCCCGAGCTCCAGTGGGATCAGGCCGGGGAGCCCGAGCGCGGCCACCCGATGGGGGCGCTTGGGTGTCATGGCCTGATCATAGCGGTGAATGGCCCTCGGGCCACTG
>WNGI01010567.1_pt1 | contig 12130 bp, 12 predicted proteins | sample 5400621 | NCBI WGS metagenome assembly WNGI01 (sample SAMN13153374, study PRJNA577476) | soil metagenome | isolation source: 20 cm soil or saprolite under Garry oak tree replicate 1 | place: USA:California | collected 2016-06-15 | reverse complement strand
CAAAGCTGCAGGGGGGTTGAGCAAATACCACAAGGAACGAAGCGGTTTCTGGGCGAGTCCAATCGTAGCAAACGGGCGAATCCACATAGGCTCGAACAATGGTTACATGTACTGTCTGACGGCAGACAAAGGTGAAGTAGTCTGGCAACATCTCCTGCGCGCCCCCATCTGGGGGACAGCTCCCGTCGTTGATGGCCGGCTTGTGTTTGGCGACAAATCCGGATGGCTGTATACAATGTCCGCTGACAATGGGCACCTGATTAGCGAGTTGAAAATTGGTGACAACGTCAACGCAACGCCTGCTGTACTGGCGGGCCGCATTTATATCGGGGCTTTCAATGGGAAGCTTTACTGTTTGAAGTAGCTTTGCTCGTTTATCTTATCGACAACACCATCGATGGCCAGGGGGCGAGCCCGCGCGAGTTGCGGGCCGTTCTGGGTCGCCTTATTCCGGGTTTGGAGATACTGACAGAGTCGTTTAAAAACGTTTCGCTCGAAAGAGTTCGCACGCTTAACCCCTCCCACATCATTCTTAGCGGCCAGAGTCACCCTTGGGATCAGTATTCACCGGAGTCACTAGCAGGAGTCTTCGCGGTCATCAAACAAGCGCGCCAGCCCATACTTGGGGTTTGCGGCGGTCACCAGCAAATCGCCCTTGCCTACGGTGCTCCGGTCGGCTTGATGGAACGTCTTGAACCAGGGGAAGGCTATCAGGGCGCCAAACGCGAGCGAGGCTACTTTCCGGTTGACAATACAGGAGGTGGGCTCTTCAAAGGTTTGCCGGCAGAAATAACAGTCTGGCACTCACACTGCGATGAGGTGAAGCAGCTGCCGAATGGGTTCCGCCGGACCGCCAGCAATAAAACTTGCGACATCCAGGCAATGCAGCATATTGGGCAACGGCTGTTTGGCGTTCAGTTTCATCCCGAGCTGTTTGACGACGATCACCCAGACGGTCGTCGGATCGTCGAGAATTTCCTCAACCTCTAATCCCCAAATGTCACCGTCCGGTGTTTTTTTAAGTCTCACCATTCCAGCATTTAGCTTAAAAACCTGGTATTTTTCTCACAATAGTCGTCTCCTTAAGCTAGACAGCCCCTGGCTCGTATGCTAGCCTTTCTTCTGGAAAGGCGGGCATAAAGCTCGCTTTTTTATTGGCACTTAGTTCTTTTCAGCGCACCGCATCAAGGATGCAAGCCCCCAACTCCGGCTAACGTCGATAGTGACTCCTCGAGCCGGGGGTCGAGTCATGGGAAAGAATGGACTCGCGCAGGACGCTGAAGGGTAAACCACAAACATCGGACAGGAGACCCGAATTGAAAATTGAATCCCTCCTTAGCGGTGGTGCACTCGTTTGCACCGCCCTTGTGGCGATCGCTTTAATTCTTTCCGCCCGACCCCTATCGGCGGAGACACTTCTTAACGTAACTCAGCAACCAACTGGGAAGGTTTCACTTCCCCCAACTAACTTAGCCTCCATAAAGGCCGAAGCCCCTTCAACAGGAGATCTTGGTAAGGCAATGTCGACCCCGGCTGCCGAAAAAAAGTTCGCCGTTGCGCCGTCTCCATACGTGGCTACGGCCTACACCCTCCGAGGACGCACCGCCAGTGGCCTGATGGTCAGCAAAGGCCTAATAGCTGCAGACCCACGGGTCTTGCCTTTAGGCTCGAAGGTTCGTTTGGAGGCCGGAGTATTTAGTGGCGAGTATCTTGTGGCAGACACGGGAGGCGCCGTCCGCGGCCGCAGAATCGATATCTGGACGCCGAGTATCAAGGAAGCTATGCGCTTTGGCCGCCGCACGATTAAGCTCACAGTTCTTAGCTTCGGCGGCAAGAGACGCGCCCACCAACCAACGGGAAAATAAGCAAACTTTCCACTCGTTTAGAGTGAAAGAGGCAAAAGGCATCAGCCTTTTGCCTCTTCTTTTTTTTCGAGAGCAAATGACAGAACTATCAGTAATCTAAATGCATCCGAGAAGCGACTGCGTCCCAACCTCCAATGTGGTAGCCGTTTGCCCTGCCAGTATTAACGCACTAAGTAAGGAAGGCAGGGACGCCGCTTGTTCTTGTTCGGTATTGGGGCGAGGGATCAGCCGTATGCGGCTGATCCGGCGTTTATCAAGCCGCTCGATTTCAAAGATGCCGCTTTCATGTTTCACTGTATCGCCGCGCTGCAGAACTCGCCCGGCGTGAGCCATCAAAAAACCAGAGATCGTCGCGTAGCCGGAATCTTCAGGCAAATCCAGTTTAAGGTATTGGTTGGCGTCGCGCACACTTAGCATCCCGTCCAAAACGTATGTTTTACCATCTCTTCTGATTTGCTCGCGCGCCTCTTCGTCATATTCATCATTGATCTCCCCGACGATCTCTTCAAGCAAATCTTCGAGGGTGAGTATACCTTCGATGCCGCCGTGTTCATCGACTACAAAGACGAAATGAACGCGTGCCGACTGCATCTGCCTTAGGGCTTGACCGAGCGAAGCTGTGGCCGGAATGAATGCAGCTGGGCGAACCAGTTCTTTCAGATCGAATCCCTCACTAGGAACTCTTCCCATGTCCAGGTCTTTTCTAAATAGCAGTCCGACTATCTCATCAGGCTTTTCACCGTAAACCGGAAGGCGGGAATAGCCGGTAGAGAGAAATCCAGTTCTCGCATCTTCCAGCGTAGCCGTCACAGGAAGAGCTTTGACCTGCGTGCGTGGCACCATCGCCTCCCGCACCTCCGCGTCGGAGAATTCGAAGACCCGATGAATCAATTGCTGTTCTTCAGGCTCAAGCTGACCGCTTTGTCGAGAGATATCGACCAGACGGCGCAGTTCGTCTTCCGTGTAAACGGAGGCGTGCTCCGCGGTTGGATGCAGACCGAACAGTCGGACCACACGTGTGCCCGACCAGTCGAGCAGCCGTATCGGCCATCGAAAGACTTTGTAGAACGCCTGCATCGGCCATGAAATTGCCAGCGCAACTTTTTCTGCTCGCTCCAATGCGAGCGTCTTGGGGGCAAGTTCGCCCAGTACTATGTGTAGGAAAGTTATGATTGTGAAGGCGATAGCGAAAGAAATGGTGTGTAACGTCACTTCCGAGACCCGACCCTTGAGTGGCGCTTCTAGTAAATGAGCGAAAACAGGCTCACCAATCCATCCCAGAGCGAGGGACGCCATTGTTATTCCCAACTGTGTGGCTGATATGTAGGTGTTCAAACTGTCAAGCAGTTCCAACAGCCGCCGCGCGCTAGGATCTCCGGTGCCGGCGAGCATCTCAATACGTGAACGCCGCACGCCGACGAGGGCAAATTCCGACGCAACAAAAAGCCCGTTCGCAAAAACAAGGAGGAATACGACAATGATATAAACAACGCTAATCACGAATCTTATTCTATGGCTTGGCGAGCCTAATGTGAAAGTCCACAGAAATCTTCATGCGGATGTCCCAATGTCAACCGCCGGGTAACTTCTCTAAGTTAATAGGTGTGGTAAAATTCGTCGCCGAATTTTAACTATTTTTTTGCGGGGTCTATTTGCGGGGTCTATTAGTCCTGATGTCTTCTCAAAAGCCGGGCGACTCAAAGAGCCACCAGATTCCGATTGCCGATCCGCTCGTTGAGGTCAGACCCAGGATGTGACATATCTGCGCTCTTCTGCCAAGCCACTACAGGCTTTGCCTCTCCTTAGTTCCGGCGCTGCAGAACATTTTGGATTTACAGACCAGGAAGTTGCCTTGGCCTGCGCCTCTCACAGCGGTGAACCCATTCACACGGAAATTGTAGCTTCGATGCTCCGAAGAATTGGGCTCACACCTGATGCATTGAAATGCGGCACCCACGAACCTTTCAGTCCTGAGGTGAGTCGCGAGCTGCGCGCCAGAGGCGAGCAACCCAATGTCTTGCAGAACAATTGTTCGGGCAAGCATGCAGGAATGCTTGCGCTTGCGCTCCACCTCAACGCTCCGACTGCAAACTACGATGCTGCCGAGAATCCAGTACAGCTGGCAATAGGTCGCGTTGTGGCACAGTTTTCCGACGTCCCACTGGAGGACATAGCCATTGCTGTTGACGGTTGCGGAGTTCCCGTGTTCGGCATAACCGTTAAGGCTATGGCCCTGGCATACGCGCGACTGGTTTCGCCGCCGCGGGGGTTTGAGAAATCGACTCGAGAAGCTTGCCAAAGAATTGTCAGGGCAATGACTACCTATCCCGAACTTATCGGCGGAACCACCGAGCGGTTGGATACTGAAATTATGCGTGCCGCTAAGGACCGAGTTATTTCCAAGGTAGGCGCTGAAGGAGTTTATACGGCCGGCATAGTACCGTGTGAAGAATGGCCTAAGGGTTTGGGATTGGCGCTGAAGATCGAAGACGGCGACGATCATCGCGCCCGGCCGACGGTAGTCATCGAATCGTTACGCAAACTCGGCATACTTCACGATGAATCGCTGGAGGCGGTTTCGCGTTACGCATTTTTTCCTGTGCGAAATCGGAATCAAGAAGTAGTGGGCGAAATCCGCGCCTCCTTCTCATTTAGACATCCCGAGGAGAATTCTTAAGGTTTGTATTCAATGTCAAGATCTTCGGCAGACCCTGCAATAGTTAATTCACCTCCGCTGCGGCGCGATTCTCGTGGCCGAATCGACGTGGATTCGGTCCCTGACGTCATCGAGTGGTTCCTCAATTACGATCAGCGAGTGGCGATTATTAAGCACCCGGCGGTCCAGGAGGTCTTTCAATGGAAACAACAGCACAGCCAGGCTCAAGGCGAAAAGGTTTTCATTTTCAATCTTGCCGAAGACCGTCTGGCTATTGGCATCATTCAAGCGCTTGCCGACAACTCGACCGAACGTGAACTCCACGACTGGATAAGCCAGCTTCTCAACGCTCTGGAAACCGCTTCCAAGGTGAACGAAACTGCCGCGGAAGAGTACAAACTGGATTTACAGAACGGCGGGTCAATCCTCAAACAGGCCGAAAAGATTCCCTTTCAAAAAGGAAGAGTAGAGTTTCTGCTCAATTGTTGGATTGAAAGCCTGTGCACTGCCGAAGCAAGAGTGCTCGGCTGGTTATACAGGGAATTTTACGGTCAGCCTTTCGCGCCTTGACGCAGGAACAAAGAGAATGAGGCCAGAACTGCGCGCGCTTTTCCCGATAACGGAGCGCGCGATTTATTTGAATCACGCTGCCGTCTCGCCACCCCCGACTACCACCATTCAGGCAGTTGAAGCTCAGCTCCGAGATGTCGCGGAGAACGGCTCGCTCAATTTTCGCAGCTGGATAAATGTGAAAGAGCAGACGCGTCAACTCCTTGCGAGTTTATTTGGTGCGAGGGCTGAACAAGTAGCTCTCATGAGAAATACCTCGGATGGTCTCTCGACGGTCGGGAACGGAATGAAGTGGGAGGCCGGCGACAATATCGTTACCTTTCGCCAGGAGTTCCCGTCGAATATATATCCATGGCTGCGCCTTCGCGATACCTTCGGCGTCGAAGTGCGAATGTGCGAAGAGCGGGACGGTCGAATAGACCTTGAGGAGCTAGGAAACCTTATCGATGAAAGGACCCGACTTGTTGCTATCAGCCATGTTCAATATGCCTCAGGCTTTCGAGTCGATCTCGAACGTCTCGGTCGTTTGGCGCGGCGACGGGACGCTTTGCTTGTGGTAGACGTGATTCAGTCGTTGGGAGTGATACCGGTCGATGTCGAAGCAGAGTTGATAGATGTGGCTGCCGGTGGCTGCCACAAATGGCTGTTGACGCCCGAAGGCGTAGGCTACCTTTTCCTTTCAGATCGAGCTCGCGAGAGAATTGAGCCGACTCTGGTGGGATGGATCAGCGTTCCTCAGCCGGAGGACTACAGCAACTTCTCCCAAGAATGGAATCGAGGTGCTCTTGCATGGGAAACCGGGACAGCTCCTACTGCCTTAATTCATGGGCTCAAGGCGAGTCTGGAACTCTTGACCGAAGCAGGTGTTCAGACCACAGCGGCTTACCTCGAGGACCTGAGCGATCACCTGTGCGGATGTCTGAACACCAAGGATTACGACATTGTGAGCTCGCGATTGCCGGGAGAAAAATCCCAGATAGTTTGTATCCGGCATCGTGGTGGATTAAAGCCGATGGGTCTTTACACTCATCTGAAGAAGCGCGGGATCGTGACCGCGCCTCGCGGCGACCGGTTAAGGATTGCTCCTCACCTCTATAACACTCGAGCTGAACTGGATGCTCTCCTGGACGCTCTCCCGTAACAAAGAGCGAGCGATAATCGTTCGTGTGTACAGCATAGCCTGTATTGAACATGTACGAGTAACCAGCCTCGTGAGTTGGTTTTTGAGAGGATTGTGGAGGTTTTTCAAGGAAAAACTAAAAACACAGCTGTAGACCGAGGAGCATTCGCCTTGGCACAGTCATTGCCAAAAAGGGAATCAGAACAAGAAGGGTAGATAAGGGTAAATCGGGTCAGGCTCAGAACATTGCGGTGAGTGGAAGCTTTGGGGGAGGCATCTTCTCACAGACTTAAAAGCAAGTTTTGACTCTTTTTGGGGGAACGGAGTTATGGCTTGCACGCAATTGAAGAGCAATAATAGCGGTGCTGCTGACGACGTCTTGACGGGGCTTGGGGGAGCCCTCCAAGAGAATCAGCAGCCCGCATTTGTTTGATTCGGGAAGAAGCTACCCACTAATAGGCAGAGAAAGCACAGAATAGAAACGGCTTCCTAGTTTCCCTCGCCGATTAGTCGAGCAGGATTGGTTTCAGCGCTCAGTTCATCAATGTTGAGACGCACCATCCCCCCAGCATCGGAAAATGCTTCGACCGTTTTCTGCTGCGCCCGTCTCCGAGTGAATAACAAGGCACCCAGAAACCCGCCCACCGCGAAACAACCTAATGCAGCAAGCCCGGAAGCTTTCACCACAGAAAGAAACACTCCCAGAGTGGTTTCAACGTATCGTCTTTCAGCCTCTTTCAATATGTTAGGGTTTTCGCCAAGCCACTGAACAACCTGCTCGTATTTGACCTGGTCAATTAACTCCTTAGCCGCCTGCTCATTGGTCGCATCAAATACAAAGACGGCATAATTCCCGACACGGCGGTAACCGGAAGGCACTGGTTTCGCTTGGTTGTGTAATTCCTGAATTCGGTTGACTATGCGTTGATCGTTGTCGCTGGCAAGCTGCGGCGTATTGAACTCGATTAAGAGAACCTGGGTCGAACCATATTTTGCGAGGACGGCATCTCCGTCACCTTCGGTAGTGACTGCGCTGAGAACTGGTTGCGATTGAACGACCTGTCCCAGATGAGCAAAGCGGCTGAGGTAAACCACGCTCTTCTGCGCTTGCTCCCAACCGGGCAGATGTTTTATGAGGACCGGAATCTCACCATCGCCCTTGTCTAGGCGTTCTGCCAACAAATCAGCAAAGGTCGCGAGGGTCCTGGAATCGGGGCGTGGACCGACCGATAAGACTCTTACGAAATATCGTCCTTTGAAAAAAGCAATCTGATCCGAGGTCACAAATCCCGCAGTTCCATTGCTTGAGCCAATCTCAATTTTTTCAGGCGGTTCCTTCGTCCGTACAGCCTGGGCCACTACGCTGAGTAACGAATAAGCTTCTGAGTCCTGAGCAAAACGCACTAGCTCCACAAAAAACCTTTCGCCGTTACTAGTTATATACTCGGTTCTAGCACTCAGTTCGCTTTTTGGAACAGCCGTCCCATCAAGCATCTCATTGTACGGAGCGAGCGATTCCGGGGCATCAACAGGTCGTGAACGGCGAAAGCTGCCCATTTGGTCGGGCAACAGTTGCGCCATTTCAGCCGAGGGCGAATCAGCCCACGCGATAGAGTTGCAGCTAGCCAGCATTAGTGCCGCGAGTGCGAATAGTATTGGTTTAGATAAGAGCAAGAAAAACCTCGATTGCCTGCAAGGCTGGGTGCTGATTTAGAACCCGCGCACGCTGCGATGTTCCATTTGGCACATACGCAAGCTGAAAGAAGATTTTAATGCCAGCGTCTCAGTTCGCGCAAAAGTAGATCGGCGTAGTGGCGGGGCTTGCTGATGTTGTGCAAGACAGTCGTACCGCCCAGTTCACTAGCGTTGTCGACGATTACGTCTCCAAAACCCAGCAAACGCTGAGGAATGCTCGCAGATACGGTTACGTCTTGTATCTTGCTGAGGGGAATATTGCGTGTTGTGCGTGCTATCAGGCCCGTATCAATTTCCAATTTTGAATCGGTTACTGTGTAACGGATCATATTGCGTCTGATGTGGTAGTAGGCGGGGATGAGCAAAAGCGCCAAGGCGACTGGAATTGAAATGGAAGCACCTACTCCAAACGACGCAAGTAGAAACACTAGACCGATTGCGCCAAGCGCCGCCAGAGCATAGCCGGCTTTAATAAAGACCAAGGTCGGTCGAACCATAAAGACAGTTCTTTCAATATCGTCTTCTGGCGATGTTGCGGGTAGTCCCGATGCCGTACGAGCGATGCGTGTCGCCTCTGGATCGAATGCTGCGGAACCACAGTTTGAACAAAAACGAACGCCAGGGGGGACGTAAGATCCACAATTGGAACAATGCATAGGTTTGTCCTCGACCGATCTCAAAGCAGCACTGCGCCTGGACAGGTTTGGTCGGTTCACATGGCAAATTCGGCCAATGATACCTAAAGCCTCATAAATACAAAACGAGGCGGAGACCATGAAAGGTTCCGCCTCGTCGTGCTTTTGAGGTTGGTGTTATTGACTTACCAGTTGAAATCGTCCGTCTGGCGTTCGCGCGGCAAATACGCTGGGCTCGTAGATGGTCAAAGGCGCAGAGTCTTTTTGCTTTAACAGTTGCTGGCGCGTCAGTTGAGTCGTCTGCACAGGCGCGAGAGGATCGCGCATGACACTATAGCGTTGACCTATTCGGCGGACATACTCCTGAGTTTCATTGTAAGGCGGAATTTGGTAGCCGAACTTAATGACGGCGCCTTCGCCGGCATTGTAACCGGCTAAAGCCAAACTAACGTCTCCCGAAAAAAGATCGAGCAGGAACCGCATGTAGCGCGCGGCACCTTCGATGTTTTGTTTCGGGTCGAAGATGTTCTTTACGCCGAAACGGGCAGCTGTGGGTGGCATTAGCTGCATTAGTCCGCTCGCCCCTTTGGGCGACAGCGCGCGAGGCTTAAACGTCGACTCCTGATGCATGATTGAGTAGATCAATAGGGGATCGACCGAATTGCGCTGGCCGGACTCGACTATGAAGTTATCCACAGCCGAATTGCCTGTGGTGAAGCCCAGGAGTGAAGTGCTGATACTCATACTCATATGAAGAATAAGAGGTTGGGTGGCTGGAGTGTATTTGTAGTTCTGGCTCCTGGTTAATGAACGAGGAGCTCGTGAGGTTGGGGCCAGGGGTGCCGGCGTTGCGACTTGGACCGCATTGGGGATATCAAAATTATCCACCTTATAGGCAGCAGAAGTTTGAGCCAAGGCAGGCCCGGCGGAGGCGAAGGTTAATGCCAGGAGAAGAGGGAATGTTCGCATTTTTTCGAATACCTTTGAGAGGGGGGCGACCAACGTTTGATAGTGAGGTCAGGTCGGCGCCTCGGCCGAACCAAGAGCCAAAGGGATACTAACACAGCGGTTTAACTATTGCCAACAAGTTTGACACAGGTGCTTTTTTCGGAGGGTTTTGCTGGCATTTAGGCATGCGGCAGGGACAGATTCTGTGTGTCGGGCCAGAACTCGACTTATGTGGTGGGTGAGGCGTCAGTGGGCCGCCCCAGGCTTGGGAGAAGGCAACGAATTAAGTAGGGCGCGAACGTACTCAGATCGCGTTGCTCTTGAGAGACCCGCACTGGATGGCTGGGTGCTCCCCGGAAAAACGGTTGGCACTGTACCTGTGAGGACACCTACTACTTCGCCGGTTTTCATTGAAATAATTGGGGCCCCGCTTTGCCCCTGGTTAGCGGTGATGTCTAACAGCATATCGTCGGAGGACGTCGGTTGCCCGGCAACCACACCCCGTGATAACAAAGGGAATTCGTCGATGCCAATAAACCCCTCAAGAAATACATCATCACCTAATTGGGGCGATTGCTTGCTGAGCGTTAAGGGCTTGACTACAAAGCCGGGCCATGACTCTTTGAAAGACTCTGGGATGAGTCGGAAACAAACAAGATCGTGTTTTCTGTCGGCGTTTATCAGAATTAGAGGAATCATAAACCTTCCCGAAGTCCGCGAAGTCTTTCGGGCGAATATTCGAGTACCTTTATCCTCCGTCACACTCTGTCCTGCCTGCCAGTATACGTGCCCGGCACTGACGATAATGTCATCGTCGACAAAAAACCCGGTGCCCGCCGTCATTTTGCCGTCTGTCGTTGATATAACAATTTGGACGATCGAGTCGGAAGCGTTTGCAAAGCTATTCTCTTGTCCAGGGGTGGATATGGTGACAAAACAGACCAGCAATAGGAGGAAAAGCCGTTTCATACAGAGTTAGGAGTTCTCGTTAGGGATGGGAGCTTGAAGAACAGCTGGCTTATATCACTAATCAAATGGCGCCACAATATCCCTCAATAGACCGAGGCTTTTTGCCGACTCGCCCGTCCATACCCGTTGCGCATCGGAACGATTGGAATGAGCCACTACATATTTGACGGGGCTATTGACAGCGGTAGTATGATACCGACGCTTTACGAAGGCCTCATAACTCAACTAACCGCGCGCTTCTGCGCGCCTCACAAAAAGGAAATAACATGAAAAAACTCCTCACTCTAACTCTGTCACTCCTGTTTCTGTTTTCAGCGGGAGTGCTAGCCCAAAACCCTAACTCCTCAACCGGCAGCAACAAGACAACTGGCACCAAAGAAAAAACGAAGCGGGGCCCCGTCTTTCGTGCTACCAAGGAACAGATAAACCAGGCGCAGGCCCTGCTGAAGGGCCGTGGCTTCTACAGCGGGGAACCGATTGGTAAGCTCGACGATGCGACGCGAGAGGGGCTCAGAAAGTATCAGCAAGCTGAAGGCATCAAGATTACCGGGACCCTCAACAGAGTCACGTTGGAAAAGATGAGCATAGCGCTGACCGACAAGCAGAAGACTATGTGACCTGTCACTTCTGAGAAACTACGAAAAAGCGCGAGCGCACGTTCCGGGTTACCGGGTGTGCTCTCGCGCTTTCCAACTTTTGGGTTATAGCCTGGGGTTTACGCCGCAGGTGCCTTAGTGATCAACCGCTCGATTACCTGATAACTTTCTTTCAGCGCGTCTTCCAGCTTCTCCGGCAGATTACCGCCACCTTCCGCCATGTCTGCCTTGCCGCCGCCTTTGCCACCGACAATTGGTGCGAGTTCTTTGATCACTTGTCCGGCGGGGACTTTGCCGGTGAGATCTGAAGAGGTGCGCACGATCAGCGAGACTTTGCCATCGCCACTACGTCCGAGGACGACCACTCCGGATTTAATTCTAGCCAGAAGCGTGTCTGAGAGTTGACGCATTGCGGCCGCGTCCAGACCACTTGCCTCACGAGCCAAAACGCGAACGCCGGCGACTTCACGTGACTCGTCGCCATTTGACGACGAGCTCCCGGCGCCGGTCGCGATCTTCATTCGCAGCTCATCAGCTTCACGTCGCGCTTTCTTCAGTTCGTCTTGTAACTTGCTGATGACCGCCGGCAGTTCGGATCGCGATGTGCGCAAATCCGTCGTGACTCTGTCAACAATCGCTTCTGTCTCTCGAAAACGTTCGAAGGCATCGACGCCGGTGACGGCTCGGATGCGCCTGACGCCGGAAGCGATCGATTCATCAGCCAATATCTTGAATAACCCGATGTCCCCGGTAGCGCGCACATGCGTACCACCGCAAAGTTCTTTTGAAAAGACGTCTTCGCCTCCGGCTCCTTTGATTGAAAGCACTCGCACTTTCTCGCCATACTTCTCACCAAAGAGCGCCATCGCGCCCGAACGCATAGCCTCTTCGACAGCCATCTCATCCGTTTGCACCGGCTCGTTGCGGAGGATGTGATAGTTGACGAGCTTTTCAATTTCTTCGATTTCACTTTGCGTCAAGGGCTGATAATGAGTGAAGTCGAAGCGCAGATAATTCGGCGCCACTACGGACCCGGCCTGTTTGACGTGCGTTCCCAAGACCTCGCGCAGTGCTGC
>WNGI01004783.1_pt1 | contig 12130 bp, 9 predicted proteins | sample 5400621 | NCBI WGS metagenome assembly WNGI01 (sample SAMN13153374, study PRJNA577476) | soil metagenome | isolation source: 20 cm soil or saprolite under Garry oak tree replicate 1 | place: USA:California | collected 2016-06-15 | reverse complement strand
GCCGGTGTCGCCCCATTCGCTTTACCATCCCAACCGATCCCGGCGATCGCCTCAGTCATCAAGTCGAGATAGTCCGTATCCATGCGTGGCGTACCTTTACAGACGAAATCGCCGCGCAGCAGCACGTTCTTCTTGCGAAACTCGTAGGGATCGATGCCCAGCTGGCGCGCGACGCTGTCCATGGTGCATTCGATTCCCCAAGTCGTTTGTATCTTGCCCGTGGCGCGGGTGTGGCCGGCGGGAACTTTGTTGGTGTAAACGCAGCGGCCTTTGATGCGCAGGTGCGGAATGCGATAGCAGCCCCATGCGGAAATCACCGAATTATGCGCCGCAGTGGCGCCGCCGGTGGTATATGCGCCGGTGTCGACGATGAGATCGACGTCGAGCGCCGTGATCGTGCCATCCGCTTTGACGCCGACCTTGGCTTTGAATACCTCGGCGTGACGCGAGTTCTGTCGAAAACTATATCCCGCGGATGGCATCAACCGCACGGGACGATCGAGCCGTCGCGACAATAAGAGCGCTGCGAAGTGCGCCGTTGTGGGGATCTTCGAGCCGAAGCCGCCGCCGACGTAGGGCACGCGCAGACGCACTTTCTCCGGCTCAAGGCCGAGAAAGTGCGCGAACTCGGCGGCGTCGCGCATCGGCGAGCTCGTCGGCAGCCAGACATTTACCTCGCCGTTGGTGTATTGGATGAGACAGCCGCCGATGGGCTCCATCGGATGATGAAACATCGACGGTGACGTATAAGTCTCTTCAAAAACGCGCTCAGCCTGGCGAAAGCCCTCTTCGATATCCCCCCAACTCAAACTGTCTTCCAGCAAAAGATTGGTGCCGCGCTCCTCGTGCAGTATCGGCGCGCCGGACGCCAGCGCTTCGACGGCGTCGAAGACCGGCGTCAACGGTTCATATTCGACGTGAATTTTTTCCAGAGCCCGCTCCGCGGTGCGCAGATCCTCGGCGGCAATCACCGCAACCAGATCGCCGTCGAAACGAACTTTGTCGATGGCGACAAAATCCTGGTCGTCGGTGATCTTTAGATGTTCGTGCGGCGCAACCTTTAGCCTCGGGTTGACACCGTCGAGATGGTGCCGATCCACGACACCCAAGACTCCCGGCATTTCTAGAGCTTCGGTAGAATCGATGCTGAGAATTTTGGCGTGCGAGTACGGGCTCAGCAGCGTCGCACCGTACGCGGTGTTCGGCAGGTCCGGCAAGTCTTCGACGTATTGCGCCTGGCCGGTGACTTTGTCTTTCAAGTCGATCCGCGGCGCCGCATGCCAAGAATTTTGGATTTTAGATTTCCGATTTTCGATTCTGGATTCCATCGGTCACCCTTGCCGCCGTCCAACTTCCCCCTGGGATAGATGGGTATTTGCTTACAGTTCAGAATGGGAGAAATCTCCCCTAACCCCTCTTTTTCAAAGAGGGGTAAATTCGGCAGAAGAATATTTTCCTTGTTCTCGGGAGGAGCGGATACACGTTATGACCTCTCGTTAACTGTCCTGCGGTCAATCACTCGGATTGATCCGACTTCCCCCTTTGAAAAAGTGGGATCGAGGGGATTTGAATTTTCGAACGAAGAAAATCTCCCCTGGCCCCTCTTTCTTAAAGTGGGGAAACTTTCAACATCCCTTATCTCTTATTAAGCGCCTTCCAAACAACTCCGGGAGTCAGTGGCACAATCTGCAGTCTTTTGCCGGTAGCCGCAAACACCGCGTTGCCCACCGCCGGCGCGACCGGGAGAATACCGCCTTCGCCCATGCCCTTGGCGCCGTAAGGACCCGGCCCCCCGCCACCTTCCATTATAAAAGTCGTAAATGTCGATGGCACATCGGCGAATGTCGGCAGTCGATAGTCGATGAGGCTGCTGTTCAGCAGTTGCCCGTCCTGATATGCGAGATCTTCGAACAACGCTTGACCGAGTCCGAAAACTGCGGCGCCTTCATCCTGCGCATGGCATTGCAGCGGATTGATCATTTTCCCCGCGTCGGTCAGCGACACGTAGCGTAAGACTTTCACTTCGCCGGTTTCTACGTCGACTTCCACTTCCGCGGCGCCGAAGCCGATTTCCCAGAACGGTGAGGGGTAGCCGAGCGGGACGTTCTCGTCCTTGCCGATCTTGAAATAGCCGCGCCCCCAGATCTCCCCTTCCGTGTCGCGGAAGTGTCGCTGCATCACTTCGCGAAAGCCGAGCTTTTGCGCGCCATACATGGCCATGCCGTTCTCCAGGCGAATTTCTTCCACCGGCGCTTTCAACACCGCGCTCGCCGCTTCAAGAAACTGCCGGCGCGCATCGCGGGCGGCTTTCTGCACGGCTTGTCCCATGATCGACGTCGCGCTGCTCGCGTTGGTGCCTTTATCGAACGGCGTGTAGTGCGTATCCAGCGCCGCCACCCGCACTCTTTCCGTCGGCACCGACAACTCCTCGGCAACGACCTGCAAAAAAGCCGTGCGCATGCCCTGGCCGACTTCCACCGACCCGGTGGACAAGAGCACGCTGCCGTCGTTGAAAATCGTCACCGCCGCGTTCGCCGGTTTGTTGGTGCCGCCGCCGTTTTTCATCGCTGTGGCGATGCCGATCCCTCGTTTTATCGACCCCGAATTCTGTTGGCCGTTTGGCCGCGCATCCCAGCCGATCGCCTGCGCGACGCTCTTTAGACCCGCTTTGAGATCGCAGTCGATGGGCGTGTCGCCACTGGAAAAGCTCTCCCCCTTGTCGAGCAGGTTCTTCATCCTGATTTCGAACGGGTCGATGCCGAGCCGCTCGGCAATCATGTCGATGTGCGTCTCGTAGGCGAATGCCACCTGTGGTCCGCCGAAACCGCGAAACGCGCCGCCGGGAACCGTATTCGTGTAAACCGAGTACGCGTTGGTGAGAAGATGCGGGATACGGTACGGACCATGCGCGCGATAGCCCGCTTTTTCCGTCACCGAAGGGCCCGAGTTGGCGTAGGCGCCGCCGTTCAAATAAACCTCGCAGTGGCGCGCCACGAACGTGCCGTCTTTTTTCACGCCGGTCTTGATCGTGACCTTGGCGCGCGGCTGGCAAATCGTTTTGAACGTCTCGTCGGCGCCGAAAGCGAGCTTTACGGGGCGGCCGATCATGCGCGATAGACATGCCGCAATGCCCTCGGTCTTGATGCCGCTCTTGGCGCCATAGCCGCCGCCGACATGAGGAACGATCACGCGCACCGCGCTGAACGGCAAACCAAAGATGCGCGCCAGCTCCTGTCGCACTGGAAACGGGCTTTGCGTCGCACTCCATACGGTGAGAACCTCCCCTTCGAACTGCGCCACGCACACGTGGGGCTCCATCGGGTAATGCTGGGCGCTGGGGAAATGAAAACTGTCTTCAAAGATCTGATCGGAATCGAGAAAGCCATCTTCGACATCGCCGCGCTCGTGACGAAAATGGAAACAAATATTACTGTGATCGTGAACGATGTGCTTACCGCCCCGGCCGTAACCGGGATCCTTACGGTTTTCGAGCGTCTCATGCACCAGAGGCGCATTCTTCACGAGCGCGTCTTCGACCGTGTAGACCGCGGGCAGCTCTTCGTAGTCGACGTCGATCAATTCCACCGCCGCGGCGGCGCTGCCGCGATCTGCAGCCGCAACTGCGGCCACCATATCGCCGATGTAGCGAACTTTTTCGCCGGCAAGAATCTGCTGGTCTCGTACGTAAGCGCCAAAGGAATTGCTGGCGACATGCAAATTGTCGCGGGTAAGAACCCCGAGCACTCCCGGCATCGCCCTCGCCTTGGCGCAATCGATCCGGCGAATCCGCGCATGGGGTACTGTGCTGCGCAGCACCTTCGCGTAAGCCATGCCCGGCAGTCGAAGATCGCCGGCATAGACAGCTCGGCCCGCGATCTTCTCCGCGCCGTCGATGCGCTCGAGACTTACCCCTACCGCGGACATCGCTTTGCCTCTTTCCTCGCAGCGCGGCGAATGCGCACGCATTCCATGCAAAACGCCAACATTGACATTTCGCGAAGCCTTCGGCTAAGAATCATGATACCAATCATGGGCAGAAAGGAACCAACCCGTGACCGAACATAGCAAAATGACAGCGCAAGAAGCAAAGCAAAAGGCCGAAACGATTCGAAAAGTCATCCTCGATACTTATCGCCGAGAAGTGCAACCGTCGCCGTTCTTCAATGATCTGCGCGCGGGCAACTTATCCCAAGCCCGGCTGCAGGGATGGATCAAGAACTGGTACTCCTTCGCCCTCGAAGTGAATACCGGGATGGCGACCGTGTATCATCAGTTTGTCGGTTTTTTCAAAAGACATCCGGATCTAGAAAACCGCATCGCGCAAAAGATCGGCGAAGAATTTACCACGCCGGCCATCGGCGGCCACGCGCGCATGTTGCCGATCCTGGGCAAGGCCCTGGGCGTTTCCGCGGACGAGATGATCGAATGCGAGCTGATTCCCGAAGCGCGCGGTCTGGTCGACTTTTTCGTGCGTTCCTGGATCGACATCCCGCTCGCCGAGTGTTTCGCCGTGCACATGGAAGAAGAGATCTTCGGTTTCATCTCGCGGGATTTTCGGCAAAGCCTGCCCAAGTACGGCGTCAGCAACGACGATATGAAATATTTCCGCGTCCACGAGGAAGCCGACCTCGACGAAGATCACGGCGGCACGAATCAAGCGATCCTGGAAGTCGCGCTTCAAGAAGGCTACGGTAACGAGCGCGCCGGCTGGCCGCTGGAATATTGCGGCAAGATCGCCGTGCAGATGATCGGCAATTTTTACGACGGAGTGTATCGCCGCTATCCCTAAGATAGCGGCCTGTTCCAATCGTTCCAAATGTTTCAATCGTTCCAAGCGTGCAGCGAAAACCCAATCAAACGGTTGGAACCCCTGGAACGTTTGGAACAAATGGAACGAGCTTTGATTAGGGGGAAAGCATGGAACTACCCAAAGAAATCCAAGAGCTGAACGATCTCCTCCGCCCCCGTTGGGTTTCCGGGTTGTGGAACGTCGACCACGCCGAGCGCCCTTCCGACCCGAAGACGCGCGTGAAGGCGCATCTTTGGAAGTGGCATGATATCTACGACAGCTTGGTTCAAGCCAAGGAGAAGATCTCCGTGGCCAGCGGCAGCGTCGAGCGGCGCGTCATTCGACTGGTGAATCCCGGGATCGCCGAATCCGAGATGACCAGCCACACCATCCTGCTTTCTTTTCAGTTGATCCAACCCGGCGAAGTCGCGCCGGCGCATCGACACACGATGTCGGCGTTTCGCTTCATCCTGCAAGGCCACGGCGCCTACACCAACGTCGACGGTCAAAAGATGGTGATGAAGGACGGCGATCTCATCCTCACCCCGGGAGGCTGCTGGCACGAGCACGCCCACGAAGGCGATGAGAACATGGTCTGGATCGACGGCCTGGATGTTCCCTTCGTTCAAGCCCTGAATCAGATTTCCTTCGATCCCTACAAAGGCCGCTTGCCCGTTAGCGAGAATATTGATCCGGTAACCTTCTACGGCATGACCCGACCCGTCGGCAGCAGCACACCGGCAGCTCCGCCGCTGCTGCACTACCATTGGCGCGATACCTATCTGTCACTGCAACGCTTGGCGCAGAGCTCAGGCAACCCCTTCGATGGCGCCGCGTTGGAATTCGTCAACCCCGCCACCGGCGGCCCAACGTTACCGACGATGTCGTGCAGGGTTCAGCTGCTGCGACCTAACGAAAAAACCAAAGCGCACCGCCACACCAGCACGAGCATCTACCACGCATTCCGCGGCAGCGGCACGTCGGTGATCAACGGTGAGAAATTTCACTGGCAAAAAGGCGATACATTCATCGTGCCGTTGTGGGCATGGCACGAACACGCCAATGCGTCGACAAGCGAGGAAGCGATTCTATTCTCGATGCACGACGAACCGATTTTGAAAGCGTTTGGATTGTACAGAGAAGAAGGACGCGAATGACTTTACGCGCAGCCTAGGTCGGATCAAGCCGCGAGACTTCATCGCATCATCTTCGTTCAAGTGAATCTCTCCATACCCTGAAGCATTCAACGTCCCGATCAGCGATCGACGAACAACGTCTACTAGTCCGCCTGTTTGGGCTTGATTGCAACGAGGTTGAGCAGCGTTTCCTCGCGTTGCGCGGGAACGCCGAATCCGAACCACTCGACTGCTCCGAGATCGGCTCGGCTCCACCACAGATAGGGCAGCGATACGTTCTGCGGGCCGAAGATAAAACCGTGTGCTCGAAGCATCGCCATGTATTCGGCGGCACTATGCTGCGAATGCGCCGGGTGGCGAAACAGCAGGCGAATGACCCAAGAGTCGATATATGCGCGAGTCGATTCGGCAAACAACAAGAGCCCGCCAGGTTTAAGCACGCGATGGATGTGCCGCAAAGCCATTTCCTGTCTGGTTAAATGGTGAAACGTCTGATGGCAAAACACCAAATCGACGCTGCCATCGGCCATATCGAGCGCCGCGATATCGCGACGACGAAGTTCTATCGGAACGTTTTCTTTCGACGCCTCTATCCGGGCGCGTCGCAGACATTTCTCTTCAGCATCGACTCCGATCAAACGCTGCGGCGAAAAATGCTCAATCAACGGCCGGAACGATTTACCTTGCCCACAGCCGGCGTCGAGCACGATTGCGTAGGACGCTTTGCGTTCAGGAATCAGTCGTTCCAAATCGTTGAGTGCGACGCTTACCACGTGCTTGGCCCATGTTTCCGTGCCGAGAAACCAAAAGCCAATACGCGTTTCGCGGACGAATTCTACATCGCAACCCGGATGAGGTGTCATCGGGCAATGTTACTGGAAAGGCTCCCGAGCCAAGTGGACGGAGTACTCTAAGCCGCGGCTCCGCAGATGATTTTTATGCTATTTGCCAAGCTCGCGGTTAATTTCCTCGACGACGTTAAAATCAAACACCCGGTCTAACGGCACGTCTCCGGTAAACTTCACCTGCCGTTTGCGCTCGCTGATCAGCGACTCCATGCCGGCCCGGCTTAACGTCCCGTCTTTGGAAACGCCCTTGATAAAAACATTGTAAGTGTGCTCGGCAGTCTCCTGATCCAAGCGCAGCCAACTTGCAAGAAGCGCGATCATTTCATTACGGTTGCGCGGGTCGTGGGAGTAGCGAATGCCGCGCACGGTCGCCATCAAGAATTTTTTTAGGTCGGTGCGCTGGCGCTCGATCATGGACGTGGCGGTTGCCAGGCCGACAAACGGCAAATCAAGTTCGTCGGCAACATCGAGAAGAGTCTTGAGGCCTGCGCGTCGCGCCAGCACGACGCCTTGCGGGCCGAGCATCGCTGCGTCGATCTGACCTTGTTTGAGATGCTGCAATCTCAGTCCTCATCGCCGATCGCCAGCACTTTCGCGTCTTTTTCCGGGTCGAGATGGTATTTTCTCAGAATCAACGTCGTCAGGACGTGGGTGCTGGCGCCGGGAGCGTCGACGCCGACGATCTTGCCGCGTAGATCCGACACCGATTTGATCTGCGGCTTCACCACCAACGAATCCATCAGGCGGGTCGAAAAGTAGGCTACGATCTTGAATGGAAAGCCGCGCAAAATAGCACCGGCGGCGGTGCCCGTCGCGGTTGTGTATTGGATTTCACCGTTCGTCAGAGCCGCCGGAACGATGGATGGACGCATCATGATAAACTCGGGTTGAAGCGAGTCTTGCGTATAGAAACCTTTTTTCCAAGCGACGATAACCGGAAAATAGCTCGCGGACGGACTCGGAACACCGACCCGCACCGGAGCGGCGTTAGACACGCCGATCCCGCCGCTCAATAAAGTCGTAACGGCAGCAATAATGCCGATGATGACTCTGATCATAAGATCTCCGAGAATCTTCACACTGACGCAGAAAATTGGCGTCACAGCGTCTCCGCTCCGCGACTCACAATTTGAACCCTTTGAACGGCTTGAACGTTTTGAACAGCCTTTTTCAGATATGCGTGTATCGCGGCCGCAGGATCTGCACACCCTCGCTGCTCTCGATATAACGGGCAAAGCGATATTTGCCCTCCTTGCCGTCAAGCGTGAGGGTCGGCAGCTTGTCCACGCTGCCTTTCTCCACTTTGGCAACGATAAAATAATGTCCCGGATTGCTAAGGGATCGGCGCGCGATGGTTTCGAATTCGTCCACAGTAGTGACGACAGTCGCATTCACAATGCCCGCCCCGCGCGCGATGGCGGCGAGATCAGCCTTTCCCGCGGTCGCTGACTTTAAGCCGCCTCCGCCTTCGTAGGATTCATTATCGAGAACAATATGCACGACATTATTGAGATTCTGGTTCGCTAAATCGGCCAGGCTCGCGAGGTTCAGCAACAAGTTGCCGTCGCCGTCGAGCATCACCACCTGCCGATGCGGCAGCGAAACGGCAACCCCAAGTCCGACCGCCGCGCACAGGCCCAAGTTGACTTGCAGGAGATTCGCGTCGCTGGGGCGCAGCGCGTTCCATTCCCGGCAGATCGGTCCGACATTGGTGACCACGATCGTTTTCGGGTCAAGCAGCGGCGCCAAAGATTTCAAACAGTCGAAACGTTTCATTTGATAGTTTCTCCAGTGAGCAGCACGGCGACCGGCCGTTGCCAACTTATCGTCGATCCTTGGGCATCCACGATCGCTTTGGAAATTTCTTCATTCTTGGAAATCACGCTGTACGGTGCATTTAAAACTTTTAGCAGCGGCTCGGTCGTGTCTTTATACGGTCCCATCAACCAAAACGCGTCGCCGATGTCGCCGCGATAAGGGATCAGCAGAAGGAGCGGCAGATTCCAGGCCATACAGAGACTGGTGAGCGGCCATGCGGCCACGAGCAAACCTGACGTCGGCACCAATAACGCGGGCCGTTTTCCGCTCAACCACGCGCCGGCGCAGACGCCGACGCCGATCGCCTCATTGCTGACGGGCACATAGGTAAAATGTCGATCGTTCGCGACCCGCGCCTGCAACACGGAAAAATCCGAGTCCGGCATGAGAGAAACAAAGTCCACCCCCGACCTCTTCAATCCATCAACAACTGCATCGACTGCCGCGGCATCCATGATTGCTTCCTCTGCGCTTTTTTAATTCGCTGCCATCGCCAACAACCTAATAGTCAAACCCCGCACTCCAGTCAATTTCCTCAGGGCTTCCATGCTTTGGCGCGTAGCTCGTTACGGACCTTCAAAGCCAGGCTGTAGTCAAAGATCTTCTCCAGCCGCGGCGGCTCTTTGAGACCGGCGCGATCGACTACGTGTTCGAGGGATTTGCGTTGGATCTCCTCGCTGACGGTCCCGTTCGCAGTCAAACTCGGGCGCATCAAATCGTAGATCTTGGCAGCCGCGTCTTCTTTGGTTCTGAGAAAGCGTGTCAAAATCTCAATCGTTCCAGTTCTCTGATCACGAAAGTGGATAAAGCCTTTGAGCGTTGCGCGAATAAATTTTTCCACTAACCCCGGATCGGACGCCAAGAGTTGGTCCGTTACGTTTACGGTGCCCTGCAATTCGATCCACTCTTGTTCGGTAAACGACACCAACCCACGGAAGCCGGCATCCTGAGCCATCAAATTTGCTGGGATCGAGAGCATCGCGGCATCGACGGATCCAGCCTGCAGCGCAAAAAAACGCGCTGTGCCTGAACCCACCGCCATGATCGCCACGTCCCGGCCCCCTTCCAATCCGTGTTTCTTCAAGATCTCTCTCAAGAGCGAGTCGGGCCCGCTGCCGAGGCTGGACACGCCGACCTTTTTTCCCTTGAGACTTTCCACCGATCGAATATCCGACCGGGAATAAAGCCAAAACATCGGCCGGCTGAAACTCGTAAACATAAATCGCACCGGCGCGCCGCGGAGAATCGGTAGCAATCCGGCGCCGCCAGCGGTGGAAAATTTGACATTGCCGCCGAGCAGCGCTTGCGACCCGAGTGCCGAAGGCATGACGACAAGTTGCACGTCCAGTCCTTCTTGCCGGTAATAGCCGCGGTCGCGAGCGACGGCAAAAGGAGTCACGGCCGGCGTGATTGCGGGTATCTGCACCGGCACTTTGACCAGTTCCTGTGCGCTGCTGCGCGCGGCGAGCAGGAGAATCGCGACGGTGAAACATTTGCGCCAAATGGCCATTTCAAATCCTTTGTGTTATTCGGAGCAGAGTCGCTTCGGTGAAAACGCGAAAGTAGCTTTAGCGCCCGTGCGTGTCAAGAAAGCTTCCCTGGAGGACCATGACTAAGTTCGGTGTTTTTCTTCCTGTCTCCGGCCGCGCCGCCAGCCGCAAGACTCTCATGCAGGCGGCGCAACAAGCCGAAGGGCTCGGCTATGACTCGGTCTGGGCCGCCGATCGCCTCGTCATTCCATGGAAGATCGTCACGACCTATCCGTACAGCAAGGAAGCGACTTTCATCGTGCCGCCCGACCGGCCGTTCTTCGATACGCTCACCTGCCTCGCCTTTCTCGCCGGCTGCACGGAAAATATTCAATTGGGCATGAGCGTGATGGTGCTCCCCTATCGCCACCCGCTCCATTGGTCCAGGATCGCCACGACGATCGACCAGCTATCGACCGGTCGGCTGATCCTGGGCGTCGGTGTCGGCTGGATGGAGGAAGAGTTCGCTGCCATGAACGCGCCGTTCAAAGAGCGCGGCAAGGTCTCGGACGAACAGTTGACTCTGCTCAAGCAGCTCTGGGCCGAAGAGCACATCACCTTTCACGGCAAGTACTACAACGTCGACGACATCGCGTTTAGTCCCAAACCGTATCAAAAACCGCGCATCCCCATCTGGGTCGGCGGCGAAGGCAAACCTGCGCAGCGCCGCGCGGGACAATTCGGCGATGCGTGGTTTCCTTATTTCGTCAAAATCACTCCGAAGGAATTGGCCGCCCGATACGATAACGTGCGCGCCGACGCGAAGAATGCCGGGCGCAACACCGACGAAGTCGAGCTCGCCTGCTGCCTTCCCGTCGAATTGACTCCCACCGGCGGCTCGCAAATCACCGATTATCTAAAAGGCAGCATCGGGCAGGTCACGGAGAGATTGAAACAGTTCATCGACGTCGGCGTCATCCACATCGGCCTCCAGTTCATGATCCCCCACTACCCCGAGCGCCAGGAACAAATCGACCGCTTCGCCCGCGAAGCCTTGCCTGAGTTGAAAGCCTACTCGAAGCCGTGATCGTGGCTCGTGCTCGTGTTCGTGATCGTTCCTCCGATGTCTTCCTTCAAAACGTTTTGAACGAACCCTCACCATTGGAACAATTGGAACCGTTGGAACTTCTGGAACGAGTTATAAGCTTGGAACGTTTGGAACCATTGAAACGACTGGAACCTCCGAAAACGTTTTGAACGGCTTGAATGTTTTGAACGTGTTGAACTCCCTGAGTCCGGATCGCTTGAAGTCAAACCCCGTCACGGATAAAAACGCTATAGTTCATTAAACGAGAAAATAAGGAAGGAATATTTCATGGCCAATCTACCTAGGGTTGCTTTAATTTTAACCGGCGGAACCATCGATTCGGTTGGCAAGGACCGCCTCGATCTCGCCTGGTACATCGAAGCCGGCAAGCGCTTGAACGACGGTGAGCTATTACAGCAGTTGCCAGAATTAAAAAGCATCGCCGAAGTCCAGGAGATTCCCTTTCGCCGCCTGCCGAGCCACGCGCTGATCGACAAGGACTGGCTCGATCTCGTGCGCACGATTCACAAAATCTTCGACGAAGACAAAGCCGACGGCATCGTCATCACCCACGGCACCAACACGATCGAAGAAACCGCTTATTTTTTGAATCTGACGCTAAAGACCGACAAGCCCGTTGTCGTGGTGGGTTCCATGCGCCCGTCGTCGGCGATCAGCGCGGACGGTTATTTGAATCTGGTGAATGCCATTAAAGTCGCCGCCGATCCACAGTCAAAGGGCCGCGGCTGTTTGCTGGTCATGAACGACACGATTTTCAACGGCCGCGACGTGACGAAGAATGCGACTTATCGCGTGGAAGCATTCCAATCGCGCGACTTGGGCCCGCTCGGCTTCGCCGACGGCGACGGCAAGATCGTTTATTACCATCAGCCGGTGCGCAAACACACGGTGAATACGGAATTCGACGTCCGCAACCTGCAATCACTGCCGCGCGTCGACATGGTCCTTTCCTACGTCGGCGC
>WNGI01004782.1_pt1 | contig 12130 bp, 10 predicted proteins | sample 5400621 | NCBI WGS metagenome assembly WNGI01 (sample SAMN13153374, study PRJNA577476) | soil metagenome | isolation source: 20 cm soil or saprolite under Garry oak tree replicate 1 | place: USA:California | collected 2016-06-15 | reverse complement strand
CCCGATTGGCGATCACGTAGGCGTGTGGGACGAGCTGTATGTGTACGGTGGCTCGAGCACGGGGGCCAGCTCTGGTGGCGCCGGCAACACGCACGGCTACATCGGCCTGAACCACTACGCCGTAGCCCTCACCACCAACATCAACGGCAATATCTTCGGGCTGATGGGAACGGGATACGACGAGGGCTCGCACGCGTTCTTGGGCGTGATCGGCCTACCGCAGCCCAACAACCAGACGCGCTTCGGCACGAGCCTCGCGGGCTCGCACGCGCCGTACTTCTTTGCGAACGCGTACGCGTTCGTGGGCGACCGCGTGGGCGTGCTGGTGGGTGTGCAGCCGGGCGAGGACAACCTCGACTGGAAGCGCTTTGATTACAAGGCCAAGCTCGGCGCGTTCATCTACAACACCGATGCGAACTGGCTGGTGGTGGAAGGTCGGCTCGCGGCGGGCAACGATTTCGTGCCCGGGGTAACCACGCTCAACGCGCAGCCGGACGGCCCACGCACGCTCGTCGCAGTGGATGCAGTTCGCGGCGTGTCGGCGACGCGGGCGAATGGGCAGGCCTACGCCTCAAACGCCACGGGCGACGCGACGCGGTTGTCCTTCGCCATTGGCGGCGGGTTCACGGATAAGGGGCCCCACAGCATGGCGTATTCAGTGGGGCAATCGATCGAGAACGAGACCTACATCGACGGTTCCGGATCGAAGATGCAGGCGTACGGCGTGTCGCTGCACTATTACTACGACCGGACGTACGGCATCATCCTCGGCTTCAGCGGCTACGAGAAGCACAACTTCACGGATGCGAGTGGGATCGTGCACGACATTCCGACTGATCCCGCTCTCAATGTGACGCTGATCTACCGGATGGCGATGAACTTCGCCTGGTATTTCTCGTACAACGATACGCAGACGCAGGTGTTGGACCAGAACTGGCGTAACGGGAACAGCTGGAGCCTCAACTGGCACTACCTGTGGTAGCCCAGGCCTAACGGAGGTCGAGTCGTAGCTGAATACGAAGACGCACCGGGGACTCCCCGGTGCGTTTTCGGTTTAGGAGGGGTGCTTGTCCTTCTGGAGGTAGCCGATGAGGCGCTTGGTCATCTCGCCCAGACCCAGCCCGCCCCTCTCGGGGTTAGCCTGTATCTCATACGCCGGCTTGTTGGTCTGGCAGTCGTACAGCACGACGTGGTTATACGACACGACCAGCACGCCGTCCACGGGCTGGTCGGCTCCGGGGCCGCACAGCTGGCTGAGTGCCTCGACCATGGTGTTCCAGCGGCCGCTCACGCGCACGGCGTTCAGACCCGCCTTCTGAAGCGCTTCACGGACCTGTATCATCAGCCGGATGTCGCCGCGCTCGGAGCCTCCCGACATGGTAGCGATGGTCTTGAAGTGACTGCCCGGGACCGTGGGGCTCCAGTTTTCGAATTCCCTGTTCCTCGCGCAGCCCAGGAGTAGCAGAGCCGCCGAGAGACACCCGAATCGCACCAGCGCGCGGCGTCGGTTCATCGGCGGATAACGCTGATCCCGAACGCGACGATGATGTCCTGGTGCATCCGCGCGGTCGTTTCGGTAGGCCGCCCTTTGTCGAATTGGGCGCGGGAAATGTAGTCTGCCACTTCGAGCCGCATCACGACTCGGGGCGGCGGGTAGGGCGGTCGCCTTTCTACCCGCAACCCGTACAGCGGAGTCCGCACGCCCAGGCTGGCGACCAGCGCTGGTGAGGCTGCGCCGCTGTAGTACCGCCATTCCGATCCGACGCGTTTGACCACTGCGGCTCCCGCCCCGAAGTACAAGGACGACAGGGACTTGAGGGACGTGATCGGCACGATGAACCGAGCGTCTGCAACCAGCGCCGACCCCGAGTGGTCGGAGGTGCCGAACGAGTCGGTGACCGCAACGGCGCTGGGAGCGAAGGTCACGCTGGCCGCCACTCCCAGCCGTCTCGTGGCCCGGAACACCACCTGACCGCCAATAAACAGCGCCGCCTCCGGACGCTTCTCAAAGAGGCCGCCCGGACTGCCGATCGATCCCTCCTTGATCAGCGATCCTACCGGAGCGTACGCGCCAACCCGGGGACCGATCTCGAGCTGTGCGGACCCTGCTGCGGGGGCTAGCACGCCAGCAGCGACGGCCAACCCAACAGCGGCTGCGCCGCCGCGTGTCCAGAGCATCGCCGCCGTGTCCCCTCCCCAGGTTTCCCACTTGGTTCGCGTCCGTCGGGTCGCGTACTATAACCCCGTCTCTGCGCTGCCAGCAAGGTGGCGTGCCGGGGATGGCGAGATGGTTTGGTGTCTGGTAGATACAAAAAAGGATAGCAACCCACTGCCTTCAACCCCTGGCGCGCCCCACCTAGCATGCCTCCGGGTCCGCGTCGTTGCATGCTGGTCCGCTCGGCGGCGCGCTCGCGCTGTGGAAGGCGATGCCGAGAGCCAGCACGCTCGCGACCGTCACCCCACCCACCAGGAGCAGAGTGCGCCTCGGTGCCGCCTGTCGGGCGCGTAGCACTTGCACGCTCGACAGCGGCATTTCAACGAAGTCCCCCTTGACGAACCCGCCGAGAGTATCGGCAATGATCTGAGGCGACTGGAGCGCCACGACGGTGTTGTCAGTCTTGGTGACCCAGACCATACGCGGCGACTTCGTAGCAACGAATTGAGCGGGCGAGGGTACGGCCGCCAGCGTGCTGCACGCCGTGGCGGCTGGCACGAGGGGAAGCAGCGTGGCCGCAACGAGGCGCCGCACCAAGGCGCTGCCGGATCTTGACGTCAGCACTCCTCCCCCATGATGGTGCAGTGTCCCGAGAGATCTGGCCCTCCGGAGGCCGCGTGGACGGCCACGGCCGTGGCCACCGCGCCCGCCAAGGCGATTCCACCCACGAGGAGCATGGTATGCCCCTTCGCGGCCACGCTGGCGCGCATCGACTGCACGCTCGACAGCGGGATTTCCACATAGTCCCCTGCCGGGACGAACCCGGTAAGCGTGTCGCCCACGAGGTGGGGAGACCCCAACCTCAAGACGGTGTTGTCGGTCTTGGTGACCCAGACAAGGCCGGGCGACTTCGTGGAGATGTATTGGGCGGGTGAGGGCACGGCGACGACGGTACGACACGCCGTGACGAAGGGAACGAGCGGCAACAGGGCGGCCGCAACGGTGAGCCGACGCAGCATGGGTTCCTCCGAGGTAAAGACTGTACCCCACTACACATACCTCCCGTTCTCAGCTTGCGCAAGGCGGCGCTTCCCTCGCATCTTGACTCCCCTTGCAGCCGTGGTTGGTCTGAGATCCGTGCACCGACAACTCGCGTGGAGCCTCATCGGGGTTGCGGCGGCATGGACGGCGCTGCCGGAGACGGGCTCCACGCAGCAACGGGACAGCCTGCGCGACACCCTCAGGGTCTATACCCTCCCCCCTGCCGTCGTGTCAGTCACACGCGCCAACCCGCCCTTGAGCAAGGTTCCCCTCGCTGTGCAGATCGTTGAGCCGGCTGACATCAGCCGCGGCAAGCCCACCTTGGGCCTGGACGAAGCGCTGGAGACGGTGCCAGGCGTGTACGCGGCGAACCGGTACAACCTGTCGCTCGATCAGCGTATCTCGATCCGGGGGTTCGGCGCGCGGTCGGCGTTCGCCGTCCGCGGCATCAAGGTGCTGCTGGACGGGATCCCCCAGACGCTCCCCGACGGCCAGGGCCAGCTCACGAACCTCGAGCTGAGCACGGTGGATCGGATCGAGGTGCTACGCGGTGCGTCGTCAGCGCTGTTCGGGAACGCGTCGGGCGGCGTGATCAGCCTGTGGACCGATCCGCCTCGTCCCGCACGCGTGGCACAGGACATCCGAGTCCAGGCCGGGACGTTCGACGCGCGCCTGGGCCGGACGTGGACCAAGTGGCAATCGGGCACGGCCTTCCCCGTCGGGGCGGGGAGTGCGCTCGTGAGCGTGTCGCGGCTCGCCTACGACGGCGCGCGCGATCACAGCGCCGCGGACTTCCGCAATTTGAACACCAGGCTCACGCTCCCCGTCGGCGACGTCTGGTCGCTCGCCGCGACGGGGGCGGTGGGCTGGGATCCACGGGCCGACAACCCGGGCTCGTTGAGCGCAGGCCAGCTCGCGGCCAACCCCGCCCGGGCCGACTCCGCCAACGTCGCGACCGACGCCGGGAAGGCGGTGACGCAGGGGCAGGCTGGGGTGACGCTGCGACGCCGCTTCGCGGGCGGCGGCGAAGCGACGTGGACGGCGTTCGGGTTCAGCCGCGACCTCGAGAACCCGCAGTCGTTCGCCTACATCGATCTGGACCGCGTCGACTACGGCACGCGACTCACGGTCACCCGGCCCCTGCCGTTCGGCTCCCTGCGCCATCGTCTCACCGCCGGCATCGACGTACAGCGCCAGCGCGACGCGCGACGCAACTACGGCAACAACGCCGGCGTGGCCGACACTACGGTGCGCACACTCGACCAGCTCGAGCGGGTCACCGAGGTGGGCCCGTTTCTCCAGAGTGCGATCGACCTGTCGCGACAGACGACGCTCACTGGCGGGGTGCGTTACGATCGCGTCAGCTTTGCGGTCGCCGACCACCTCGTGGACAGCGTCAAGGCGCAAACGAATCAGATCTACCTCGACGATTCGGGCCGGCGCGTGATGGGGCGAGCGAGCTGGTCCCTGGGCCTGAGCGAGAACCCCTCCGATGCCATCACGACGTACGCCAGCGTGGGGACGTCGTTCGAGACGCCCACGACTACGGAGCTCGCGAACCGCCCCGATACCGCGGGTGGGTTCAATCGCGAGCTCGAGCCCCAGACCGCGACGAACTACGAGGTGGGCGTGCGGGCTCGGTTGCTGCGGGCGTCGCTGTCGGTCGCGCTGTTCCAGGCGGTCGTCACGAACGAGCTGATCAGCTACGGAATCGCCGGGTCGCGGCGGCGCTTCTTCCGGAACGCTGGGAGTGCCCGCCACCGCGGCATCGAGGTCGGGGCGCGCGTCCCCCTCGCTTCCGGGGTCGACCTGATCGCCGCGTACTCGTTCGCCGCCTATCACTATGGGAGCTACCGATTCGTGACCGTGAACGCGACGGCGTCGCCGCCCGACACGGTCGTCCACGTGCTGGACGGTCGCGCCCTGCCCGGCGTTCCGGACCACTGGCTCCACGTGATCGCGAGCGTGCGTCCGCGGTCGTGGCACGGGCTGTGGGGCGAGGTCGAGGAGACCTACTCCGGGGGCTACTTCGTGGATGATACGTCAAGCCTGCGTGCCGGTCCGTGGGGGAAGACCGATCTACGCATCGGGTGGGAGGGTGGGGGACGGGGCGCGACTCGCTTTAGTGCGTTCGTCGGGTTCGACAATCTGTTCGACCGGCGCTACGTCGGCTCGGTCGTCATCAACGACGCCGGGGGGCGATACTTCGAGCCGGCGCCGGGGAGGAATGCGTATCTCGGGATTACGGTGGGGGCCGGGAGATGAATCGAGAAGATCATTTGTATCGGTAAGTAATCCGTCCGCGGGTCAGGTCGTACGGCGACAAATCCACCGCTACTCTGTCCCCTTGCAGGATGCGGATGTAATTCTTCCGCATCTTGCCGCTGACGTAGGCCAGGACGTCATGTCCGTTCTCGAGCTTGACGCGGAACGTCGTGTTGGGGAGGACCTCGGTGATGGTCCCCATCATCTGAATGGCGTCGCCGGCCACAGCTCTCGCCTGCTCCCTTCCGGGGCGGGTCGGCCCCCCGGTCTAGTGCCGCGACAGCGCGGGGTGGGGATCCATAGTGTTATCGCGCGGGGGCTCCGGTCCCCGCTCGATGTAGGACGCATGCCGGCCGCAACTCTGGCAGGTCAACGTGATCCGCTCCGACTGCACGACGGCGATCACGCGCCCCCCGCGCCGCCGCGGGACGCGCTGGATGGAGCGGGTGCCGCACGAAGGGCAGACCAAGGTGGAATGCTCCCGGTCCGCCGCAATCAGCGCCAGGGCCTCCGGCGCCCGATATTCCTTAATCCCGCGTCGCCCCACGTCTTGACTAGCCTCCGACCTGAAATCTAGCCATCCCTGGAAGGGGGGCAAACCCGCCCGCGCACAGCCGCTTGACACCCATGGTCCTGGGCGTATCTCTCATCGGGTCAGGAGGTTGCCATGAGTCATCCCGAGTACCAGCCGCTCGCGGAAATCGAGGTAGAGGCGGTGCGGCCGGAACGGCAGGGCTTTACGCTCACCGGCCAGGGACCTGATCACGCTGAGTACCAACTCGATCTCCAGTTCGAGATGCCCCTCGACCAACGAACCCGGAGCGTGCTGCGGGAGCTGCTGTCTCATTCGGGGCTGACTATTTCCCGCCGCGCGCCCTCCAGCCGCGTCCCAAGCGCTTGAATTCTTGACGGTGTGGAGGGCGGGCTGTAGCTTGGCGCGACCCTAAACGCCGGAGCAGCGCGCTCGATGCCAGCCGAACTCGGCGGGTCGCAGATATCTTCGCTGCTCGAGGCGCTTCCCGGGATCGCGAGCGTCCTGCGCAGCCCGGTCGCGGACGCGCTTGTGAAGGCGATTCGAGCCGCGGCTGGCGTGGGCGAATTCGCTGTGGAGGACGCGGAGGAGTTGATCCGCTACGCCGTGCGCCGCGGGCTGATTGGACCGGACGAGGGGGACCGCGTGCTGGCAGACGTTCAGACCGCCCTCAAGGCCAAACGCAAGACGGTGCGCGTCGCAAAAAGCAAGACAAAGCACAAGCCGGTTAAGAAAAAAGCACGTCGCTGATCGCGGTCTTCTGCAAATCTCCCACAATCCCCAATATCGCTACCCGAGGTGTGACGCACGTCCTAGTGACGGTGTGTAGCTTGGACGGAGCGTCACCCTTGCACCCTCACGTCCTGTCCAGCGGAACGTAGCGCCTTGAATTCGTGCCGTCCGAGCCGCCGGCAGCGGCAGTACGCATGGCTACTGGCAGCCCTGGCGAGTGGGGTGGGGGGTGCGGGCGGCGCCTGCGCGCGTGGGCCCGCGCCCGCCGCGGTGACCCCCGCCGCAGTCCCCTCGCTGCTGGCCCAGGCCCACCAGCGCCCCCAGGACGCTCCGCTTCGATTCCGGCTCGCCGCCGCGCTCGCCGCCGGCGGTCGCTGCGACACGGCCGTCGTGGTCATCCGGTCGGCGCAGCTGCTCGCGCCCGACAACGTGGTTGGACCGTTGGTCGTGGGGTCGTGCCAGGAGAGCGCGGGGCGCTATGACTTGGCGGTGGCCACGTACACCGACTTCGTGGCCCAGCACGCGACAGCCGCGGGATTGGCGGCCGTGCGCGCGCGCGCTCAGCTCGCGCTGCGCACGGGGGCCGAGCAAACGGCGCGCCTGGCGCTGGCACACGAGGCCGAGCTGGCTCCTGAGCCGGCGGCACCCAGCACTCTCGCCGTGCTCCCCCTCGTGATCGCGGGCGATTCGAGTGTGCAACCGCTGGCGCGTGGGCTGGCGGAGCTGATCACGACCGACCTGGCCGTGATCCGCACGCTGCGGCTGCTCGAGCGAGTGCAGATCGGTGCCGTGCTGGATGAGCTCAAGCTCGCGGAGAGCGCGCGCGTCGATCCGGCGACCGCCGCGCGCGTGGGCCGGTTGCTGCGCGCGGAGCGCATGGTGCAGGGCGTGGCCGCGATCCCGCCGCGGGGGCCCGTCCGGCTCTCGGCATCGGTGGTCACCGGGACCGGCGTCGTGCGATCGGCGGGTGCCGTGACCGGCCCCTTCAAGTCACTGCTCGGGCTCGAGAAAGAGCTGGTGTTCGACTTGAGCGGGCAGCTCGGTGTCCAGCTCACCCCCGCCGAGCGTGAGCGGATCCTCAAGCAAGGCCCCAAGAACCTCGTGGCATTCCTCGCCTATAGCGAGGGGCTCGACGCCATGGATCGCGGAGACTACGCGACGGCCGCCCGGCGCTTCGGCGCGGCCGCGCACGCCGATCCCAGTTTCAGCGCGGCCAAGAATGGCCAGGAGGCGGCGCAGGCGGCACCCTCCGCGCAGCAGAGCGCGGCGAACGTCGGTGGCGTCGTCACCGTCGTGGAGACGCTGCAGCAGGTGACGGCGCCAGCCGAGCCGGCGACGGGAAGCGCGCTCGGCTCGTCGGCGACGGACGTGGCGCCCAGCATCAGTGACGTCTTGTCGCAGACGACGGGGAGCACTACGGCCACAGGCACGACGACCACGCAGCAACAGGTTACCTCCGCCAGCCAGGGCGTTCCCACGATTGTCTCAGCCTCCGGGACCCTGATCATCATCTTCCGGCGGCCGCCGTGAGGCGGGCGCTGCTGCCATTCGTCCTGGCGGCGCCGCTCGCGGCCCAGACTCCCGTCGACGCGGGGTTCGGCACGACCGTCCGGTCGGGGCCGATCTACGAAGGCTACTCGATCGGCGCCGGGCTCGCGTTCGACCGTATCAGCGAGCTGACGGTGCCCATCGCGGTCTCGCAGCGGCTGGGGTCGCGCCTCATCGTGGACCTCGCGACCGCCTATGCGGACGCGAGTGTACACGCGGCGAACGGCAGCACGTACAGGCTGGCCGGCCTCGTTGACACCGACATCCGCGCCGCCCTCGCCCTCGTGCCGGGCCGGCTCATCTTCACCGTGGTGGGGACGCTGCCCACTGGGCAGCAGACCGTGCCCGATTCCACGCTGCCGCTGTTCGGCGCGCTCGCGACCGACGTCCTCGACTTCACGACACCGAGCTTCGGCTCGGGCGGCGGGGTGACGGCCGGCTTCGCGACCGCCACGAAGTGGGGCGGGAGCTGGGCCGTGGGGCTGGGCGCAAGCTACCGCTACGCGGCGAGTTTCACGCCGATCGCGGGCGGCGGGGACCTGAAGCCCGGCAACGAGGGGCGCGCCCGGCTCGGGATCGAGGGCCCGCTCGGCGGCGGGAAGTACCTCCGGGTGGCGGTCGTCTATACGGCGAGCCAGCACAACGAGTACAGTGGTGGCGGGCCGGCCACGAGCGACACGAGCGTGACGGGGGACCGGGCGCTCGTGTACGGCAGCCTCTCCGCGCCGCTGGGGCGGGGCAGCCTCTCGGTGTACGGCTTCGAGATGGCACGACTCCGGCCGCGGGCGTTCAACACGACGTACGCGAGCGCAATCCAGGTGCCGCGGGGCAACGTGCTCGCCCTCGGTGTGCGCCTCGACCGGCCGCTGTCCCCGCGCGCCACACTCTCACCCTGCGTGGAATTCCGTCACGAGCTGACCGACCAGGGTGCGGGGCTCGCGCTGCTCGGCTACGTGGTGCGCCCCGGGGTGAATCTCCGCTATCGCTTGAGCGGCGCCGCCGCCGTCGTGTGGCAGGGCCAGCTGGCGTTCGGCGCAGTCGAGAATCAGGGCAGCAGCTCTTCGCTACTCGGTCGCCGGCTGGGTGTCGTTCTGGAGTGGACGCGGTAGTGCGGCGGGTTCTGTTGGCCGGAGCCAGCCTCGCGCTGGCTCTGCTGGTCATCACGTGCGTCGATAAGACTATCACGGGGCCCGGGCGCTCCGGGGCAGCCATGTTCAACTTCGCTGCCCTGGCACCGCCTCCGGGCGGGGCCCCCGTTCCCGTGGAGAGCCTGGAGATCACGCTCCGGCGCCCGGCGGACGCGTCCGTCGCCCTCGACACGGTCGTAGGGTTCGACATCGGCAACGGCGACTCGGCTGTCGTCCGGCTGAGCGTGGTCCTGCTTCAGAGCCCGGAGGATTTTCACCTCTCTGTCCGGGCGTTCGGCGCGGGGATCACGTGGTATACGGCGTCAGCGTCGGTGCGGATCTCGACTGGCGCGGCCGCGCCGACACCCCTGGTCGTGCAGTACGTCGGGCCGGGCGTGAATGCCGCTCGCGTGGTGATGGCCCCGGCCGACACCACGGCCGTCGGAGGCGTCCCCTTTTCGCTGCACGCTGTGGTCTACGATAGCGGCGGGAAGCCGATCACCGGCGTGCCGGTGGGTTATCGGTTGAGTGACACCTCGCAGGCGCGGGTTATCTACCCGACTCCCTACACCGCGCTGTTCACCGGCTCGTTGGGCCTCCGCGATAGCGTCTGGGTCGTGGCGGAGACGCCCACGCACGTCAAGGATTCGACGCGCGTCCACATCGTCGCCCCCGCGGCCACGCTCGTCAAGAAGTCGGGCGACTTGCAAACCAGCATCGTCAACGCCGCGCTGCCGGCCCCGCTCCTGGTCCGGGTGCTCGACGGGCTCGGCGGTGGATTCAAGGGCGACACCGTCCGATGGACGTTGACTGCGGGAGCGGCGACGCTGACCGCGCCATTCTCGATCTCGGACGATACGGGCTACGCCAGCATGGCGGTGACGCCGATGGCGCTGGGAGGTCTGACCGTGCAGGCGGCCGTCGCCGGCCTGACGGGGTCGCCCGTGACGTTCACCGAGACGGCCATTTCCGGCACGATCAGCACGGTGACGGTCGCGCCGAAGGTCGACACCCTGGGGAATGGCGCGACCCTCCAGTACGTGGCCGTCGCCAAGGACGCGCTGGGTAACGTCGTGAATACGACGTTCGGGTGGACTTCCACGGTGCCGTCTATTGCTACCGTAGGCGCTACGACCGGACTCGCCACGGCCGTCGCGGGAGACTCGACGAAGATCATCGCGACCGCGGGGGGCATAGCGGACACGGCGCGGCTGTACGTGCGCGCGCTCAAGGCGCTGATGCTGAGCCCGGCGGACACCGTGATCACGGCCGTGGGTGATTCGCTGCTGCTCAAGCCTTCGGCCGTGGACAACTTCGGTGTGCCGCTCACGAGCGGGCTGACGATCCGTTACCTGTCGGCCTCGCCGACGATCGCCACGGTCAACGGACTCACCGGACGCGTGCGGATCCTGGGCCCCGGAAACGCGGTGATCCTCGTCCGGGATTCCGTCGCGACGAGCGACTCGCTCGTCCGCGGGTCCGCAACGCTGCGGGTGAATCAGGTCATCGCTGGGATAGTCAACAGCCCGCGCGACCCGGACAGTCTCCTGGTCGGCATCTCTGGCCAGAGCCAGATCGTGGCGCGCGCGGTCGACCGGAATGGCTTCACCGTCCCCAACACGACGCTCGGATGGGCGTCGCGTATTCCCAGCTTGCTCGTCGTGAGCGGCACTGGCGTCGTCACTGGGGTGGCGCTGGGGACGGCGTACGTCGTGGACTCCGTGGGCGCGTTCAAGGATTCGACCAAGGTGGCCGTCGTCGTAGCACCGCCGAAGCAGATTCAGTGGACCTTCGACTCGACCGCCGTCGGCAACGGCGGCAACGTTTCCATCGGCATCACGGTGACCCAGTCCCCCGCGCTCGCGCCGCTCACGATCAGTATCTCGTCGAGCGATTCGACGATCGCCAAGGCGAGCCCCCACACGGTGACCATCGGCGCCGGCCTATCCGGCACGGCGGCAGTGATCTATGGTCTTCGGCCCGGGAGGGTGGTGCTCACCGCGACGGACACGTCGGGACTGGGCTACGCATCGAAGGATCTGACGATCGGCGTCGTCTCGACGATCGAGGTCCGCGAGATCGCGTCGCCGTGCTGCAGGCAGCCCTACGTCTACCTCAATCAGAACGAGACCCACAAGGCACAGGTCTGGCTCTCGGATCCGGCGCCCCCGGGTGGCCTCGGCATCACGTTCGAGTACGGCCAACCGGGGACCTCCGTGGTCACGCCGTCGCCGGCGGTGATTCCCGCGGGCCAGCTCTCGGCGGACATCGTGTTCCAGGGCCTCAAACCGGGGCTCGATGGGCAGCCGGACGTCGTCACGCCGACCTCGGGCGGTTACGCCGGAAAGTTCTCATATGTATACGTGGCGTCAAACGTCCTGCAGCTGGCCCTGCCGTACCCGTACACGGTGGGCGTGGGACAGACCTTCCAGCCGTACGTGCAATTCACGTATGCGATGGACCATGCGCTGATCGTGTCCACGCGGCTGTCGCCGTCGCTCGGCACAACCCCCGACACGGTGACGATACCGACCGGGTCCACGTATCGCTACTTCACGGCCACGGCGCGGACGCCGGGCGCGGACACCCTGTCGGTCGGGGCGCCGGGATGGGTGTCAGCCGATGGAGTCATGACGTTCACGACGCCGCGGCTGCAGATCGCGGGCACGACCAGCCTCGTCGCCGGCGCCCCGAACGGCTACTGGTACGCCTCCACGGAGGACTCGCTGT
>WNGI01004779.1_pt1 | contig 12132 bp, 8 predicted proteins | sample 5400621 | NCBI WGS metagenome assembly WNGI01 (sample SAMN13153374, study PRJNA577476) | soil metagenome | isolation source: 20 cm soil or saprolite under Garry oak tree replicate 1 | place: USA:California | collected 2016-06-15 | reverse complement strand
AGTCGCGGCCATAACCGTCACTCGCGCGATAGTCGAGATCGAGAACCACATATCCCTTCGAAGCGAGGTATTGATTGAACATGTACTCGCGCGGATACTGCGACCAGAAATTTCCCACGTTGTGCAAATAGCCGGCGCCGTGAACGAAAATCACCGCCGCACCATTCGGCTCCGCCTTCATGTCCTGCGGTTTATAAATGTGCGCCGGAACACCAACACCATCCGATGCAGGAATTTTGATCAGCTCCGGCGCAATCCACGGAAACGACAGCCACTCCGCACTCGGCGACACAGTAAGCTGCGCTTGCGCCGCGCCCGGTTTGTTTTCCATCAAAAACAAATCAGGTGGACGATTCACGAACGAGTAGACATCCGCGATCCACTTACCGTCCGGCGACAGTGTGCCGCTGTGTCCGCCCGACTTCATCGTGAGTCGCTCGCGCGTCCCGCCACTCACAGACATGCGATACAGCTGCTCCTCGGCCGGTGATATCTCGTTCGTCTGCAGATAGAAAGTCTTCTCGTCAGGCGAGAGATCGACGTTGCGAACTTCCCAATTTCCCTGTGTCAGCTGCCTGCGATCACTTCCGTCCGCGGCAATCGTGTAGAGTTGCGCGAATCCAGTTGCTTCGGACACGTACCACAAGCGACGACCGCTGTCATACCATCCACCGCAAAATGAGCACGGTCCCCCAACCCAGGCAGAGTCTCGCAATGTTTCGAGCGTCGTGACTTTCCCAGTCGCGGCATCGATCGACTGAAGCAGGCGTACTTTGCTATCGCCTGTGTACGAATAGAATGCTGCCTTCGTCCCATCCTGACTCCAGCCGAGTACTTGAACGAACCCGTTGGCTGTATCGGTGGGAAACGGGTTCAACCACTTGATGGTGCCGGATGGGAGTGTGAGAAAACCGAGTCGCCCGTGGAACTGAACGTCGCCGACATTCCCGCGTCCACGAATCACTTCGGGATAACCGCTCTCGGTGACGAACTGAATCAGATCCGCGCTGCGCGCACCGGTTGGCGCGATGCGAGTCGTGATCAGCAGTGCTTTACCGGTTGGATCGACAGAAGCGTTCCCGACGTTTTCACCGCGCTGCGTGTAGTACGTCTTGAGCGCGCGGCTCGCACTATCGCGCTGCGCCGCTTTCCTGAGACTATCGGCACGCACTCGATCGCGAATTACCTCGAACAGATCACGCTGCTGTTGCTCGAGTCGGCCGCGCTGGCCGGTTGCTTTCGCGGAATCCTGGGGTTCCGGTCCTTGTCTGAGGTCGGTGAGCTGTTCGACCAGTCCGTCATTCAGGTCGATGGAGTAAACGTTGTCGTCTCGAATGAAGAACACGCGGTTCGCATCGGAAGCAAGAACGGGATCGTGTTCTCGCGCAATCGTGCGAGTAAGACGGCGAGTTGTTCCTTTGACCAGATCGGTGACGTAGATGTCTCCGTTGTAATCGACAGCCATGAAGCGGCCGTTCCGTGAACGATCACCGGACGTGACGAGTGCGCCGACGGAATCGAATTGCGCCGGAGAAACACGCTCAGGCTTTGCGCCCGCTGTCGCGCGAACGCGAAAACGTTTCGGCTGTTCTCGCCAGTCAGTGCCTGGTTCAAGCCAGCTGAAGTAGATCCACTTGGAGTCGGCGCTCCATCGAATGTCCGATGGGGGGCGGCCATACAGCTCCGGGCCGCGCATGATGTTCTTGATGGAGAAGTCAAACGGGTTGGGAGATTGTGCTGTGGCGCGAGCCCCAAGGAGGAAAAAGAGAGAGAGGGAGAACTGCAATTTGCCGCGGAGACGCGAAGACGCGGAGCAAACGGAACTGCGTCCTTTTTTTATTGACGGCGCGACGACGGCATGGCCGGGAGTGTTGTTCCCCCTTAAACGCTTGCTCCGCGTCTCTGCGTCTTCGCGGCAATTGGTGTTATGTATTTCTCCCATTCTCCTCTATGCTCCTCCGGCAGCTTGAATCACGAAATCACCTGTGTGACGGTATTCGACTTCGGTAGAGATCGCGAGTTTTCTACCCGTCAAACAACAGAACCACTCGTACGCCGATGCGAAGATGATCACGATCACCGAGATCATGAAGAATCCGGCGACGGCGGCGTCGAGATAATCGTTGAACACCATTCGTCGTGCCGCTTCGATACTCGCAACGCCGGCCGGCACCGTGCCCGCAGCGATCATTCCCTCGAATAATCTTGCGTGAGAAAGAAATCCGAGCCGCGGAATGTCGGAGAAAATCTTGATCGCCCCGCCGCTCAACGTAACAACCACAAGCCAGGCAAGCGGCAAGAGAGTCACCCACGCGTAGCGCGCTTTTCCCATCTTGATGATGATTGTCGTACCGACGCACAACGCCACCGCTGCAAGCAGCTGATTGGAAATTCCAAATAGCGGCCACAACGAATTGATTCCCCCGAGTGGATCGAGGACGCCCTGATAGAGGAAATACCCCCACATCATTACGAAAACCGCACTCGTGATTATCACGCCGGGGTACCATGACACGCGGCCAAGCGGGGACCACACATGCTTCGCGAGATCCTGAAGCATGAAGCGTCCGACTCTCGTTCCAGCGTCGAGAGTCGTGAGAATGAACAAGGCCTCGAACATGATCGCGAAGTGGTACCAGAGCGCCATCGCTTCATTTCCGCCGAGCACTCGCGAGAAGAGATGCGCCATTCCAACTGCGAGGCTCGGCGCGCCTCCAGTGCGAGATAGCAGCGAGCTCTCACCAACCTGACGCGCGAGAGTCTGCATCTCACCTGGGCCGAGCGTGAATCCCCATGTCTGTATTGCTCGAGCGGCGCTGTCGACCGTTGTTCCGAGCGCGCCCGCGGGGGCATTGATCGCGAAGTACACGCCCGGTGTGATTACGCACGCGGCAATGAGAGCCATGATCGCGACGAGAGATTCAGTCAGCATCGCGCCGTAGCCGACTAATCGCGCGTCTGTTTCGTTGACGATCAGCTTCGGTGTCGTACCGGAAGCGATGAGCGCATGGAATCCCGAGATTGCGCCGCAGGCAATTGTTATGAATGCAAATGGAAAAACTTTTCCCGCGAAGACTGGTCCGGTTCCGTCGGTGAACCGCGTCAGCGCCGGCATCTGAAGCGGTGGAAGCACTAGCAGGATTCCGACAGAGAGGGCTACAACCACGCCGATCTTCACGAATGCGGAGAGATAATCGCGCGGTGCAAGCAGCATCCACACAGGAAGAACGGATGCCGTGAATCCGTATCCCATGATGAGGAGCGCGAGCGTTGGACCCTTGAGAGTGAACGTCGGAGCGAGTGTTGGATTCTGCGCAACCCACTGTCCAACGAACAGCGCGAGGATCAGCAGTATTATGCCGATTGCGCTTGCTTCAAGGTCGCGATGCGGTCGAATCCATCGCATATACGCGCCCATCAGCATCGCAATCGGAATCGTCAGACCAATCGTCACGATTCCCCATGGACTCGACTTCAGCGCGTTCACCACGACGAGTGCAAGCACGGCGATCAGAACTATCATGATGCCGAGCACTGCGACGAGCGCCGTAGCGCCGGCAACTTTTCCGATCTCGTCTCGCGCCATCTGCCCGAGTGATTTCCCGTCTCGGCGAATCGACGAAGCGAGGATGACGAAATCCTGTACTGCGCCGCCGAGTGCGACACCGACGATTATCCAGATTGCGCCGGGGAGGAATCCGAATTGTGCGGCCAGCGTTGGACCAACGAGCGGACCGGGACCAGCGATCGCAGCGAAGTGGTGACCAAAAACGATCCAGCGATTTGTCGGTGAATAATCTCGGCCGTCATTGAGTCGGACCGCAGGAGTGGCCCGATCGTCCTTCAGCGCGAAAACTTTCGTCGCGATGAACTTGCTGTAGAAACGGTAAGCGATTGCGTAAGTACAGATCGCCGCAGTGAGCAACCACGCAGCATTGATTGTCTCGCCTCGTGAAAGAGCGAGCCTGGCGAAGCTTGCGGCACCGAGCACGGCGATCAGCGCGAAGACGAGCGGCTGAATTATCCTGCGCATGAGTGGTAAGAGTGTGGGCGGTGAAATTGCGTATCCGCTAATTTTACCGCAATGAAGAAAACAGATTAAGCGGATGCGACGGACGAGATACAGTGCCGTGGCCACGGCGGTGGTCGTTGCGATTGGGTGCGCCGGCGGAGCAGCACCAGCAAAAGAGCAGGCCGGAGCTCCGGTGCAAGGAGCGCCACTCGCGGCGATGGCGGGGCGACAAGTCCTGGTCATGCCCGTCCAGCGAAACGTGATCGTCGTCGATCAGGGAATGGATCAGGCGGCTGCAATCGACGGCTGGAATTTCATCGTCGCTCTCGATGATTCCATTGCATCCGCGCTGACTGCACGGGGAGTCGGCAGCACGTGGACTTTTGCGCCAACAATCACAGCTGTTGCCAAACGGAATGGAGGCTTGGCCGGAGATCCGCATGCGTTGGCTGCGGGTGGGCTCCAGCGATTGGTGAAAGCCGGCGATGATCCAGTGAGCGAGCCACTCGCATCGCAGATTCGAACTCTCGTTGCGCTTCGTGAAGGTCGTTACGCAATTCTTCCCGCCGCGGTGAGATTCGAGAACGTCACCGGCGGGGCGCGCGGAACGATGATCGTTTACCTCATCGATTCGCGGACGGCACGCATCGTATGGTCAGGAGAAGTACCCAGCATTACGTCGCCGCGTTTTTCGCCGGCAATGGCAGGAAGTATCGCCGAGCGGTTCGCTGATCTGGTGGTGGCGCGCTAGAGTGACAAGCTCTGACGGCGGGCTCACCGTCTTCCATGTTTCCGATCTTCATTTCGGAAAACCGGCGGTTCCGGCTCAGATCGAAGCGATCGAAGAAATAATTCAAACAGAAAAATTCGATGTGGTTGCCGTTTCGGGCGATCTCTCGCAGCGCGCACGGTCGGGCGAGTTCCAGCGCGCCGCGGCTTTTCTTCGAGATGCGCGAAGAGTGAGCAAGGTGATCTGCGTTCCGGGCAATCACGACGTCGCGTGGTGGGACGCTCCGCTCGGCATTGGTCGAAAAGAAAAGCTCTATGAGAAGTACGAGACATTCATCTCGAGCGATCTCGAGCCGGTGCTCAGAGTTCCCGGCGCAACTTTCGTCGGCGTGAATACTTCACATGGCGTGACGGTAAGAACGTTGACGTGGAATCTGCGGGACATCTCCATCATCGGAGACATTCGAAAGGAACAGTTCACGAAAGCGGAACGGGAATTCAATCAATCGCCGCCAACGGATGGCCGCGTGATAGTGATGCACCACAATCCGGTCGCGGGTGAGCTCTCTCAACGGCATGGACTCAAGAAGACGAAAAAGATTCTTGGATTGTTCGCCGCGATGGGCGTCGACCTCATTCTTTGCGGTCACGATCATCAGGAGTCCGTGCATTACATCGAGCACACGAAGAAGGGAACGGTGATTTCCACCGCGGGAACTGTGTCTAGTCGTTCGCGTGGCGGACGGCCATCGTCGGTGAACGTGATTCGCATTCTCGCTGGAGAGATCGAGGTGACGACGCACATCTGGTCGGAGACCGGCCGCACGTTCGTCGCGGGGCCACACGAATGCTTCGAACGTTAGAGCGATTATTCGGATTCCATCGCCGGCACGAGCAGCTCTCGCTCGAGCTGAGCAATCGTCCGCGGAATGCGGACGCGTTATGTGAGCAGCTTCGCCAATTGGGACTCGACCGACGATATCGATGCAAGCTCACGTCGAATCGTACCGTGTTCGTGAGTTACAGCGATCACGAGTTACGATTGCATCGCGGGTACCTCGATGCACCCGAGGACACGCTGCGCGCAATCGTTTCGTTCGTTCAAACGAAGTCTCGAGCCGCGAGAAATACGGCGAAGCGTGAGCTACTCTCTTACGACGTACATCGAGGACAGGCGCCGACGCCTCGCGCGCGGAAAACGCCGGAGCAAGTACATCCTGAAGATGCGCGAATGGGGGAACGGCTTCAGCGCGAGCACCAGGAATTGAATCGCGAGAGATTCGGTGGGACGCTAACTGAGATTCCAATCCGTGTATCGCGTCGAATGAAGAGCAGGCTTGGTCACTATACGCACCGCGATCCGTCCGGTTCAGGCGCAGAGATCGTCATTAGCCGGCGACACATTCGCCGTCACGGATGGCGTGAAGCTAACGAGACATTGCTACACGAGATGGTGCATCAATGGCAGGACGAGACCGGATTGAGTGTCGATCACGGACGACAGTTTCGAGCCAAGGCGCGTGCCGTTGGGATAACCCCAACCGCCAGGCGCAACGTGGCGTAATTATCTTTCGGCGTGCCAAGATCTGACCTCTACAACATCGACTCCGTCCTCTCTGAGGAGGAGCGAGCAGTTCGCGACAGCATCCGTCGCTTTGTCGACGAGCGGGTCATTCCGATCATCGGCAAATGCTTTATCGAGGGACGATTTCCGTTGGAGATCGTGCCACAACTGGCCGAGCTCGGAGTCTTTGGCGCGAATCTCCCCGAAGAATACGGATGCGCGGGACTCAACAACGTCTCGTATGGTCTCATCATGCAGGAGCTCGAGCGAGGCGATTCGGGCGTGAGGTCCTTCGCCTCCGTGCAGGGTGCGCTCGTGATGTATCCGATCTTCGCATTTGGGAGCGAACAGCAAAGAAAAGAGTATCTACCGAAGATGGCGAGCGGAGAAATCATCGGCTGCTTTGGATTGACCGAAGCCGATTACGGATCGAATCCATCGGGAATGATCACGCGCGCGCGAGAACAACCCGATGGAACCTGGATCTTGAACGGCGGAAAGATGTGGATCACGAACGGATCGACGTCGCAGGTCGCGGTTGTGTGGGCAAAGACCGGCGATTCGAAAGACGACAGCTCGATTCGCGGATTCATCGTTCCGAAAACTGCTCAGGGATTTACGGCGAAAGATCAGAAAGGAAAAATCTCGCTTCGCGCATCAGATACGAGTGAGCTTGTGTTTCAGGATGTTCACCTTCCTGCCGACGCCATTCTTCCGAAATCGGGCGGACTCAAGAGTCCGCTGATGTGTCTCACGCAGGCGCGATACGGAATCGCGTGGGGCGCGACGGGCGCCGCGATGGCCTGTTATGAAGAAGCGCTCGCCTACGGATTGAATCGCGTGATGTTCGGAAAATCCATCGCGGGATTTCAGCTGCAGCAGGAGCGGCTCGCGAACATGGTGACTGAAATCGTGAAGGCGCAGCTTCTCGCGCTACATGTCGGCCGCCTCAAGGATGCGGGCAATTACACGCCCGTGCAGGTCTCTCTCGCCAAACGCAACAACGTCAACATCGCCACCGACATCGCCCGCGAAGCACGCCGGCTACTCGGCGCAAATGGAATTCTTGCTGAGTATGCATCGATGCGTCACATGGCGAATCTGGAGAGCGTATATACGTACGAAGGGACGCACGACATTCACACGCTGATCATCGGCCAGGCTGTGACGGGACTCTCGGCTTTCGAATAGAAAACGGATCGTTCGGATCAGAGCGGATTTGGGCGCGTGTAATTCGCGTCCGATACTATGGAGCGGTCATCGGTACCGGTGAGAAAACAGTGCTCTGAGTTCCAATACCGAGCGCCGCACCGGGCCCCCAACAGTGCGGCGCACCCTCGGCCGTGATCGCGCAAGTTCCAAAATGGCCGGCGAAAATCGAATTAAAGGCGGTAACGTTGGAAATCCCTGGAGTCACGGGGACGAAAACCGAGCTCGATCCATTGGTTCCGTTCCCGAGCTGGCCGGCGAACCCCGACCCGAGGCAGAACGCCTTGCCTTCGAGTGTCACGCCGCAAAGGTGCGCCGAACCCGTTGCAATGGATTTGAAACGAAGATTTCCCGGCGCGGCGACGGGAAACGTGCTGGAAAGGAAATTCGTCGTGCCCCATGGCAAATGGCCCCAGCAGTACGTGATGTTGTCGGCCGAGAGCCCGCATCTGAAGTCGTCGCCGGCAACGAGCGTGCTGAACGGAACACCATTGGCTACCACAATGGGGTTTGGAGAAGGGAGGCCCCAGCAATACGCGTTTCCATTTGGATCGAGCCCGCAAGTGAATCCGATTCCCGCAACGAGTGATCGGAAGTCAATTGAAGTTTGCACTTTCGTCGGGGTGCCTGGTCCCTGCGAGCTGCCGCCCCAGCAATAGAGCTCGACTGACGTGGTCGTTGCGCATGTATGTACTCGGCCCGCGGCAACTGAATTGAAGCGCAGACTTCCGCCTATCGCAGCGGGGGTGAGCTGATCGCCACCTATGCCGTTTCCAACTTCTCCGGATTCGTTAGCACCCCAGCAGTAAAGGATACTGTCGCTTGCGATCGCGCAGCTGTGACTGGCACCAGCCGAAAGTTTCGTGAACGTGAGATTTGGCGAGACGGCGACAGGACCGAGTACCGGTGATGATCCGACGCCGAGGCCGAGCTCCGCGTTCGAGTTCGCACCCCAACAGAAAATTTTTTCATCCTGTGACAAATAACATCCGTGTGAATCCCCAAGGTCCAACGCCTTCACGGAAAGCACATTGACCCGCGCTCGCGCGACTGCCGAACCAGACGTCGCAGAAATCTCAGCGGTGCCAGAGACCAATTGCCCTTCAGCTACTCCGGTTGACGATACCGAAACGGCCAACGGGTCGGAGCTGCTCCACAGAACGGATGGGGAGGGAATCAGATTTCCGAGCGCGTCCTTGAAGGTCGCGACGAGTTGTCGTGTGGTCCCGACGTACACGAGCGACGATCCCGGAGTGACGACACCAGAGGCGGGCGCACCCGGAACCACACTCAGAATTATTGAACCCGTCGTCGACCCCGATGAAACAGTGATCGTCACCAATCCAGGCGAAATGCCGAGCACCGCACCACTGCTCGACAATTTTGCGATTCGCTCATCGCTGCTCGACCACGTAAGAGGAGCTCCGGAGACGGCATTTCCATTTTCGTCCTTAGCCGTGGCGTTGAGTTGAATGCCGGTGCCGGCCGGAACTGTCGAGGATGGTGATTCAATAACGATGGTCGCGATTCGCGCAGGTCCAACCGAAAGGTCGGTTTTGCCTGAGACGCCATCTACCGTCGCGACGATCGTCGCGGTTCCCTGAGCAACTGCGATGACTAGCCCCGCGGCGCTGACCTTGGCAACGGATTCGCTTGACGATGTCCACGTGATCGTGCGTTGTGTGAGCGCCGCTCCACTAGCATCGACTGGAGTCGCGGTGAGCTGCAACGTTTCTCCAACGACGAGCGCGGAGTGCGGCGCCGTCACATTCACAGATTCAACTTTCGCGGTAGCCGACGTCAGCTCGCCGGTACACGAGGAGAAAAGTGTGGCGACCACGGACGCGCGACCGATTGCTCTCGATGCCGAAATCATTCGGGAGCTTTCACAAGAGTTGGCGCTTTACGGTCAGCAGTGAATCCAGTCCCAGTCAATTCACCACTGCCCCAGCAGTACGGAACACCGCTCGTCGACACTGCGCACGACTGTAAAGATCCCGCGCTGATTGTCGAATATGCAGACGCTCCACTCGGAGCGGTTTCGATTGGAGTCGACGTACCAAACTGCGCGGCATTTGGTCCAACTCCCAGCTGACCGAATTCAATGCTACCGCTACAATAGGCAACTCCGCTCGCATCGATACCGCATGAGTGCGCGCGTCCAGAGGCGCGCATCCGGTATGGCACGTTTTCCTGCGGAATGAATGCTGGAAGCGGAGGTGTGGAGCTTGAAAAACTCCCCCCGCGAGGACCCCAGCAATAAGTCTTTCCGTCGCGCGTCAATCCACAGGTCGTGTCGGAGTATCCGTCGATTTGGACAAGATCGAGGTTACCGGCGAGTGGCCGCGGCGTTGATGACCCGATGAAGTCGCCTGTCCCCAATTGTCCGTGTTGATTGGAACCCCAGCATGATGCGACACCGTCTTTGATTCCACAGCTGGCATCCTGACCCGCATATAGAGAATCAAAAACTGCCACTGTGAACGCTAATCCCGGGGTCGGCGAATAATTGACGCCGCCCCAACAATACATCGCGCCGACGGCAGTTTGAGCGCATACGTGATCCCATCCCGCGGCGATTCGCACAAATCTCTGATTTGTATTCACCGCGACGGGCGACGCACGGTCCGTTGTTGTCCCATCACCGACGCTTCCACGGAGATTGCTGCCCCAACACCAGGCGGCGCCGTCGGTCGTCAAGCCGCAGGTATGACTCGCACCAACACTGATCGATTGGAATCTCACGTTCGCGACTACCGTCTTCGGTTGAAGAAGTGGCGACGTCGTGAGACTTGCAGTGCCGGTCTCGCCCGCTCTGTTCGTTCCCCAACAGTAGGTCTCGCCTTCAGTGTCGAGCATGCAAGTGTGAGACACTCCTATGCCGATTTGCTTTATCACAACGATGCGAGCTGCTGCTGTGGCTGAAAGACTGGACGATGTCGCGGTGATCGTCGCGGTTCCAGATGAAGAACCGCCGCTGATCACTCCCGACGACGAAATACCGATTCGCGATGGATCAGAGGTCGTCCACTGTATGCTGGGAATGGAAAGAACATTTCCTGCTTTGTCCCGAAGAACTGCAGTAAGTGGAGTTGTAGTTCCCGGGTAAACTGCAGCAGTGTTTGGCTCGATCGACAACGACGCGGCCGCGCCGACGGCAATCGTGACCTGCACGCTCGCCGATCTACCTTCGGACGACGCGATGATCGTCGCAGTCCCCGGAATTCCGCCGGTGATCGTTCCGTCAGAAGCGACACGAACGACTTGCTCATCGCTGGACGCGAAGAGAAACGATCGTCCCGTCACGACATTTCCTGCGGAATCTTTCGCTATGACTGTAAGCTTCGTCGGCTCACCGGCGGGTATGGGTCCCCCAAACGGAGTGATCGTGATCGTCGAGATCGGAACGTTCGTCACAACGATTGTGGTTTTGCCGCTCGCCGCACCCGACGTTGCAACGATTGTCGCAGTACCGGGTGCGACCGCTATAACGTTTCCATTCAAGTCAACGGTCGCGACCTTAGGGTCGCTCGAGATCCAAGCCACCGATGCGCCGGACACAATTGCGCCGCTCTCGTCCACGGGTACGGCAGTCACGCGCAGAGTTTCGCCCACCCTGATGTTGATACGCGGCGCTGTCATTTGAACCGCTGCAACACGGTTCTCTACGGGGGCCGTAACCGTTTCGGAACATGAGATGCCGGCTAGAAGAATCAGCGCGACAACGGGCGTCCGACGCGCGCTCATTAGATCGATTGCCATCCAGTGACAGGGTGAACCTCAGCCCACCCATTGTGACCATCGATGACGTAGCTGCCCGTTACTCTGATATGGGAGCCAACGGCGGGTAGTGGAATCGAGTTGGAGTAACCGGCGCAAGCGGCCTTTGCTTTCTTGATCTTCACCTTGTTTGCGCAAACGATCTCTACAACGAGATCACCATTCTTTTTCTTGAGGTTTTTCTTCACGAGCAATTGATCCTGTCCTTGATCGAGCTTTAGCAGAAGATGTTGGTCGCCATCTTCGTCTACGTTCGATTCCTCGACAAGTCCGCTGGCGGAAATACACCTCTTCATAATCGTCAGCCGGGCGGGATCGTAGACATGAGTCCATAGCGTCTGGTCGCATGACTGACCGGCATCTTTACCGGATTCCGCCTTAGCGGCAACCGAATGGCTCGATGCCTCGGCAGAATCACCTCTGCATGCCAGTGCGGAAACGGCGAAGATGATGGCGAACGCGGCACAGAAGGGCCGTCGGCTTTGATGATTCGGCTCGATCATGCGACGATACAATTCTCCGAGGTAACCTAACGCGTGTTGCGGGATTCGTGCCGCTGATGTCCCTCTGCGCTGACGCTTCGCTGACGCACCCCGGGATAAGATTTGCGCGCCGAGTGAGCGGACTCGGAGCGGAGCGAAGAGCTCGGAACGCGTGGGGGTCCGGCAAGGGAGCCGGACCCCGCTTTGCGTTCTGCACCGAGTGGCCCGCTTCTGGTATCTTTGTGTGAAATCTTTCACATGGGGATGTGGTTGAAGATCGCCGTATGCATCAAGCGAGTTCCGGACATGGACGTTCGCTTCAAGATAGGATCGGACGGTACCTCACTCGACGAGAC
>WNGI01004778.1_pt1 | contig 12132 bp, 7 predicted proteins | sample 5400621 | NCBI WGS metagenome assembly WNGI01 (sample SAMN13153374, study PRJNA577476) | soil metagenome | isolation source: 20 cm soil or saprolite under Garry oak tree replicate 1 | place: USA:California | collected 2016-06-15 | reverse complement strand
GCCCACCTCGTCCAGCGCGGCAAACCGGAAATGGCGCCCGAGCCAGTCCAGGTGCTGCGCGAGCATGCCCCGGCTGATCATCATCCCGGGGAGCACCGCGCCCTCGTGCGCCCCGGCATCTTCCACCACGCTGTGGTAGCCGAGCACCACCGGCAGCCCGCGCGAGCCCGCAATGACGTCGAGCAGCCCGTCCGCCCCGGTCCACCGCAGGACGCGTGCGACTCCGGTCTTGGCGAAACGGCGCATTGTCAGGCTGTACTGCGGGGCCATGCTACCTGCCTCTCACCAACGCCTCGACGACCCCGTGGGGAAGGATGCGCCGGGCCAGCTTCCGCGCCGCCCGATCGGTCTCCACGGCGCGCCGCCACACCCGGCCGCGCAGCGAGGGCGGATAGAGTTCCAGCCGGCCGAGCTCTCGCACGTCCTTCGCCCAGTGGAACTTGTACGGCTCGTCGCCGTGAAGAAAGTCGTATTCGTCGGCGCCCTCGTCGATCGCGGTCTTGATCGTGTGCCCAAGGAGCGCGATGCCCACGCTGACCTTCTTGTACTGCGGGTCAAACCCGGACTGATAGAAGTAGAATCGCCGTTGATAGCGGAAGCCGTAGAACGCCGCGGCCGGCGCGCCGTCGAGCCGGACAACCAAGAGGCGGAGCCAGCCGCGCTCGAGCGCGAGCCGGGAAAACTCCTCGTGGAACGCCAGGAGCGCGGGGGAGGTGAACGCGGTGGACCCCCCGCCGCGATCCTGCCAGCGCTGCTGGTGCAGCCTGACCACTTCCGCGAGCGCGGCGCGGCGCTCACCGTCCGCCGCCGCCCAGTGGAAGCGGAGCTCGAAGCGTTTGGCCAAGCCGCGCTCGCTTCGCCGGACGGTGTACCGGTAGTCGGCGCCGAGCGTCGCAAGGTACGACTCCCACGAATGCCCGGCCAGCGGGATGAACGGGCAGACATCCGTCCGCGTCGCCGCGCGCGTCCAGTCCCGCCCGGCCAGGCGGGCGGCCACCGCCGCCGCCAGGGACGAGTCCCCCTTCAGCTGCGTCAGCTCCAGCATCGTCTCCCGGTGCGAGAGATCGTCGGCGAGCGCCTCTGCGACGTCCTGTTCCCGGCCGCGCCGGCTGATGAGATCCAGGTAGTCCGAGCCGACGCTCCCCGTCCCCAGGAACTCCAGCGCGTGGAACAGGCGAAAGTGCGTCACCCGCCAGGGGCTGACGGCGAGCGGGGCCAGGCCGATCAGGTCGCCCCCGTCCCGCACCGCCAGGAGACAGAGCGTCCGGCCGCCCGCGAAGTGCGTCCACCAGGTATGCAGCCACTCCCAGGTGAGAAAGGGGCAGTCCGATGTGCTCTGCTCCAGGAGCCCGTGCCATTCGCCCCGGAGTGAACGGAAGCGGTCCGGATCCTCGATCAGCTCGACCCGCATCAGCCTCTCACACCCTGCGGTTGTCCGATCCCGATGTCAAGCCGCCCCCGCGCCATCAGGATGGCGCAGTAGGCCGCCGCATAGACGCACGACGTCACCACCAGGAGCGGCAGCGGCGCGACGGCCAGGTGAGCCTTGACCGCGAGGGCCGCCAGGGCCGCGGCGGCGGCGGCGGCCGAGACCTCGCCCAGGCTCCGCCAGGGCAGGAGCGCCGCGAGCGTCACGCCCATGCGCCGCTTGACGAGGACGAGCGCCAGGCCCTTCCCGATGACGCCCCCCGTGAACGCGGTCGCCGCCGTTGCGCCGATCATGCCGAACGCCGCCATGAACGCGGGGACCAGGCCGGCGACCAGCACCAACTGAACGGCGTACAGGATCGCGATGGCGCGGGTATCGGCGTACACCCGCAGCACCCCATCCGTCTGCAGCGTGGTGAACAGGTAGCCGGCCGAAAAGACCATGAAGATCGGGACGCTCGCCGCGTAGCGCGCGGTGAAGAGGAAGAGCATCAGTTCCCGCCCGGTGACGAGCAGCAGTCCGACGAGGGGGAAGAAGGCCAGCGCAAGCCTGCTGGTGGTGTCGCGCCAGATTGCCGCCACCGCATCATGCCGGTGCGCCGAGACCGCCTCGCGCATCCGCACCATCATCACATTCGCGGCCGGCGTCATCACGAAATCGAAGAGCGGAATCTGGAGGCAGCCGACCGCGTAAATGGCGAAGGTCGCCGCGTTCACGGCCGCGGCGACGGCGTAGTAGTGCAGGTTGAGCGTCAGCACCCACAACACCACGCCGAGCTGGAGGGGGAGCGCATAGCCGAACTGTTCCCGCAGCAGACCGGCGGCGGGCCTGAGCCGGCCCCGGAACTCCAGGATGAGATAGAGCATCGTCGCGCCCAGCCGGACCGCGCCGAACGTCACCGCGCCCGCGAGCAACAGGTCGAGCCTTCTCGTGGCGACGGCCGGGGCCACGAACGCCAGGGCCCGGAGCAGGTCGGAGAGGCCATAGGCCAGCCCGGCGCCGAGGTAGCGCTTGCGGGCCGTCATCACGAGCTCCAGCACCATGGCAGGCAGCATGAACAACAGGTAGGCCCCGAGCAGGCCCGACAGCCCCGGCAGCGCGGCATTGCCCAGCCAGCGCGAGAGGTGCGGGCCCGCCAGCGCGAGCAGCCCCAGCCACGCCAGCCCGGCGCCGGCCAGCACCACGAGCGCGTTCGCCACGAAGCGTCCGCCCCGGCCGGGGGAGTGGGGCAGGAAGTAGAGCAGGCTTTCGGCCATCCCGAACTGGGAGATCCCGGCGAGCGTCGTGTAGACCACGAAGAGCTGTTTGTAGGTGCCAAACGTCGCCTGATCGAAGACCCGCGCCAGCACCAGCGGAGTCGCGAACGTCGCCGCGAACGCCACCGCCCGGCCCGCGGCGAGCATGAGCACCGGCCCGGCGCCCGACTCGCTCGACGCCGGCGGAGGCGCACCCTGCGGTCCCGCGGCGGGCGCGGTCTTCCCGCGCTCGTCCCGCCGCATCGCCTGAAGGATGGATACCATGCCGATCGGCTTCCTCAGCGGAAGAGGACCTTCAACTTCAGGAAGCGCGATTCGTAGAGATGCCAGCTCAGCGCCGCCGCCCCCAGCGACGCCGCCGCCACCACGGCCGTGAACAGCAGCTGGCCCGGCAGCTCGGACCCGGCCACCGCGGGCAGGCTCGCGGCGTTGAGAAAGTTCCTCGTGACCCAGATGATCGGCAGGTGGAAGACGTAGAACCCGTAGCTGTAGCGGCCCAGGAGTCTCAAGCCCGGATGGGCGAAAAGCCTGCCGGCGGCGGACTCGCGCGGCGACGTCAGCGTGACCGCCAGGAGGCCTCCATAGAAGATGGCCAGGAGCGTGAAGCCGAGGATCTGCACGGCGACATCGGTGGGAGCCAGGCTGTGCCTCCGGTAGAAGATCATCCCCAGGCACCCCGCCGCCGCGGCCGCGGCCGGCGGCGCCCACCTCGACAGACGGGCCAGCCCCCCGGGCTCCCGCGCGACGAGCGCGATGAGCGCCCCGACGGCGAGCGCGTCCATCCGCGCGGGCATCAGCACGGACGCCATCTGGGCCACAGTCGGCGGTGAGGCGGCCCAGAGCGCCGCGCGCACGGCGAAGCTTCCCGCCGCAATCCCCACGCAGGCGAGCAGGAGGGCGCGCCGCCCCAGCATGAAGACCACAAACGGCCACACCAGATAGAACTGCTCCTCAACAGCCAGCGACCAGAAGTGGTTGAAGTCTGCGACCGGAGGCCAGCCCCTGAGCGAGATCAAGACATTCAGCAGGTAGGTCCAGTACCAGACCTGATCGTGCAGCAGCGACGCGTGATGCCTCCCGAACGGAGTCAGCCGCGGGAGGAGGAGAAAGACGACACCCAAGAAACCGTAGTAGAGCGGAAAGATCCGAAGGATCCTCCGCGCGTAGAAGTTGCGAAAGTACCCGTCTCGTCCCTTGGCATCGTACAGGATGCCCGTGATCAGGAACCCGGACAGGACGAAGAACAGATCCACCCCCGACCACCCCGGCTCGACCAGGGCGATCGCGATCCGGTCCAGCGCCACGGCCGGCCGGAAGCCGCCGAGCAAGAACGAGTGAAAGGCCAGGACGAGCAGGATCGCCATCCCCCGAACACCGTCCAGAGCAGGCAGATGCGCATGCGAATGCAGCAGTTCCGCCCGCTGCCGTTGGAGCGGCGGCGGACCGGCCCTCAATGCGGTGGTCTGGCGCCCGTGAACGGCCGCCCTCGTCGTGACCATGCCCACGATACGAAGATAGACGGCGGCCGCCGGATCGGAATCCGGTACTCCCTGGGTATCGGACTCCCGGAAACTCCCTGCCCCCCTTACCGCTCATTCCCTAGTTCCCGCCGGCGGAAGCCGCTGCAGGCCTCTCCTGCGAGATCCCGCCGGTCACGAACCTCGAATGCCCGAGGATCCGCTTCCCGATCACCAGAGGCGGCAGGCCGCGGAGGCCGATGTACCAGAGCGTCTGGACCGGGCGCTGCCGGCGCCGGGCCGCCTTCATCCCGATCGGGTTGTCGCCTCGGACACATGAGTACACGCGGTGGAATCCATCGGCCCGCAGGCGGTGGAAGATGAAGGACCGCACCGCGACGTCGATCCCCCGCCCGCGCCACGCGCGCCGCGTGTAGCCGTCGTAGAAATAGGCCTCCCCGGGGGCCAGCACGAGATCCATTGCGAACTCAGGGATGTTCGCGCGCCGGGTCGCGATCCACCGGCAGTGGGCGATCCGCCCGCGGTCGTCGCACGCGACGATGCAGCGGTCGTGCCTTCGAAAACGCTCGCGCAGCGCCGCCGCGGACCGTGCGCCGTCGTACCCCGCCACCAGCCGGTCGATTTCCGGCGGCCCGGCCCAGCGGACCGCAATCTCCGAGGCGCCTTCGGGGGGAGGCAACGTGTCGTCCAACTCGCGCGCGAAGAACGCGAGATATCCGGCGTCTACCAGGGGGGCGATTACCCTACGCAACCCTACCATTAGGAGATGGGGCGTGCCGCCTTCGCGATAGGCTTTGGCCGTCCGGAGGAAGATGGGGGCCCGCGGGCTCTCGGCGCCGAGAACGCGAGGGGGCGCCGCCGGTGGCGTCTCGGCCAACGTTTTGGACCCTCGCAAATTTAGGGCACTCACCGTAGCCTCCCTCCCGGCAAGCAAGGATCTGCCGTCGGAATATCACCTGTAGGTATGATGATAGGCCCCTGGCCTACGGGTAATATCGGGTAATGACCTGAGAGATTCCGGGAGAAATCCCTCACCAGCGGGGTGGCTTGAAAATACGGAGATCTCCGATAATATTCACGAGTACCCGAGAGGAACGGTCAGGAGCGCCTGCGAGCAGTTGCCGGAGGCCTTGTGATCGAATGGGTAATGGAGCAGGCCCTCAACAGGACAGCAAAAAATCCGGAGGTCTGCCGGGTGAGAGTTCTGAATACCCGAGAGGATCGGCCGTGCAGACCGTCAGGAACGCCTGAGAGCAGTCGCCGGAGGCTTGATGGCCGAAAGGGTGACGTGCATCTCGTCGATCCCGCCCACGAGATAGGCGAGGAACCGTTCGCCGAAGGTCGGGTGCCGGTCGAGAAACCACTGCACCGCGCGGCCCCACACGCGCTGCGGCCACGGCCAGTCTTCTTCGATCATGAAATACTTGAGCCGCACGCGCACAACGTGGAAGCGCGCGCGCGTGTAAAACGAGTAGGCGTTCTCGCCGTAATAGTGAAACGACTTCGCGGAGAAGGCGCGGTGGTGCGTCGGGTCGATCCAGGCGTAGGTCCCCGAGTAATGGGGCGTCCGGATGAGGACCCGGCCGTCGGGCCGCGACAGGCGCCAGACCTCCTCGAGGATCGGCAGCAGGTTCGCAAAATGCTCGAGCACGTGATTGAGGTGGATCTCGTCGGCGCAGTTCTCGGGCAGCGGATACGGCGTCGCTTCCAGATCGTGCACCAGGTCAACGCCCGGCTGGTCGACCATGTCGACGCCGAAGGCTCCGGGGACCTTTCGGGCGCCGCACCCCAGATCGAGAATCACCGGCAGCCCCACGGCCCGACGGGCTGCGGCATACTCCGCGATCCCAGGGCCGGCCTTGGACAGCACCCGCATCACCGAATAAATGCTTGAAGCGCCATCGGGTCGAGCAGGGCCTGGAGCAGCAGGCGCGGCCGTCCCCGATCCGCGGCCTTCAACAGGTCCCACACGAGGCGGTCCGCCTCCCCGGTCCGCAGCCGGCCGCCGGACCGGCAGCGGTCGCAGCCCCCGCCATCCGGATGGAGCATCGCGCGAACGCTCTCGAGCAGCCCCAGCTGGTAGGGCCTGCGGGCAATCCGGCAGCCGAGCAGCCTCGCGGCCGCCCGGCACGGGATGTGCGCCGGCGCAAACGAACGGCCGGCCGCACGGAACATCGCGAGGTCGGGCTCTCCATCGCCGATGGCGGCCGTCTCGATGCCGCGCCGGCCGGCCAGGTCGAGCAGCGCCAGCAATCCCTTCCCCTTGTCGACCTCCCTGGGGACGATCGCGGTGTCCAGGTAGGTCTGGACAAACCCGAGCCGGTCGGCGTGCAGGCCGGCGATCAGATCTCGGACGAGCAGGGTCGGCAGGGCCACGGTCATGCCCCGCTCGAAGGTATAGGCGCGGATCGAGTACCGCAGGTCCTCGTTCAGGAATACCCCCGGCACCCGCCGGAGGGCGCTGCGGACATCCTCCAGCTGTTGCAGGGACTCGGGGCTCACCAGGATCCGCTCCCCGCCGTCCACCGCGTCCCAGACGACGGCGCCGTATTCGGCCACGGCGCCCACGAAGCCGTAGGCCCGGCTATACTCTTTGACCTGCGAGAGCGGCCGCGCGGTGTCGACCGCGATGGGGATGTCGTGGGCCTGCAGCAGCGAGAGTGCGGAGATGCCGGCGGCGCTGGCCGAGGGGAAGCCGAAGATCGACGTGTCCAGGACGCCGTCGATGTCCATGACGACGAGCGGCGAACTCCAGCGAAGCGCGGCGGGCCGCCCGGAGATGCGGCCGCAGAGACGGGCCGTGTGCACCACGAGGAAGTTCCAGGCATCGATGTAGCGCTGGTTGAACTCCCAGCCGCGGTCCGACAGCGCCGGGTCGGCCAGGCTTGTCACGGCCTCCTTCGCGGCGCACGTCCCCGCCAGCAGTTTGTTGAGGAAGAGCCGCTCCCGGACGTGGGCGTCTCCGGATTGGCCGATGTACCGGTCGATCAGCCGGGCCTCTTCCGCCTCGGACGGCCCCAGAGAGAGTATCGCCTCCGCGAGATCGTAGGCGGGGTCGGCGACGTTGAGCTGATATTTCCCCTGGCCGTGGTGCTCGAAGTCCGTTTTGAGCAGCGGCCCGGGCCCGGTGATCCATTCCTGACGGCGCATCTTCCCGTCGATCAAGGTGGGAACCGGGTTCGGGCGGCGGGCCAGCGTTTGCCTGAGGCGGGCGCGCTTCAACACGGCCGCGGCCTTCGAGCCGTACGCGCCGGCCAGCGCGCCGGAGAGCACGTCGAACCCTCTGTCCTGACCGGTGCGGACGAGGTCGACCGAAGGATCCTCCGCCAGGGGCAGGCCCCGGACACGCGCCGCCACGTACGACGCGGCGGCATCCTGCCGGCGGTCGCGGTCCGCTGCCGTCGCGGCATTACCCCCGGCGTCGTCGTTCAGGGGCGTCCGCGAGGCACGCTGCATGGACGTGTCACTTTCCGCCTTCGCGGGATCGCCCTGGGGCAGCCACTCGGTGTAGAGGATGCCGTCGCGCAGGCCCAGCAGCGGCGGCACGAACGCCGAGAGGCGCTCTCCCGCGAGCGCCGCATGATATCCCAGCCACCCCCAGCCGACGCTTTTCGCCAGGACGTAGCGCGTTTCGGTCCGTCCGCCGTCGCCGTCGAGCCGCACCTCGTAGATCCGCTTGAGCCGGTTGTGCCACGGATCGTTCGAGCGGCGCTCCAGGAGTGTGTTCATCCGTTCCACCGCGGGGCCGGTGACCACCCGAGCGCCCGCGTAGCGCCGCCGCGCGAAATACTCCGCCAGGCGGGGCTCGGCCGCTGCCGGCTCGAGCAGCCCGCGCTTGTGCCACTGCTCGGGGTCGAGGGTCAGGATGCGGATCCCGGAGAGGGCCAGGAATCCCTGGCCCGATGCCCAATCGCGCCCCGCTGGGTGCACCGGAAGCAGGACGGCGATCCCGCCGGGGGCAAAACCGGCCTTGCGGACGAAGTCGACGCCTTTGGCCAGGGTGACCGCGGTGTTGGGGGGCTCGTCCACGATGATGGCGATCCCGCCCCTGCCGGCACCGCGCGCAAGCGCCTCGCCTTCCCACCGGCCCAGGCCCTTCTTGGGGCGGACGGTGATGCACTCCGGATCCCGGTAGCCTTCGACAGAGAGCGCGGCGCACAGCAGCGGGGCAAAGTACGAACCGGCGGTGCGGAGGCCGACCACCAGCACCGGCCGCTCGCGGTCCGGGAAGGCGGCGGTGAACCGGCGTCCCAGGGCGAGGATGTCGACATGGGTGAGATCTTCGGTGCGAAACGCGGATGGAATCCTCGGACGGCATCGCGCGAGGCCGGCGGGCAGATCGGCTCCCAGCAGCGAGGTGAGCCGGGCACGGGCCTGGACGAGGGCGTCCCGATCCGGGCTCCCGCCGCCCACCAATATTTTTAGGAACGCCGCCACCGCGCTCCCCCACGCCGTCCTCCAGGCGCGCACGCGGCCGAGCCGCCATTCGCGGGCCCGCCGGAGCGACCTCGCGAGCGCGTCTGCCGCGCGCAGGCCCGGGCCGAGCGCCGGGAGGGCGGCCGCCGCCTGGGAGAAATCGAAACGGTCTCCCAGCATGTAATCGTCGACGGTGTCCGCAATCGCGCACGAGAGGAGAAACACGTTCGTCATCACTTCGGCGCGCTGCCAGCCTTCGCCGACCCTCTCGACCCGGCCCAGTTCCGTGTTCAGAAGCCCAACGACCTCGCGGAGCGTCGGGAAGGCGTTGAGGCACCACGGGTAGGCGCCGTAGAAGCCCGCCTCCGCGTCGACGAGTCCCGTCTCCAGCGGCCTGCGCGCAGGCTCGGAAGAGGGCAGAGTCCCCTCGGCCACACCGGGCGTCTTAGGATTCACGGGCTACAGCCTTCGCCAGTCCAGGACGGCCAGGAACTGCCGCAGAGGCGAGCGCTCCGACACGCGCGACAGAACCCGCAGGAGGTCATCCGGATCCTCATCGGGGCGGGGGGCGGGGATGCCGGCGCTGGGGGCGGCGCCCTGAGCGACCATGTCGCGCGCGGCGGCCAGCAACCCCCGCTGCCACGGCTGCCGCATCACCCGGCAGCGGCCCCGCCGGGCGAGCTCGCGGACGGCCGGCGCGCAGTTGGCGGGCGCGTAGCTCCGTTCGGCCAGTTCCAGCGCATCGAGGTCCTGCTCGGAGTCGCCCATGGCCGCCGCGGGCTCGCGGGCACAGCCGAGATACTCCTTGACGGCCCGCAGCGCCGAGCCTTTGGAGATCCCCTGCTGGACGATATACGTGTCTTCCGCTCTTGTGATCACGGCCAGCCTGTCGTACCCGCACCGGGCGAGGAACGCCTGGGCCTCGGCCGCGCCGAGTCCCGCCGTGTCCGCGCCGCGCCAGCGATACGCCCGGACCGAGTAGCGATAGCCCTCGTCCACGCACACCTCCGGCATCCCTTTGATCGCTTCCCGGCACCGGGCCAGCTGCTCGGCCGCCTGGGGATCGATCAGCGGCCGCTCGGCCCCCCCGGCGGCGTCCACGAACACGCTCCCATACTCGGCGATGCCGCCGGGCAGGCCGTAGACCGCGCAGTAGTCGCGGACGTGCTCCACGCTCCGGCCGGTCATCAGGACGACGGAGACATCGCGCGAGCGCAGGAGGTCGAGGGCGGCCAGCCCGCTGGGCGTGGTGTGGGGGAAGCCGAGCCTCTCGCAGTCAAAGACCCCGTCAAGGTCGAGGAAGAAGAGCCGCCTGGTCCACTTGGCCTGGCGCCTCAAGGATTCGCAGAGGCCGCGGCTCATCCGGTAGACGGAGAAGTTGCGGGCGTGGAGGTAGCGTCGATTCCAGTGCTCCCGCTCCGGGCCGGCGTGCGCGCGGGCCAATCGGGCCCGGGCGTACTGCATGTGGTGGGCGCCGCACAGCAGCTGGTACAGAAGGATGCGGTCGTAGATCGTGTGATCGCCGCTCTCGCGGGCATACGCCTGTAAGAGGTCCCGCTCTTCCTGCGCGGACAGCGCAAACTCGAAGATGGCCGACGCCAGGTCCCACGCCGGGTCGACGATGTCCTTCTCCGCTCCGCCGAAATTGTGCTGTTCGAAATCCACCTTCCGGGCGCCGGCCGGCGTCTCGATCCACTCGTCGGGCCGCATCCGGCCGTCGACCACCGCCGGCACCGGGCTCACGTACCGCCTGAGGCCCTCGCGAAGGGCCCGATGCTTCAGGCGTCCGATCCGGCGGCCGTAGGCGCCGCGCAGGAGCGTGACCATCTCGTCCCAGCCGGTCCAGCGATACCCCGGACTGTCAAAGCAGGGATCCTCGCCGAGGCGCAGGCGCTGGACCCGCTTCGCGACGTACGAGGCCAGGACGCGCACGCGGTCGCTCCCCGGCAGGCCGGCCTGGGCCCGGCCGGGGTCCCCCGCCCACTCGGTCAGCAGCAGACCATCGCGCAGCCCCACCACGTCCGGCACGCAGTCGCTCATGCGCGTCCCGATGATGTACGCGTGATACCCCAGCCATCCCCATCCCACGCTCTTGAGGACCACGTGCCGCACGGCGGACTCGCCGTGCGCGCCGCCGAGCCGGACCGACACCAGGCGCTTCAGCCGGGCCTGGAAGCCGTCGGGATAATGCGCCCACAGCCGCGCATTGACCGCGTCGACGGCGGGGCGCTCCTCGATTCGGACGTCGTCCCAGCCGGGATAGCACTCCCGGATCAGCGCTCCGGCCGCTGCCGGATCGAGCAGGCGGGCCTTGAAGAGCTCCCCCGGCTCAAGCCGGACGACGGCGACCGCGCGCGATGCTGCGGCGCCTTTGAGCAGCGGCTCATCGGGTTCAGCGGGGTGGCGGGGCGCCGCGACGGTGATCCGCTCGAGCGCCACGCCCAGCCGCGCGAGCAGGCCGAGCATGAGCCCGAAGGTCGTCCCGGTGTTGGGATAGTCGTCGACCAGGAGGAGGGACGCCCCGCTCCGGGCGGCTCGCCGCAGGTCGCGCCATTCCCGCCGTGAGAGCCCCGTCTTCGGCCTGATCGTCATCCAGGAGACGCCGCGCCAGCCCTGGGCCGAAAGGTAGGCCTTGACCAGCGGCGCGAGGTAGGCGCCCGCCGTTCGGGGCCCGATGATCGTCAGCCCGTGCTCGGGCCCCTGCCGGCGATCCGCGAACCGCCGCGCCAGCGAGAAGACGTCGTGATGCGTCAGATCTTGACAGCGGAACCCTTCCGGCAGGCGCATCCGCTGCCGCAGCAGCCGGTCCGGCAGCCGGGCGCCCGCGAGGGGCCGCACCATCGTGCGCAGCGCGCTCCACCGGCGCGCGTCGGATCCCTCGTCGGCCGGCTCGGCCTCCTGGCTCACCAGCATCTCGCACACGTACTCCACGCATCCGCCCCACCGCTGCCGCCACCGGGCAATCGCGCGATCCGCGATCAGGCCCCGGACCGACCAGGGCACATTGAGCAGCGACTGCGCCAGCCCGGCGAGCGATCGCGCGCGGGGGAAGCGGCCGGCGAGCGCAGCCAGGTTCCACGGCCGCCACGCCAGATAGTCATCCACCGTGCAGGCGATCGCGCAGACGAACAGGTAGAGATTGACCCGGCTTTCTTCCCGCCGCCAGCCGGCCGGAAGATCACCCCCGCGATCCAGTTCTTCCCGGAGCCGGATGAACAATTCGCGCAGCGACAGGACCGGATTCAGGCACCAATCGTAGCGCGCGTAGAACTCCCGCGCGACGGGATCGGTCTGTCCGGCGGACCGGGATGCGTCGACTAGAGTCTCTCGCATCGCACTTCCCGCGGCCCCCCGGCCGCAAGCCCCCCGTTCGGCAGGAACGCGCCACCGCCCCGCGCCAGGTCGCGGACCACCCACCAGACCATGCGGGGATTGTGCAGCGCCTTGGAGAGGGCATAGGGCAGGTACGCAAGCCCATAGGGCACGTAGAAACGGACCGGCACCCCCGCCGCGGCGGCTTCGCGCAGCGACGGCCCGGCCGGCAGCCCCAGGA
>WNGI01004776.1_pt1 | contig 12136 bp, 11 predicted proteins | sample 5400621 | NCBI WGS metagenome assembly WNGI01 (sample SAMN13153374, study PRJNA577476) | soil metagenome | isolation source: 20 cm soil or saprolite under Garry oak tree replicate 1 | place: USA:California | collected 2016-06-15 | reverse complement strand
CGAGTCGGTCCGGAAAATTCGAAAGGGCATCCCACTGGATGCCCTTTTTCGATTTGCGGACTGCGGATTACGTGGCTAACGGCACTGCGGATCGCTGACTAATTACGAATTGGGAGATCTACTTCGGATTGGAGACTCCTCCGGAATACGAAAAAGCTAAGACCGGGGAAGCAGACCAGCTTTGGTCGTGATCTCTACAACTCCGTATGACGCGTCAGGCCCATACTGCTTCAACGCGGCGCGTCCTTTGATCACCCGGACTGCTGAAATCTGGTCATTTGTCAGTGACGGCACCTGATCGCGCTGGAGGCGAACACCGTCGACAACGTAGAGGAGCGGAACCTGTGTCATCGCGGGTGCGATGGAGCTGGCGACTGAGGGTGCGACGGGCTGTGGTGAGAGGGCGCGCTCCGCGGTGCAGGCGGTCGCGGCCGAGATGATTGCGATTGTGAAGGTCAGATGAGTGAGTTTCATATCCTTATCCCCGAAGTCGGCTGGAACCTCATCAGTAGCATTGCGCGTGCCAGCCGACTTAGCCTCCCGAATAATGGGGTCAAGCTCATCAGTTCGCTAGATCATGGCTTCCAATTGCCCTTGGCCACCGCCGGCACGAAGGTCTCCAGACCCGGCGGCGGAAACTCCAGCGTCTGACCTTTCTCGGCGCTCATGTAGGCAGCCATCAGGATCTTTACGACCTCGAAGCCGTCGTCAAAAGTGAGCGACGGCTTCTCGCCCTTGAGGAACGCGCGCGCCATATGCCGGTTCTCGGCGCTATAACCGTAAGCCGACGCCTCCTCGGCGACGACGGGCATCAAACCCATCTCCGCGTTCTGCTTTTCTACCAAGTCCTCCCCGGCCTTCCCCTTCACCTCTCTGCTAAAGAACAACTTTAGACTTGAATCGAGGGTGTTCCACGACATCGAGTATTCCGGCCCGAGGAGCTCGGCGGAGAGCCGCAAGCCGGCGCCGATGAAGCTCCACGAAGTGGTCACTTCCCCGATCAACGTTTCGCCGTTCTCACCCTCGTATTCGATGGTGGCGCGGGCGAAGTCTTCGGACGGACGTTTGGTATAATCGACTTCCTTGCCCATCGTCTCCGAAAGTTGCTTCGCGTACTTCTCGCGCGACCACTTGAGCGACGCGATGTGGGCGCTGATCCGCACCGGCTTGATCGACGAGCGCGGCGTGCCGGGTTTGGTAAGGAGTTGTCGCACCACTTCTACGGAGTGACACATCATGTCGTTGAGGACGCCGCCACCCTGCAGATTCCCTTGCCAGAACCACGGCATGTGTGGTCCGCTGTGCTCCTCGGCTGCGCGCGCCAGGTAGGGTCGGCCGGTGAGCGAAGCGCCGCGCGCCCAGACCAACTCTCGCCCGCGGGTGATATCGGGCGAAAAAAGCTGGTTCTCTAAATAGCCGGTGTTGAGACCGACGCTCTTGACCAGATCGACCACCTTCTTCGCCTCGGCGACGTTGCGCGCGAGCGGCTTTTCGCAGGCGAGACCGCGCAGCGTGCCGGCGCCGCTCTTTATGGCGTCGACGATCTCCTCGATGTTCGAGATGCGGGCGTGATTCGGTCCGCACAGCCACAGCGCATTGATTGCCGGATCCGCCACCATGTCCCGAATGGTCTTGTAGGGCCGCGCTTCACCGACGTCGAGCTGCCGCGCCAGCGCCGCCGAAGATGCGGCGTTTTTTTCGTTCGGACTCCAGACACCGCGAACATCGATCTCGCGGACTGTGGTTAGCGACTGGATGTGGAAGCGTGCGTTGAAGCCGCTGCCGACGAAGCCGATACCCAGACGTTCTGTGCTCATGTCATTCGGCGAGGGAAATGTTGGCGGTCATCAATCGGGAGTGAGACGCAGCTTACTTCGATCGAACTTGGCGTAAGTGACGCCGAGCTTCTTCAATGCTTCCGGCGGACAGCCACTCCAATTGGGCGCGAAGACGCTGCCCATGTATTTAAGATCCGTCACGCCCATCTCGCTCGACCAGAAGCCGGAAGACGTCAAGTCGCGAAAGCGGTTGAAGAAGCTGACGCCGCTCGCCATTGTCGTGGGCGCCTTGTCGGGCCACGCGATGTCGTTGAGGATTGCCTCACGCTGTGCTTGAGTAGAGTCAGCGAACGGTTTGCCGGATCGTTTGTTCGATTCAACGTCAAGCCATGCCAGACCATCCCGCATCCACTTCTGGCTGTTCGGGCGGTCGGTCATGGTGAAGTCCATGAATTCCGGAACTCCAGCGTCGCTCGCGCTGCCGGACCTCTCGTCCTTCGGAATGACCATGTCGGCGAGGATGCGGACGGTTCGATACTCGGCGGCCGTGAAAAACGTCGGGGCGTAAGCCGTTCCCTCCGCTGCCGCGCGCAGCGCGTTGGCCACAAACTGACGCACCTTCTCCTGTTCGGCGGTCGGCCAGCTCAGAAACGCCGCCACGGGAAGACTCGCCATGAGTTGAACGGCGTCGCGGCGAGTCATCTCTTTAACGGGCTTTTCCTCCACTTCTTCTGCGCGGCTCAGATCATCCTGATTCGGAATCGACATCAGAGTGTCCCCCGTTTGGATTCCTGGGCGATGAAATCGCTGGTCCGCATCGAGAGCGCCATGATCGTCCAGGTCGGATTCTTGTCAGCCTGGGAGACGAAGGGACCGCCGTCAGTGACGAAAAGGTTTTTCACGTCGTGCGCTCGGCAGTTGGCATCGACAGCTGACTTCGACGGGTCGCTGCCCATGCGGACCGTGCCCAGTTCGTGGATGATCTCGCCACCCCTGGCGATCCCGTAGCCTTTGGTCTGCTCCGGCATCTTGTCAAAGACTTGCCCGCCCATCTCCGCGATCAGCGCGCGGAAAGTCTGCTGCATGTGCCGAACCTGGTTGTACTCGTGGTCGCTCCACTTCCAGTGGAAGCGGAGTACCGGAATCCCGTACTTGTCTTTCATGGTGGGATCGAGCTCGCAGTAGCTGTCGTCGTTGGGGATCATCTCGCCGCGCCCGGAGAAGTAGACCTGTGCTCCGTAAAGGCGCCGGTATTCGTCCTTGAGCGATTTGCCGTAACCACCACCGCCGGGGTAGCGCTGGATTCCGCCCATGAACCCGTAACTCGGCGGATTGAGCCCGCCTCCGACCTCGATGTGGTAGCCGCGTGGGAAATCGAGCTTCTTGTTGTCCAGCCACCACGGCGTGTAGATGTGCATTCCGCCGACGCCGTCCTCGTTGTGCGGAACGTGATCCATCATCTTCGGGATGAATCCGGAGACGTCGGTGCCGGTGGTGTCGGTCAGGTACTTGCCAACCACTCCGCTCGAGTTCGCCAGGCCATTCGGGAATTTTGCCGACTTCGAATTGAGCAGGAGTCTCGCCGTCTCGCAGGCGCTCGCGGCGAGAACGACCACCTTCGCGTTGACGTGGCTCTCCCGCCGGGTCTTGGTGTCGATGTAGGTGACGCCGCTAGCGCGTCCGCCATTGTCGACGGTAACCTCGCGCGCCATGGCGTTGGTCACCAGCGTCAGTCGTCCGGTCTTGAGCGCTGGTGCGAGAAGCACGTTCGTCGACGAGAAGTTCGAATTGGTTTTACACCCGCGGTTGCACTGCCCGCAGTAGTGACACGCCATCCGGCCGTTGTGCTCTTTTGTAATGATCGAGAGACGAGCGGCGACGCAGGTGATGTTCAGTCGATCCGCGGCGTCCTTGACCATCAGCTCGTAACAACGCGGCGGCGGAGGTGGCAGAAAATATCCGCCCGGATGATTGGGAAGCCCATCGTTGTTGCCGAAGACGCCTACAAGCTTGTCCAGTCGATCGTAGTAAGGAGCGAGGTCGGAGTAGGCGATCGGCCAATTATCGCCAAGTCCGTCGCGGCTCTTCGCCTTGAAATCATCGGGACCGAAGCGAAGCGAGATTCTGCCCCAGTGGTTGGTGCGGCCCCCGACCATGCGCGCCCGCCACCACCTGAACTCCTGCCCTTCCGCAACTGTGAAAGGCTCGCCCTGCAGCTCCCATCCGCCGACGCACGCGTCGAACTCGCCGAACGGCCGGTCGGGAGTGGAAGCCCCGCGTCGCGGTGACGTATATGGCATCCGAAGCATCGCCGAGTCCTTGGTGTTATCCCACGGACCGCCGGCCTCGAGAAGAAGGACATTCGCACCGGAACGTGTCAGCATGTAGGCAGCCATTCCACCGCCGGCGCCCGAACCCACGATGCAGACGTCGTACGTTTTCCGCTGCAAGGGCAGAGGGGAACCCGAAAGCATCTCAAATCCGCCGTTGAAAGACACGGGAAAGTACGGCGGCCCTGAGCCGGGCACTAGCCCTGAAAAACATCATTTTTGTGGGGTTCGCTCATGCCCGGCCAGACGCCGAAAACGCCGGCCTTTTCTGTGTAATAAACGTGACGTAGCCAGCTGGAAAACCGTCTTTTTACCGAGCCAAGTCCCCACCCCCAACCCTTTCGCGCGTGCCCATGCAATTCACAAGTGACAGCGCGAACCTGTACCGCATCGAGACGACTCGAAAGGCGGTCATTCTGACAATGCTGACCGGTGAGGAATTGAAAGGAAGCGTTTTCATCCACCTCTCCTCGTACCGGCCGTTCGAGCTCGAAGACGTGTCGGAGCTGTTCAACGCCGACACCCCGTTTTTCCCGCTCGAGCTCGCAACAGGGGAAGTCGTTCTGATCGCGAAGGAGGGGGTCGCCGAAGTAGCAGCCGATCGCGGCGATAGCGCATCCGATCAGAACCCGAGCGAAGGGCCCATTCCAACCGCACTCCTGCAGATCACTCTGGTCGGGGGTGAGGTTCGACTCGGCTCCATTCGACTCGACGCACGGCCTGATCGCGCGCGCGTGCTGGATTATCTCAACGCGCTCAAGTCGCGGTTCCTGACTCTCTATACATCAAACGACGCGCGGTTGATCAATCGCTCGCTGATCGATCGCGTACGCCCCCTGGACTGACATGGCCCAGTTAGATCGCTTTCTCAACCTTCTTATCACCAACAACGCCACCGCCCTCACGTTCACCGAGGGCGAATTGGCCACGGTGACGATCAGGGACTCCGCGCGCCCCGTGATGAAGCAGGCACTGACGAGCGCCCAGATCCTCACCCTTGTCCGTGAGATCGCTCCCCAGAATCAACCGCACTCGCTTGACGCAGCGGGAAACGTACGCTTCGAGTATTCCTCGGTCGACGGCACGTTCGAGGTAGCGCTCACCCAGAACGGGAAGATCTCAGCGCGCATCGAGCCGCGACGTGGCGGACCAAGCACGTCGAAGCCCAACCCCACTCCGGCGCAGGGAGCCGCACCGCAGAACGGATCCGCAATGTCTCCCGCAGCGCCCGCTCCACGCACCGAAACGCCGCGTGCCCAGTCGACCGTTGTCACAAGGCCTCGTGTTTCATCCACGGGCAATCGCGCGCTGGATCGCATGGAGAACCTGTTGCGCGCGCTGGTGAGCAACAAGGCTTCCGATCTGCACCTTCGCGCGGGTTCGCCGCCTCTGCTCCGCGCGAGTGGGGAAATCGCGCCGATCTCGAATGAGCCCGTGCTGTCGTCAGACGAAATCGATGAGATGCTCAGTTCGGTCATGCTCGACCACAATCGCGCCGAGTTCAAGGAGATCAACGACACCGACTTCGCGCACGAGATCAAGGGCGTCGCCCGCTTTCGTGGCAACGCCTTACGCGACCGTCACGGCACCGGTGCAGTTTTCCGCGCCATTCCGGCGGCGGTGGTCACCGTCGAGCAAATGGGAATCACGCCCGAGGTGCAGCGCCTCTGTCACCTTACCAAGGGACTGGTTCTCGTCACAGGACCGACGGGTTCAGGTAAGTCGACGACGCTTTGTGCGCTGATCGACCTGATCAATCGCACCCGTTCGGATCACGTCATCACCATTGAAGATCCGATCGAGTTCGTCCACGAGAGCAAGAAGTGCCTGATCACTCAGCGCCACGTTGGCGTGCACACGTCATCGTTCAGACAGGCGCTGCGCGCGGCGCTGCGCGAAGATCCCGACATTGTGCTGGTGGGTGAGCTGCGCGACCTCGAGACCGTCTCCATGGCGATCGAGACCGCCGAGACTGGTCACCTGGTTTTCGGAACGGTCCACACGTCGACCGCCGTCAGCACTGTCGATCGCGTCATCGATCAGTTCCCACCCGATCGTCAGGCGCAGATCCGCGTCATGCTCTCGGAGTCGTTGAAGGGCGTCATCTCGCAGGTACTCTGCAAGAAGATCGGCGGCGGCCGCGTTGCCGCCCGCGAGATCATGCTGTCGACGCCTTCGGTCTCGAACCTGATTCGCGAAGGTAAGACCTTCCAGCTGCCGTCGGTGCTGCAGACTTCGCGCAGGCTGGGAATGGTGACGATGAATGATGCGTTGATCGAGCTCGTTGATTCGAAGCAGGTCGAGCCGCAGGAAGCCTATCTCAAGGCGACCGACAAGGTCGGCATCATCAACATGCTCAAGCAGCGGGGTAAGGATGTGAGCTTCGCCGATCCCGACGATGCCAGAGCGGCCGGTTCAGCGAACGATCCGCACGCCAAGCCGGGCAAGACCGGCGCTGGACGATAAGCAAGCCGAACGCAAAGGCCCTCCGCTCGGAGGGCCTTTTTATTACTCCATCACGTGCTGGGCGCCATTGGCCCCTCTCGTGTGTCGTACAAGCACGAGTAGCGGGATGAGCGCGAGGATCAGCGCGGCGCTCAGCACGTAGATCCGACTGTAGGCGATCACGCTCGCCTGCCCCATCAATTCGCGATCGAGAATCTCGAGCGCGCGCTGGCGCGCCGTCCATGGATCGGCGCCACGACCGATCAGCCCCCGTGTCAGCATGTCCACTCTCGCCATCGTGGTCGGGTCGCCGATCGATATGTGCTCCGCGAGTATGGCGCGGAATTGCGCCGTATAGTGCGACAGGAGTGTCGCAATCGCGGCGATACCGAGCGATCCGCCCAGCTGTCTGAAGAAGTTGTAGAGACCAGTGCCCTGCGGCAGCTCGCGATGACTCAGCTCGGCGAGGGTGATGGTGGTGAGTGGCACGAACATCATTCCCAGACCGACGCCTCGCATGATGAGCGACCAGAAAAAGTCGGTGCTGCCGCTTTCACCGGTGATCCGCGACAGCCTGATCATCGCGCCGCCGAACAGGAGCGCGCCGATGGCGATGAGAATGCGCGCATCGAATTTGTTGGTGAGCCGTCCCACGATCGCCATCGAGAACGCGGTTGCGAGGGCGCCGGGGAGAAGAACGATCCCGGTCTGCTGCGCCGTCATCCGCAGATTGCTCTGCAGGAACACCGGCAACGTAAAAACGGACGCGTAGAGCCCGACACCCATCACGACGCCAAGAACGGTACCGACCCACATCTGCCGGTGCTTGAGGACGCGGAAGTCGATAACCGGCTCTTCGATGGTGAGCTCGCGCCAGACGAGCGCGATTCCGGTGATGCCACTTGCCACGGCGAGAAACGTCATCAGCCGGGAGTCGAACCAATCGTCGCGCTGGCCGTACTCGAGCAGGTATTGCAATGAGCCGACGCTCACGGCCAGCAGGGCTATGCCGATGTAGTCGATGGTCCGAGGCCGCTCCTGGTGTTCCGGATCATGCACGTAGGCGATGATCATCGCCGCCGCAAGGACGCCGACCGGAAGATTCACATAGAAGATCCACGGCCAGCCGTAATTGTCCGTGAGCCAGCCGCCAAGCGTTGGTCCGATGGTCGGACCAACCATCACGCCGAGGCCGAAGAGCGCCATCGCCATCCCCGCCTCGCGCCGCGGGAACGACTCGAAGAGAACGGCTTGCGACACCGTCATTAGCGCGCCCCCGCCCATTCCCTGAACTATGCGCCAGAACACCAGCTCCGAGAGCGATGTCGACGCTCCGCACATGAAGCTGGTGACGGTGAAGATGATGATGGATCCGACGAAATAGCGTTTGCGGCCGAAGAAATCGCCGAGCCAACCCGTCAGGGGGATGATGATGACGTTGGCGAGGATGTATCCGGTGGAGACCCAGGCGATCTCGTCGAGGCTCGCACCGAGGTTACCCATCATATCCGGCAGCGCGACGTTGACGATCGAGCTGTCGATGACCTGCATCAACGCCGCGAGGACAACGGCGAAGGCGATCAGGTATTTGTGCGGCGCCCCTTCCGGGGGCGCTGCGATCGGCTCTACTAGAGGTGCGTCGTCAGGAAGATCGTGCTCGACAGCGGTTGCAACGGACATTGACTACAGTCAGTGCAAGGGTCGGCCCTCTTTCAAGGCCTAGGGATTTTGCTGAGACGTATCGATGCGGATTTGTCTGGCCGTGGCAGAATCGGCGACGGTCATCGCTTTCTTGACCGCCTTGGCGCCCGGAATCTGCGAGCCCGCGAGGATGCTGTCTTTCTCACGCTGGGTCCGGGTGGTGGTACTGGTCTGGGTCGTGTCGTCCTTTGCGCACGCAAACAGCGCCAGAGAAAGCAGGGTGCTGCCAATTACGATCAGGCGTTTCGACATTCTCGTCCTCGAAGTCACGAAGGAGTGTCAGAAGGTAACTCGCGCGCGGGCTTTTTCTCCCGCGTCTGTTCGCTCAGGAGCTTGGTTGTGAATCGCTGTCCTTCAGAAATCCGCTCGATTTCCAGCGCGATCGCGTCGACCGCGTGTTCGAGCCGCCCCAGCCGGGCATCGGCGAGAGAGTCCGCCGGTTTTTGGCTGGCACGACGGCCGAGGATCAACTTGGTCACCGAAACAATGGTGTAAGCGACCGAGCTGACTAGAACAATCCCGACAACAGCAGTTGCTGGATCCATGAGCTCCTGCGCCCGATATGGTCTCTGATCCCTACGTGGAACGCGAGCGATTGGTTACCCAGTCAAGTCGCGACTTTATGCGGGGGCTCCCGCCGGTACTCCTGCTCCGACCGGCTCTTTGCTTCCTCCCCGCGGCTTGAAAAGAATTGCAAATAGTATGAACACTATGGCCGCTCCGGCCGACGGGACGAGCCAGATTGAATGCCAGTCGTGGGTCACCTTGAGGCACTCGTGCGCCGCGGCGGCCGCATCGCTACACGCGCCATTTGGCGTCGCAAACCGATTTACAACCGTACCGGACACGAAGGCGCCGACGAAATATCCCAGCCCGTTGGTGACGAAGTTGATGAGGCCCTGAGCCGCGGCGCGGATTTTTTCACCCGCACGTTGGTCGGTATAAATCTGCCCGGCGACAAAGAAGAAATCGTAGCAGACGCCGTGCAGCAGAATGCCGAGGTAGAGGAGAGCCATCACCGGCCCGACCGACCCCATCCCGAACGCGAAATATCGAATTGCCCACGCCGCCATTCCGACCAGCATTATGACCTTGATGCCGAACCTGCGCAAAGCAAAGGGCAACATCAGCATGAAGAAGATCTCCGACCACTGCCCGAATGTCTGGATGAAAGCCGGATTGGGCGCTTTGACTTCGTTGAGGAACGGGTTGGCAAACGTGTAGTAGAACTGGAGCGGAATGCAAAGGAGGAACGATCCCCCCACGAAGATGAAAAAGTCGCGGTTCTTGAGCAGCGCCAGTGCATCGAGGCCGAGCGCGTCGTGGACGCTGAAGCTGGAGCCCGCCGCTTTAGGCGGAGTGTGTGGAAGCGCGAGCGAGTAAACCGCCATGACAATCGAGGCGCCGGCAGCAAGTCGCATCGGGAGAACGAGGGCGTCGGCGTGAAACACCGCGCCGACCAGTGTTCCCGCAACGATCCACCCGATGGTCCCGAGAACCCGAATGAACGGGAAATCACGACCGGGATCGCTCACGTGGTGGAACGAGATCGAGTTGGTGAGAGACAACGTCGGCATGTAGCAGAGCGCGTACAGAATCAGCAGCGGGTAGAACGAGCCGAACGACGTCTGCAGCGACACCAGGTACATCACGATGCCGCCAATGAAGTGCAGCAACGCCAGTAGCTTTTCGCTCGAGAAATACCGATCGGCGACGACACCCATGAAGAACGGCGACACCAGCGCGGCAATGGCTGTCGCTCCATAGGCGAGACCGATCTCGCGATCCGTAAAGTGCAGCGTCTGGCCCAGGTACGTCCCCATCGTCACGAACCAGACTCCCCAGATGAAATACTGGAGGAACATCATCGTCGAGAGTCGTACTCTGGCGCTCACTTTATCTCCCGGATGCGGACGTTACGGATAGACAGCGTTCCATCGTGATCACCCTGTATCGCGATATATCCCCTCGCTGCTTTGCCGTAGTTCGGATAAGCCGAGAACTTGCTCGCCTTGACCTTGTCCGCCCAGTCGGGACTCCCCAACTCGTACTCGAGCAGCTTCTGACCGTTGAGCCAGTGCTGGACCGAGTTTCCGTTGACGACGATCAACGTGGAATTCCACTGATCCGCGGGCTTCACGACGCCCGCCGGTGAGGGATAGAGCGCGTAATCAGCGCCGGCCGATGTGAGCCTGCTCTTTCCGTCAGGATGGCCGGCGTCGTCCAATAGCTGGTACTCGGGCGCACTCCAGTAAATGTGGTCGTACTCCTCGGTTCCGCGATAAAAAACTCCGGAGTTGCCTCCCGGACTCAGCTTCCAGTCGAGCGCGAGCTGAAAGTTTCCAAATTGATCCTTGGTGACGATGTCTTCGACGGAAGCCGTCTTGGTGAGGACGCCGTCGACGATCTGCCAGCCTGCCGGCATCGTCTGGGTTTTGTAACCGCGCCACGCGGCAGTGCTTGTTCCATCGAAAAGCGGGCGCCAGCCGGCAGCGCGCTGTTCAGCCGTCAAAGTAGTGGCTCCCGTCGTTGACGCACTCGCGCTCTGCGCCGGGGGATTATTCCCCATCGGCGTGCATGCGGTGATCGCCAGCGCCAATTGTGTGATCGTTGCCGCCCGCGCGGCAGCTCCATGAATCATGGCTTTCACGTCCTCGCGAAGAATTTTCAGACCGCCCAACCGGCGCGATAGTCTCGCGTCAGGTACTGATTTGCCTCGGCGATGTTGGTGACGCGCATCTGCTCGCCGTCGTACAGGATCTTCCTGCCTTGCCCGGTGCGAAGCGCAACGACGCCGAGCAACATCGTTTCAGTCAGCTGGGCGGCGTACTCGATCGGCGAGCTCGCTTTCGCTTCGCCTTTGATCGCTTTGACCCAGTTCATCTCGTGACTCCAGGGAATCCGCGCGTAGGTCTTGGGAACGAGGGAAGCTGCTTCCGTCAGAGATATGGGGAAGAGCCGCGGATTGGCTCCGTAAGTGTCGTTCATCAGAATTCCCTTCTCTCCAATGAAAATGACGCCACCTTCGCTCTTGAGAGTGACGTCATCCGGCAGCACGTCGGGCCGCGGCGGATAAAGCCCGCCGTCATACCAGCTCAGTTTCACCGGCGGCTGGGCGCCCCTCGCTCCGAACTGATAGTGCACCGCCGTCGCGACTGGATACGACACGGGACGATTGTAGCCGCGCGCTTCGCGACTTCCAGCGGGCGCCTTCGGATCCGGCGGTATGGGCATCGTTCCCCACTGCGTCGAGGTCGCCTCGATGCTCGTCGGGTGGGTGAGTCCCAGCGCCCAGAAGGGATGATCGATGAGATGCGCGCCCATGTCGCCGAGCGCTCCGACGCCGAAGTAGACCCAGCCACGCCAGTTGAACGGGTGATAGATCGGATGATAGGGGATGTCCTCGGCGACTGGCCCAACATAGAGATCCCAGTGCAATCCCGGCGGCACCGGATACGATCCCATCGCCGACGCCAACACCTGGTTCACATAGCGGAAGCTCCACGGATTTCCGAACGGACTCGGCGGAGGCGCTGGTGGGGGGCCACCAACCGGTCGGGGAACTCCCTGCGGCCAGTACACGACGGGACGATTCGTCCAGACGTGTACTTCCCGTACCGGCCCGATGATGCCGGCCTGGATCCACTCGTTGACGAGACGCGCTCCCTCACTCGAGTGCCCCTGATTTCCCATCTGGGTGATGATCTTCGGATTCGCGAGCGCGAGATCGCGCAGCACACGCGCTTCGTGGACCGAGTAGGTGAGCGGCTTCTGCACGTAGACGTGCTTGCCACTTTGCATCGCCGCCTTCGCCACGACGGCGTGGAGGTGGTCCGGCGTGGCGATGACGACGCCGTCGATGTCCTTCTGCTTCTCGAGCAT
>WNGI01020357.1_pt1 | contig 12139 bp, 12 predicted proteins | sample 5400621 | NCBI WGS metagenome assembly WNGI01 (sample SAMN13153374, study PRJNA577476) | soil metagenome | isolation source: 20 cm soil or saprolite under Garry oak tree replicate 1 | place: USA:California | collected 2016-06-15 | reverse complement strand
AAAAACAGGCAGCGGCGCGCGCGACAACGAAATGAGTGGTGATCGAGCGCTGTAAGCTTCAAATCCACACGTGGGCATAGATGCAGCTCGACCTGGTATTTAGGGCGAGCGAGGTCGCGTCTAAACTCCGAAAGGATTCGCGAGCAGGCTATTTGACATTGGCTGTGGAAAATCTGAAACGCTAAAGGAAACGGGTGGTGCGATACTCTTTGAATGAGCAGAGCGTTCGTCAAAGAAGATGTCGATCTTCCGGAGCGCAGCGGACGGAAGCGATCGGCGTCTGGGTTGCCGCCGGGAGCGACCAATTACATCACCGCGCGCGGCGCGAAGCATTTGCGCGACGAACTGCAAACACTTCGTGCAGCAAACGCGAGCAGCAAGCGCGTGGCCGAATTGGAACAAATTCTGGCATCGGTCCACGTTGTCGATCCTCCGGACCCGGCGTCGAACAGCGTTGCCTTCGGTGCAACGGTGACGGTAAAAGATAAAAAAGGCCGGACCGAAACCTATACGATCGTCGGAGTTGACGAACTCGGTTTGGAACCGGACGCGGTCAGTTGGATTTCTCCGATCGGCAAAGCGCTCCTCGCCGCGGACATGGGCGACTGGATTACGCTTGAGAATGGACGCACCGCGAAAATTGTGAAGATCGAAAGAAAAAGTGACACGTGATGAGTGATCAGTGACAAGACCGGGAGGTCAGAGTACAGAATGGAGCGAATGGGATGAGCGACATGGAAGGTAAAGCTGCAAGGGAAAGCAGCGAGTGAGTGTGGGCAACGAGCGAGTTTCAAGTTTGCTGGAAGGTCGTTGAGAATTATCAAAAAAGAACAAAATGTCCGGCACTTACGAATTCATTCAGCTTGACGTTTTTACGAAGACACCGCTTACCGGCAATCCGCTCGCCATTTTCACCGACGCGCGCGGAGTGACAGTGCGAGTTTAGCGTCCGCTTATTTCAATTGATCGTCGGCCAGTCCCATCGTCCGCAGGAATGCGTTCCAGCGAGGGTCATCTTGAATATTCGTTAGGAGCGGATCTTTGCGCAAACTGGCCAGACCCGGGTCGCGTTGCCGGCGCGCACGCTCCAACCATTCGAAAGCCTTATCCTTGTCCCCGCGATACGCGTGCACTTCGGCGATCTGGTATGCCGCCGTCTCCGCAAAATCCTTGGTCAACTGCGCAAGCGCGGCGTCTGCTTCCGGGATTTTTTTCTGGCCCCAGCGTGCGCACGCCACAATCAAAAGCCGCGCCCAATCACCCGCGTCAGCTTGCGCCGCGGTTGCTGCCTCCTCGAATTTGCTCTCCAGCAGATACGACAACCCGAGACCGGCGTGCGCCCAGGGCGCCGCTGGATTCAACTCGACCACGCGCGGAAATTCTGCGCGCGCGTCTGCGAATCGTTTCGTCGCCGCCAGGTTAAAGGCGAGAAATGCTCGTGCTTGTGGGTTGACCGGATCCAGGTCGACTGCTTTGCGATAGAGTTCGATTGCTCGATCCATGTTTCCGCGTGCTATCTCGAGGTTGCCCGCGGCGATCACAATGTTCGGATCTGCCGGCGCCAGCGCCAATGCCTTGCTCAACGTTTGAGCTGCCCCGTTCCAGTTAAAATCGAAATTCGTCTCGATCGACCCGCGGGCGAGTAACGCCTCCGGCAAGTTAGGCTCAATGGAGAGCGCCCGCGTCACTGCGTCACGCGCACTCAACAAATGCGCGTCGAAAGTCTTTTGTCCGCCCTCGGTCGCAAACGCGGCAAGCCAGACATTCGTCCCCGCGACTCCGGCCCACGCCAGCGCGAACCCGGGGTCCAACTCCGTCGCGTGTTGGTAGGCAGCTAAAGCTTCGCGCGCACTTTTTTCCGAATGGCGATTTTCATAAAAGCGGCCCTGCAGATACAATTGATGCGCTTCCACATTTTTCGTCCCGCCTTTCTCCGCCGCCTGCACTTCCGCTTGAATTTTCTGTTTGTCGGCAGAACCGGCCGTGCCCCCGGTCAACCGATCGCGCACCTGTGCCACGATCGTCTCCGCCAGTTCGCTCTGGACCGCGAACACGTCTTTTAAATTACGCGTAAAATTTTCCGACCAGAGTTCCTCGCCTGTGTCAGCGCGGGTGAGCCGGGCCGCGATCCGCACCGCTTCGCCAGATTTGCGCACGCTCCCTTCGACCAGATAGGCCACGCCGAGTTTTTGTCCGATTTCCTGCGCCGTCGCATTCTTGCCTTTGAACGAAAACGCCGAAGTCCGCGCGGCCACGTGCATACCCGGAATTTTTTGCAGCACCGTTAAGAGCTCTTCGCTAACGCCGTCGGAGAAATACTCGCTTCCTTTGTCGTCGCTCAGGTTAACGAAGGGCAGGACGGCGACGGATTTTTGATCAGGCGTATTCGTTGGAGCGGCTGGCAATGCGTGAGCCGCAACCGACTGCTGATTTTTACTCGAGCGCTGCATCCACCACCACCCCGCGAGCAGCGCGAGTATTACGAGGATAGCGGCCGGAACCAGGAGAGGCGATTTCCTTGAAGTTCGCTTCGCCGGAGATTCAGCGCCTTTCTCCCACGGCAGGACGATCCGGAAGAGATCCATCGGCAGCTTGATGTTCTTCAAATCCGCCGAACCGAACTTTTCAAATCGCGCCTCGAGCGCGTTACGAATTTGCCGCTCGACATCCATCGAGACGCAAATGCCGCCCGCGCCGGCCAATTGTTCGATGCGGGAAGCGATGTTCACCCCGTCGCCGTAGACGTCGCCGTCGCGATGAATCACATCGCCGATGTGAATGCCGATCTTGAGTTCGATGCGCCGGTCGGACGTGACGTCGTGATTCCGCTTGGCCAGGGTGCGCTGGATCTCGATGGCGCATTGCGCCGCTTCCAACGCGCTCCCGAATTCAACCAGGAAAGCGTCGCCGATGGTTTTGATTTCGGTGCCGTGAAACCGCGGAAAGATTTCGCGCAACAAACGCCGATGTTCCTCCAATAGCTCGAGAGCGACTTTGTCGTCGCGTTGGGCGAGCGCGCTGTAGCCCACCATGTCTGTAAACATAATGGCGGCGAGCTTGCGCTCTTCGGTCGGTTCGGTCGGCATCACCCTTTTTAGTGACTATCTCTGTAAATGACAATGCCCGAGCAGTCTTGAGCGAGCGAGTGACCAGCGGCGAGCAGATTCAGAACAGTTGAGAGTTGATGGTTGCGCTTTCTCAGGCACAAATTGATAAGGCTTTATGACGCACCGTACTTATGAATTCGTTCAGCTCGACGTTTTTACGAGGACGCCGCTTACCGGCAATCCGCTCGCCATTTTCACCGACGCGCGCGGTTTGACCGAGCAGCAAATGCAGGCCCTCGCTCGCGAGATGAATCTTTCTGAAACAACTTTCATCTTGCCGCGCGAGCCAGAGGTTGAAGCGCGGGAGGGGAAGCGAGTCCGCATCTTTACGGTCGAGGAAGAGTTGCCGTTTGCCGGGCATCCGACGCTCGGTACGGCGCTGCATTTGTATGCGTCTGGGTCCGCGACCAATTCAAGAGAGTCTGCTCAGATCACGCTTGATTTGAAAGCGGGGAAGATTCCGGTGCGTTTTACGGCCAATTCGGAAAATGCCGGCCGTGACCGGGCAGACGGTCAGGTGTTTGGCGAAATGCGCCAACGCGATCCTGAATTCGGAGTTACCTTTTCGCGCGAAGAAGTCACTCGCGTGATTGGAGTCGCGCCGGACGAAATTCCTCCGGAATGGCCGATCCAGATCGTCTCGACCGGATTGCCATTCGCGATTGTTGGCATTCGCAACTTGAAAACCCTGGCGAATCTAAACTTCTCTCATGCGCAGGTAGCAGAATTTCTGAAGAACACCGCCGCCAAGTTTTTTTACTTTCTCTGTCCGCAACGGCGAGAAAAAAACCGCCTGGAAGCCAGGGCGCGCATGTTCTTTTATGGCGGTGAAGATCCAGCTACGGGATCAGCGGCCGGTTGCGCCGCGAGTTGGATGGTGCAACACGGGATCGCAAACAGTGACGAACAAGTGCTGATTCGACAGGGCGTCGAGATTCGTCGTCCCAGCGAAATGTATGTGCGAGCAACGCGAGACGGCCAACGTGTCACGAACGTTCGTGTTGGCGGATACGCGGTGGAAGTGCTGCGCGGAACGGTGCGGCTTTAGTTTTCGATGCGTAACGACGCAGGCACAGGACCTGGCTTGAAAAAGTGGCAAGTACGCGTGACGAGTGACGAGCAAGCGAAAACGCCGAACGCCCAACGATCTAATGTCCGAGTCAGCATCCATCATAAGCGGCTTATGATGCGATTGGGCAATGGTTTCATGACAAATCTTCCAGCAAGTTGGACAGCGCGATCTTTACCTCGGCTCGGCCTAACCAGTCAACCGGAGGTAAGCGGATTGCCCCCGTTGCCTTTGGCTCTTGTCTCTTTCTTTTGCGCCGGATAGTTAATCGGACATGCCGCGTCGTCCGCGCTCGATTGAGTCCCCCGATCTGGTCGGATTTCGTTTGCGGGGACGCGAGGTAACGCGCTTGGAATCTTTTAGCGACGCGGTCTTCGCTTTCGCACTCACCCTTCTCGTGGTCTCGCTCGACGTGCCGAAGACCTTTACCGATCTCGTCACTACGATGCGCGGCTTTCCCGCTTTCGCGCTCTGCTTCCTCCTTCTCGCGCTCATTTGGAACGGGCACTACCGATACTGCCGACGCTACGGCCTCGATGATGGCACCGCGCGCTTCCTCACCTGCGTGATGCTTTTCCTCGTTCTCTTCTACGTGTATCCACTCAAATTCCTTTTCAATTTCAGCATCACTAGTCTGTTCTTCGATGGCTCCGCTCAGCCCGTCTCGATGACCCATTCACAATTTTCCACTCTGCTTATCATCTACGGTGTCGGCTTCGCGGCGGTCTATCTCGCCATGACTCTCCTCTACCTGCATGCGTATCGTTTGCGCGAGGCGCTCCAACTCACCGAGCTGGAAGAATTCGATACCCGTTACCAGATTTTTCGGCTCTTGACCCTCATGGCGTTCGGGCTTGTCGCGGCTCTTCTCGCCTATATCCCTCTTACGCGGAGTTGGAGCAGTCTGGTTTATCTACTTCTTTTTCCCATTCTGCGGACGTCGCGCGTTGTCCATCGCCGGCGTCGCGCGCCCTATCTCGCAGCGCTGACGCACTGACTAAATCGCAAAGTTGCGCGTGGACGAGAAGAAAGTAGGAAGTAAAAAGGCGAAAGTAGAAAACGTCGACGGCGCGGCAAGAACGAAGCAGTGCGCCGTGGTTGAGCCGATTTACACGCTTATTTTCTGGGTCGCCGCGATCAAAGTAGAGGAGTTGAGAAAATGGAGATTAAAAGAAGTGGTTCACAGCCCTCAAGCATCCTCCTTCGCCGGGCTACGGCGGGACAAGAAGAGCCGGCCGTGAAGAAGTGACGAATGAGGCGTGACGAGTGACGAGCAAGCGATCAGATTGGTAGATGGAAATTAAAAGAAGTGGATCACAGCCTTCGAACAAAGGGCCGGCTGATTGGTTTACCGGCACAGTGCGCATTGATCCGTTGTTCGAGGCGCCCGATCCGGCACGCGTGGCCTGCGCAAGCGTCACATTCGAGCCGTTTGCCCGCACCGCCTGGCATACACATCCACTCGGTCAGACGTTGATCGTCATGTCCGGACTCGGATGGGCTCAGCGTTGGGGCGGTCCGATCGGGCGATTGTCACGGCTTCTGCATGGGCCGGTGCCACGCACAAGCCGCGCCAACCTCCTGCTTCGCAGGAGACACCCGCGTCCATTGGCGCGTGCCATTTCCACTAAATCTCTTACAAAGCACCCGCGGGAAGCAAGGGGAGCGCAGTCGCCGTAGGGCCGTAGGTGCATACCTATGCGCCGTTGCCTACGCTGATAAATCTGAAAGAGATATTAGTGTAGGAAATTCGCCCGGGCGATGTAGTCTGGTGATCAGTGGTGAGACGCTGTCACTCTCCGATGATTTTCACGAGCACTCGCTTTTTTCTTCTCCCGTCGAATTCGCCATAGAAAATTTGTTCCCACGGTCCGAAATCCAGTTTGCCTTTGGTGATCGCAACGACGACTTCCCGGCCCATGATCTGGCGCTTGAGGTGGGCGTCAGCGTTGTCTTCGCCAGTCCGGTTGTGTCGATAGGCGTTCGTCGGGGCGTGCGGCGCTAGTTTTTCCAGCCACAGCTCATAATCGTGATGAAGGCCGGGTTCGTCGTCGTTGATGAATACCGAAGCCGTGATGTGCATCGCGTTGACCAGACAAAGGCCTTCGGTCACGCCGCTCCGGTGAACGAGTTCATCGATCTTCGGCGTGATATTGATGAACCCGCGTCGATCCGGTACTTCAAACCAAAGATGTTCAGTGAGCGATTTCACCGGGTCATAATATCAACGAATAGCTGCAGTGCCGAACGCTGATTCGATTGATTCCGCGAATTCTGTCTCAAGACCTTCATCAACTCCTCGATTGTGTTCGCGTCGTTCTCAAGTCAGCATTCCCACCAGTCATCGGACTGATTGACACTGAATCGGCCAGCGATATGATCGGCGCCGTGCCGGAACAGACGGAGACGCGTCGCGCCAGTCGATATGACGCAGTCATCGCGACTCTTGTCGGACTCTGCGCTTTGTGTGTTTCCGCTTATACCGCCTACGTGCAGCGCCAGCAGGTGCGTGCCGCGGTGTGGCCCATCCTCGAATTCGACAGCAGCAATGCGCCCGACATTCACTTTACCCTCGCCAATAAAGGGGTCGGACCGGCGATTATCAGGCATGTCATCGTAAAGGTGGATGGCCAGCCGGTGAGGAATTGGAGGGAGGCAGTCGAGAAAATACTGGGACCTGGGTACCTGGCTTCCGAGAGCGACATGAGTGGTCATGTGTTTGCCGCGGGTGAATCGATGACCGTTTTCACTCCGCGCGATCCCGAAAATAATCCGCTCAATTTCGACAAATCGAATCCGCTCTGGGTGAAGATGAATAAGGACCGCTTCCGCGTGACGGCCGAGATCTGCTACTGCTCGACGCTCGGCGAATGCTGGACCCTCCGCGCCGGCGGGTTGACGCCCGGCACGACAGCCGAGGCCCGTCGTTGCCCGACTCCGTCCGCGACCAGTTTCCAGCAGTAGTTAAGCGACGTTCCGACAACAGACACGGCCGTGACGCATATCGCCATTCAGGAGCAGCTCGACGGTAACGCCGTCGAATGGATGGAAAAAGTCAGCCACGAACAATATCAAGCGAAGTAAGAAGGAAGAATGAAGATTTACGAAGTTCTAATCGGACCAGAATTGAACAGAAGCTAACGAAGTTAACGAAGACTTTGTTCCCTTTGTTTTCTTCTGTGGCTGTTTGACAGACTCCGTGTGCTCTGCGGTTAATCCGATCTGTCAAATCCTGTCGATTTCTCAGAAAAGTTCTGTGCCTATAGGAATCTGATTTGCAGCCAGAAACGTTTTCACCAGCTCGCCTTCGCCGCAGACAATCATTCCCGAAAAACGCTTGAACCACTTGCCTTCCAGGACTTCCGGTTCGGCGTCGAGCCAGTCGGCCAGCAAACCGAGTGTTCCGCGGAGATTTCTCGCAGTCGGATTCGGTCGAGTAGATGATTGAGCAAAGCCGGCGGAAGATTGTATCTCGGCTACTTCCCGCAGCGCTCGACCGCTACCTCGCGGCTGTACCGGCCATGTCGCCGTTCCCAACGGCTCCATTATGCCGGCCGAATTTTACGCATTCGACTTTTTCGCGCCGTAGAAACCGCGAACAATGGCTTCGCGAATCGTTGTTGCTTCAACAGCGTCGTCGGTTTCGGTCATGCGCGCGGCCAGCTTCGACAGCTCCTGGCCGCTGAGTTGGCGTTCAGCGTCGAGTTGATAAGCAAAACGGATTACGCCGAGTTGTTCTTTCGGATCAAGACGCTTGATCTCTTCGATGATTTGCTGCGCTGTCACGGTTCAAGAATATCGCGATTTGCTGGCTCGATCAATGAATACGCCGAAATCTCGACGGGAAGAGCGCCGACTGGATGGAAAAAGTCACTGATCAAGAATATCTTAAGAATATCTTAGGAAAGCATGAATGGAACGAATGGGTTGAGCGACATAGAAAGTAAAGCTGCGAGGGTGTAGCAGTGACAGAGTGCGGGCAACGACGGAATTTCAACGCAGGAACTTTTTTTAAATTGGGTAGGATTTTCCTCCATTCCTGATTTCCTTAGAGATCTCAAACATGAAGAAGCGTAAACTTGGAAAAAGTAATCTGGAAGTGTCGGCCATCGGCCTGGGCTGTATGGGAATGAGTTTTGGCTACGGTCCGCCGAAAGAAAAGCAGGAGATGATCGCGCTGCTTCGAGCAGCCGTCGAACGAGGCGTCACGTTCTTCGATACTGCCGAAGTGTACGGTCCGTTCACGAATGAAGAACTCGTTGGCGAAGCGCTTGCGCCTTTCCGTGAGAAAGTGGTGATTGCTACCAAGTTCGGTTTCAAGTTTGGTCCCAAAGGTGAGCAGATCGGTCTCGATAGCCGGCCAGAGCACATCGAAGAAGTCGCTGAAGCCTCGCTCAAACGACTCAGGACCGATGTGATCGATCTGTTCTACCAACATCGTGTTGATCCCGACGTGCCAATCGAAGACGTGGCCAGCGCGGTGAAGGATCTGATACACGAAGGCAAGGTCAAGCACTTCGGTCTTTCTGAAGCAGGAGTGCAAACGATTCGTCGAGCGCATGCCGTTCAGCCGGTGACAGCGCTCCAAAACGAATACTCACTGTGGTGGAGAAAACCCGAGGAGGAAGTGTTACCGGCGCTTGAGGAACTCGGAATCGGTTTCGTTCCATTTAGCCCTCTCGGCAGAGGGTTTCTTACGGGAAAGATGAACGAGAACACTACGTTCCACGGTTCCGACTTACGCGGCACGCTCCCGCGCTTTACGCCGGAAGCTCGGAAAGCGAATCAGGCTCTGGTTGATTTACTTCGCAAGATTGCAGAACGGAAGAAGGCGACGCCTGCTCAGATCGCGCTCGCATGGTTGCTCGCTCAAAAGCCATGGATTGTTCCAATCCCAGGCACCACAAAGTTGCAGCGTTTGGAGGAAAACATTGGAGCAGCTTCAATCGAACTGAGCTCGGGCGATCTTCGCGAAATCGAAAACGCGGCATCAAGCATCAAGGTGCAAGGCGCTCGATATCCGGAAAAGCTGGAGCAAATGACCGGTCGCTGAAGAAAAGTGACGAGTGACAGGCGACGAAATGCCTTATCTCTAAGGAAAGCATGAATGGAGCGAATGGGTTGAGCGACATAGAAGGTAAAGCTACACGAGGGTAGCAGTGACGGAGTGCGGGCAACGACGGAGTTTCAAAGCAGGAAGGAATTTTTTGCAACAGTTCCTGGGTTCCTGATTTCCTTAGGTGATCTCAGGATTTTCGCGACTTCTTCGATCGTGTTCCAATTGCGCGTGGTGACCGGCACACCCAGGCGCTTCTCGATTGTGTTCCAATTGCGCGTCGTTGCAGCGACGCCGAATTGTCTCTCGACGATTTGGTTTGGATAAAAATGGCCAGCCTTCACTATCGCGCAATGAGAATGATTATTTTACTATCGCTACTGTCGGCGATGTGCATGGCCGCCTCTGCACAAGATCCGATCAGCACTTCGCCGCAATATTACAAAGTCCTTCTCGAAAATGACCGGGTGCGCGTCCTCGAATATCGTCTCAAAGCGGGCGAAAAAGAGCCGATGCATTCGCATCCCGCGGGCGTCGTCTATGTGTTGAGCGGCGCCAGGCTTAAGTTCAGTTATCCAGACGGCAGAACGGAAGAGAAGACGGCCGCGACCGGAGAAACCATTTGGCGTGATCCGATAACTCACGCGGTCGAGAACACCGGCAAAACTGAAGCACACGCCATCGCGATTGACCTAAAAAAGTGATGAGTGACCCGCCACGGCGGGCAAGCTGTGTGACCAGTGACAAGCGAGGCTCCGTGATGCCTGATAGTTGAGAGTCGAGAGCAATAAACGTCGCAACAAATGCCAGTCCGGCTCGGACCGCCCAACGTCGAACTCAGATCCATCGTGAGCCGCTTACGATGCGAGGAAACTGGTGCGTGCCGCTACTTGCCTTCAGAGTTCACCGGCGCGGACATGCCACCGAGAATCTGCCACGTGCCATGAGTGCGGATCCAGGTGTGTGTGATCCGCAGCGCGTCCGTTCGCACCCTAGCTGTTTCGCCCGTGGCCCAGTTCGCCTTGATCCGATAGTGGTTGATCGCGATGTCGCCGGCCACGCGAACGGCGAGTTGCTCGATCGCGTAGGACTGCAACTTCACGCCCTTGGAAGTGTTCGCGGTAATCCAATCGGTGATGTGATCTTTTCCCGTCGGCGCCGAACTAACATATGGCCAACCGAGGAAGTCCTCGTGCCAGAGCGTGCGATACTTCTGCAGATCGTTGGCTTTGACGTATTCCCAGTACGCTTTCTCCAAGTTCCAGACTTGCGCTTCGTCCTTCGCGGACTCTTGCCCAAAAGCAGCGGTCGCCAACACGACTATAAGAGAGATAGTTCTGAACATGTCGCGATCCTATCAATGGGGCACGACAGCAGCAACACCCGCGCAGATCTTCGACGCCGACGAATCGCGGACTGGAGTGGATGTCGATCTTGACTCGCCAACGCCACGTTTTAGTTTTCGTTGGCACTAGATAGAGATGCGAAGCGAAAGCTTCGCGGTTCGCCCTGGCAGGGGATCGGGTTTCGGGACGAGCCTCTTGCACCTCAACAAGAACGGCTGTCATGAAAATATCGCTTCCCATTGTCATCGCCGTCCTGAGTTTCACGTCGTTTTCCTCGGCGCAAAGCTCATCGCCCGCTGCTTCCGGCAGTAATTCCGGCGCCGCGGCGGCCGACGACAAAGCGATTCGCCCCTTCCACTTCAAGGCTCCGGACGAGGCGCTCGCCGACATGAAACGCCGTATTGCGGCGACACGGTGGCCCGAGCGGGAAACGGTCGCAGATCAATCGCAGGGCGTGCAGCTCGCGACGGTTCAGAAACTCGCGCGCTATTGGGCGACGGATTACGACTGGCGCAAGATGGAGGCGAAGCTCAATAGCTATCCGCAGTTCATGACGAATATCGACGGGGTCGACATTCACTTCATTCACGTGCGTTCGAAGGAAAAGAACGCGCTGCCGCTGATCATCACTCACGGATGGCCCGGCTCGATCGTCGAGCAGTTGAAAATCATTGATCCGCTCACCGATCCTGTAGCTCACGGCGGTAAGGCTGAAGACGCTTTTGATGTAGTGATTCCTTCGCTACCGGGCTACGGCTTTTCGGGAAAGCCGACTACGACCGGCTGGGATCCCATCCGCATCGCACGTGCGTGGATCGTGCTGATGAAGCGCCTCGGCTACACACGATTTGTGGCGCAAGGCGGCGATTGGGGGAATGCGGTGACGGAACAGATGGCTTTGCTGGGAGCTCCGGAATTGATCGGCATTCACACCAACATGCCTGCCACCGTGCCGCCCGACATCGACAAGGCGGCTTTTGCCGGTGCGCCGGCGCCGTCGGGTCTCTCGGGCGACGAGAAGCACGCGTACGATCAGCTCGCCTTCTTCTACAAGCAGGGCTTGGGCTACGCCAACGAGATGAAGAACCGCCCGCAGACGCTATACGGAATTGCGGATTCACCGATCGGCCTGGCCGCCTGGATGATCGACCACGACGCGAGCAGTTACGCGCTCATCGCCCGCGTCTTCGACGGAAAGTCCGAGGGCTTGACGCGAGACGACATCCTCGACAACATTTCTCTCTACTGGCTGACGAACACGACGATCTCTTCGGCTCGTCTGTATTGGGAGAGCAAGCTCGCGTTTTTCACCCCGAAAAACGTCCCCGTCTCGGCTGCGGTGAGCGCCTTTCCGGAGGAGCTCTATCAGGCCCCGCGGAGCTGGACGGAGAAGGCGTATCCCAAGCTCATCCATTACAACAAGCTCCCCAAAGGCGGACACTTCGCCGCTTGGGAACAACCGGAGCTATTCGTCGGTGAAATGCGCGCGGGGTTCAGATCGCTGCGCTAATCTTATGGAAAGAAATCGGAAGACAGTGATCGTTACGGGAGCGTCGCAAGG
>WNGI01016844.1_pt1 | contig 12139 bp, 6 predicted proteins | sample 5400621 | NCBI WGS metagenome assembly WNGI01 (sample SAMN13153374, study PRJNA577476) | soil metagenome | isolation source: 20 cm soil or saprolite under Garry oak tree replicate 1 | place: USA:California | collected 2016-06-15 | reverse complement strand
CGCGGCGACAACCAGGCGCTCGCCGAGCTCGGGTTCGTCGTCGTCGCGATCGATGGCATGGGGACGCCCGGCCGCTCGAAGGCGTTCGAGGATTTCTACTACGGCCACATGGGAGACAACACTCTCCCCGATCAAGTCGCGGGCATGCGCGAGCTGGCGCAGCGCTATCGCTTCATCGACATCGACAAGGCGGGAATCTGGGGCCACTCGGGCGGTGGGTTCGCGACGGCCGACGCAATGTTCCGGTTCCCCGACTTCTTCAAGGTCGGCATCTCGGAATCAGGTAACCACGACAATCGCGTCTACGAGGACGATTGGGGCGAGCGGTATCAGGGCCTCCTCGTTAGGTCCGACGGCGGCGACAACTACGCCGAGGAAGCCAATCAGACACACGCGAAGAACCTCAAGGGCAAGCTGATGCTTGTCCACGGACTGATGGACGACAACGTGCCGCCGTACAACACGACACTGGTCGTCGACGCGCTGGTCAAGGCAGGGAAGGACTTCGATCTGCTCATGTTCCCCTTCGCACATCACGGCTACGGCGCGGATGCCAACTACGCCATGCGCCGGCGGTGGGATTACTTCGTGAAGAACTTGCTAGGGGCGGAGCCGCCGAAGGAGTACCAGATCGGGAAGGGCCAGGTGGTGCCGTAAAGCTCTTTCGACCGAACTAAGAGCGCTCAGCTTTGAGCTTGGCCATTGGACATCCGTGCACCGAATTGATATCGCGACGTCGACCCCGAGCCCAGCGGCGAGATATAAGCGGCGAGCCATCAGCCGTCAGCTTAAAGGCGACGATGAGCTCAAGTCGGCTGACCGCTGATCGCTCGTCGCTTATCGCTCGGCGCTGGGCTCGTTCTCGACATCGCGATGTCGGACTGCCACATCGATGCCGAATGCCCAGGCTCACGGCTGCATGCTCGAAGCTGATGGCCGTCGGCCGGAATGGCCTCTCGAGCCCCGGTCTATGCCTAGCGAAATCGCGTGCGGGGATTCATGATCTTTGAACCGACGCCGGAGGTGATTTCGCAGGCACGACCGTTTTTGCCGCCACCTAATGGAACCGAGCTCCACCTTGTCCCCCGCCGCGACGCCTAACGTCGCTGGTTCCAGCAGTCCTCGACGCACTGATGTAGCCGCGGTACTGCGCTATCTAGCGGCGCTGCTCGCGGTGACGATCATCTATGCCGGTGCCGCGCGCACTGGCCTGATGCTCGACGCCATTGCCGGCTTCGCGACACTCGTGTGGGCGCCGACCGGCATCGCGCTCGCCGCTCTGCTCCTCTTTGGATATCGGCTCTGGCCAGCGGTCTTTCTCGGTGCCTTCGCCGTGAATCTTTGGACGGGGGCTCCGTTGGTCGCGGCGCTCGGCATCGCGTTGGGTAACACTTTGGAGGCGGTCGCAGGGACGTTCGCCTTGCGCCGGATTCCCGGCTTCCGGCCTGCGCTCGACCGCCTGGAGGACGTGGCCAGCCTGATCGTGGTGGCGGCCGGGGTCTGCACGATGATCAGCGCGTCGATTGGCGTCGTCAGCCTCGCCCTCGCTGGCACTATTACTCCCTCACTGATCGCCGTTACGTGGCGAGCCTGGTGGCTCGGCGACCTCGTCGGAGCGCTCGTCGTCGCGCCGCTGTTGCTCGTCTGGGTTAGTGCGCGACCGCCGGCGCTGGTGCCTCGGGATATCGCGGAAGCGGCGGTGCTGGGCGTGGCGCTCCTTGGCCTCAACCTCTACATCTTCGCCGGCGTCGCGTTAGGCGGCGTGGCGTCGCTCGAGCAAACCTATCTCGTCTTTCCGGCGCTGATCTGCAGCGCGCTGCGATTCGGGCAGCGGGGCGCGGTCACGGCGGTATTCGTCACGACCGTCATTGCCGTGTGGGGGACCGTGGCTGGGCATGGGCCCTTCGCCAGGCCCGTGCTGAATCAAGGGCTCTTCGCGCTGCAGACATTCGTGGCTGTCGCGACGGCGACGTTTCTCGTCCTCGGGGCCTCCGTGGCCGAGCGACACCGAACGGAGGAGTGGCTGCGACACGCCCGAGAAATCGCCGAGCAGGCGAATCGCGCGAAGTCAGACTTCCTCGCGGTGATGAGCCATGAGCTGCGCACGCCGCTGAATGCGATCTCCGGTTACGTCGAGCTCCTGGCGATGGAGCTTGGTGGACCGGTGACGCCGAAGCAACGAGACTTCCTCTCGCGAATCCAGGGTAGTCAGGGACATCTGCTCTCACTGATCGATGAGGTTCTCGGTTTTGCGCGCCTCGAGACGGGGCGTCTATCACTGTCCCTGCAGCCGGTGATCATCTACGACATGATCGTCGCGCTCGAGGGCATGGTGGAGGTCGAGCTACAGAAGAAGCGACTCACCTTCACTCGTCATGTTGCCGAAACGTCACTCGTCGCGCGGGCAGACCCGGAGAAGCTTCGTCAGATTCTTCTCAACCTTGTTGCCAATGGTGTGAAGTTCACACCCGAAGGCGGGCGGATCAGCGTCGGGGCGAAGCGGGAGAACGGCAGCGTACGCCTCTGGGTGACTGACACCGGCATCGGTATCCCCTCGGATCAACTCAAGCACGTCTTCGATCCTTACTTCCAGGTCGACCGAGGTCCGTCGCGCAAGTTTGCAGGCATGGGGCTGGGCCTCGCGATCTCGCGCGACCTCGCGCGGGCGATGGACGGCGAGATCTGGCTGGAGAGCACACCGGGGTTAGGCAGCACGGCTTGGCTCGTGCTGCCCATGGCGTAATCTGGCTCCCTATGACCCCAAATTCGGGTTGTTCAGCGTTTCCACATCCGGCAGCGGGACGCAGGTGAGATTGCTGTATGTCTGCCCCTTCCGATTCGTCCCGGTCTGAAATGGCAGGTTCTTGCGCAGCATGTCGCCGTAGCGTTGACCCTCGCTGAAGAGTTGCCGCCGGCGCTCCTCGAGGACGGCGGTCTCGAAGGCGTTCGCGTCGCTTGGATCCATCACGAGCGGAGCGATACTGCTCGCGGCACGCACGCGGTTGATGGCATCAAGACCGAGCTGGCCGCCGACCGCTTCCGCGTAGATCAACTGTGCTTCCGCCCACGACGCGATCGGCAGCGACACCGCGCCCGCGGCGTTGCCGGCGAACTTCTGCTGGAGCCAGAGGGGGGTGACGTTGTCCGCCGCGATGCGGCCGGTATTGGTCACTTTGACGCGGGGATCGGCGACGCCGTTGACGGTCAGTCCCTGATACGCGGGCGCGACCGAGAGAAACTCTCCGCGAATGGTCAGGTCATAGACTCGATTCTCGCGCTGCTGCGCGGTCTCCGAGAATTCGGCGTTCCGCACGAATGTCGACGGTACCAGGTTCGCGTCCGCGGCAGCGCCGGAGAGGTTACCGAGGTCGAGGCGCGCGCGGGCCCGGCCGACGAGCGCCATGTTCAGCAAACTCGCATCGTTGATTGCGGTCGCTCTTGTGATCGCGTCAGTGAACCGCTGCTCGGCGAGAGTGAACGTCTCGGCGCGCGTCATCACTGGGCCACGGTCGACGGTCATCTGGCACATGCCTTCGCCGAGCAGCAAGTACGCGTAGCCGGCGTAGGCTCGCATCTCGGTGAGAATCTTCGCCCGCGTCGGCACCTGCGCATCCGTGAACTTTTCGACGCGCGTGAAGACGTCCTCGAGCTGGAAGCGCGCCTGCTGCAACGGCGTGTAGAAGCCCATGAAGGTGGAGTTGCGGTTGTATGTGCACGAGCCCGGCTCGCCCTTGATCTGGACGACGCCACGCCACTCCCACGGGTGATTGTTGACGAAGCCGTTTGCGGACCAGTATTCGCCGGAGAGCATACCGGCGGTGGCGGCATAGTTGACTGCCCCGCACTGTAACGTTTGAATGGCGCCGGCCTCCAGCGCCGGTGCGAGCGCGGGATCGCCCAGTTGGTCGTCCGGCACCCGTCCCGGATTGTCCACCGAGAGCAGACTGTTGCACGCGCTGGCCGCGACAAGGGCGGCTGTCACCACCGCCGCGCGCAGGCCTTTATGAGTAAACTGTAACATCTGTTGGTCTCCGCGAATCAGAAGGTGAGCCGAAGCGTCGTTGTGAAGCTCGCTGTCGGCGGAAGAATGGTCTGATAGCCGTTCGACAGTTGGCCAACAGCGCGGATCTCCGGATCCCACACATGCTGATTATTGACGTCGACGTAGATCTCGCCATCGCGCGAGGTGTTCCATCCGTGCTGCGCCGTCCAGAGCATCGAGAGGTTGCGGCCAGCGATGCTGAGCGACCCGCCCGACGCGCCGACGCGGCTCACGAATCGCGGCGCGACAGTGTACGTGGCGGACAGCTCGCGCAGTCGCATGAAGCCCGCCTTGTAGGTTCCCGGCGCGTCGGCTTCGATCGCTCGATACTCCTGCAGGAATGGGTCGTTGCGTTGAATGACTCCTAAAGTCGATCCCTGATTGTGCAGAGCGCGAATCTCGGTGTCGGACTGGAGATGTCCCCCGTTGCCATCGACGCGGGCGTAGAGACGCAGATTCTGATACAGGGTGACGGTGGTGTTGAACCCCATTTGCCAGATCGGCTGCGAGTGTCCCCAGTAGACGCGTGGCGCCTTCGCGCAGTCCATGTCCGGACCGCCTTGCTCGAGGCCAGCCTTGCCGGTGCCGCCGTCACAGAGCGCCGACACCACGTTTCCGGCATTGTCGAGCGTCACCGATCGTACCTTGTACAGGAAGAAATCGCCGATGCCGAAGCCGACGCGGTTTTGCGCCTGGCCGCCTCCATTGGCGACGACAAGGAACTGCGTATCACCCATGTCCTCGATGCGGTTGCCGTTGTTGGCGAGCTGCGTACCGAGCTCCCACATCACGCGACGTCCTTGGAACACACGGGTATTGAGCGCGAGCTCGTCACCCCAGCCTTTCACGCGTCCGATGTTGATGACCTGATTGCCGGGGAATCCGGCCGACGGTGGCACGGGGACGTTGACGATCGCATCGGTGATTTTGCGAGTGTAGTGCGTGTACGAGAGATCGGCGTGTCCGCCGAAGACGGTCGTCTCGAAACCCAGCTCGAGCTCGCGGCTCCGTTCGGGTCTGAGCTGTGGATTGCCGACGGATCCGGGCACGAGACCGGGACTGTTCTGATAGCCCACAATCGGGTCGTAGAGTCGCGCCGCGTCGAAGGTGCCGGGCTGCGCACCCGCAGCGCCTAACGCGGCGCGGAGGCGCGCATCCTGAATCCCGGGCACGTGAAACCAGGGCTCCTCGCTCACGACCCAGGACCCACTCACCTTCGGGTAATACGCCGCCTTGAAATCCTTACCGAACGTGCTGTTGTCGTCGCCGCGGAGCGCCGCGATGAGGAAGAGACGGTTCTTCCACGCCGCCTCCTCCTGCACGTACATGCCGACCGTGGCGTTGTTGACGACCGTCTCCGTGCCGCTCGTCGTTGCGCCGCTCGTAATCGTGGTGAGGGGCGGCGCGGCGAAGGTCGTTGCGTTCGCGCGGATCGAGCTGGTCTCGGAGCGATAGTGCTGCAGACCGACGGACGTCGTGAAGTCCACGCGGTCGCGGAAGCTATACTTGGCCGAGCCCGCGTAATCGAGCGTGAGGAAATTCTGCGCCGTCCGCGTGACGTTCTTGTTGCCGAGGCCATTGGTGCCCAGTGGATCGAGAGTGCCTAACGGTTGGCGCGGATAGAGCAGCCAATTGTTCTCGGCGTTGACATCGAGACCGGCAACGAGGCGATTCGAGAGCCAGGTGAACGGGTTGTACGTGCCCGTTAGACTCAGGGTCGTGCGGTCGTTATCGGCGTGAGTTTCCATCGTCGACCACTCTTCCGGCGGTGCGAAGCCGAAGCCGCGCTTCACCGTATTCGCTGTGAGTGGTGTACCCCAGACCAGGTTGCTGAACGGATCGATGTCGATCGCGCCCTGAGCGAGTCGGGCCCGATCACGGATGTAGCCGAGGCTCCCTTGCAGCCGCAGCTTGTCACTCGCCTGCACGTCGACGTTGGCCCGCCCGTTGAACTTCTTGTCCCAGTTCCACGAAACGACGCCGACGTCATCGTCGTACGCGCCGGAGAGATAGTAGCGATTGGCATCGGTGCCGCCGTTCAGGCTCGCGATGTATCCCTGAGTCCGTCCGGTCTGGAAGATCGGCTTGTTGCCGTTCTCGACGTCATATTTATAAAGATTGAAACCAACGATCTGACACGCCACGCCGCCGCAGCTCGAGCTGAAGACTTGACACGTAGAGCCTGAGCAGGGAACGACGCCGCTCGCTGGGACCCTGCCGTAGAGGTAACCGGCGCGTCCTGCGGGGTTCTGCATCCAGTTCGTGCCCTGCCGTGTCGTAAAGTCCCAGTGCGGCGCGCCGCTCCGGCCACGCTTCGTGATGATCTGAACGACGCCATTCGACGCCTCCGTGCCATAGAGCGTCGCGGCGGCGGGTCCCTTGATGATCTCGATGCTCTCGATCTCTTCCGGATTGATGTCGTTGATCCGGCTTGCGCCGCCACCGCCTCGTTGCACCGGTCCTTGCGCGGCATCGCTGTTCATGCGCACGCCGTCGATGTAGATGATCGGATCGTTGCTCAACGAGAGACTGCTCGCGCCCCGAATGCGGATTTGTGCGCCCGTGCCGACCTGGCCGGACGCGGGCAACACGATGACGCCGGCCGTTCGAGCCCCGACGAGCTGGTCCACGGTCCGCGCCGGCGCAACCTCAAGTACGTCCGTCGCCTTGACCGTCTCGACGACGTTACCGACCGCGCGCTTCTGCATGACGCCACCCGTGCCGGTGATTACGACTTGGTCGAGCTGCAGTGACCGTCGCGCACCGTTAGCGTTTGCTCCTTGGACGCGTAACCCAAGAACCGAACGCGTACGCGCTGATCGCCGGTTGGCGCGTTAGCGAGTACGTAACGTCCGGCGGCGTCGGTGCGCGCCGCGCGCAGCGTGACACCGCCGGCGCCAACGATGGCGACTTCCGCGCCGGCGAGCGGCTGTTGGCCAGAGGAATCCATCACCTGCCCAACGACTGCCGTTCGACCAGTCTGGGCGGCGGCCGAGCCCCCCAATAGCAAGGCGATCACGGGAAGCACGTGCCGCAGGATCACAGCTCGCTTCGACATCGACCCTCCTTTCCAGAGTAAGAGACGCATCACTTCCAGACTCTCATCATGAGGATGAAGTCGAAGAAGAATTGCGATGGCCGATTATGAGGTTGGGTCAAAACACTCGCAAGCCGCCAAACGATCCCGGCGTCAACCGTATCTCGCGCCCAGCATGATATTCAACTGGCCGAAAACAGAAACCGTCACCGGAACGGCAAACAGAAAGTCGTCAGTTGCCATGCCACGCTGACTAGCAATCCGTCGCTCGGCGATTCGGTTCAGCCGGCGACCTTCCGTGGCGCTACACTCGTCAGGGCACGACGAGCTCGATCCGTTGGAGATGCCTGGCGACGAGCATGGTGTTGAGCGGCCCAAGCTCGCGCGCGACCCAGAGGTCGAATTGCTTGGACAGCTCTCCCAGCTCGCGCTCGATCGCCGCGGTCCGCTCGACCTGCGTCGCCGACGGGTGACCCTCGTAGCCGACGACGCTACCGTAGAGGCTGGCGAGGTTCTCACGCAGACGCTCCTCTCCGGTGATCATCCCCCCTTCCTTGGTAGCGACAATCTTCTTCCGCATGTCGTCGACGGTGCCCGAGGCGCCGCGCAGCTTGAACGCCAGTGAGTCGCCCGCCGTAAGGGTGACGGCGCGATTCTCGAGCGCGCCGCGGACGCCGTTCATCTTCTCGACGACGCCGGTCATCTCGTTGAGAATTCCATAAAGTCTCACCGACAGATCGAATTGCGCCTGCCGATCGGCGAGCGAGTGTTTCATGCGTGCATCGCGTGTGAGCCGCAGCGGCGTGGTGTACGTGGAGTCGCCCTCGACCAGCTTCACCGTTTACGTCCCCGGCAAATAGCGCGGGCCGACGCCGAACGCCACCGACGCGGCCGGCGGAATGCGCGCCGGAGGCATGCGCATGGACCACGTGGCGCGACTCAGTCCGCGACGCTTGCTCGTCGGCAGCGTCGCGAGAAGCTTCCCAGAGGAATCATGCACCTCGAGCTTCATGTCGCCGAAGATGTGGCGCTTTTGCAAGTAATAGGTGATCACCGCGTCGCCCGGCGGATTCTGGCCGATGAACTCGGCGTCGCCGTTGGCCCAGCCGCCGAAGGCTCCGATCTGCTGCACCGCTGGCGCGGTCTGAAAGAACGCGGCGTGTCGCGTGATGGTCGCGGGCGTGAGGGCGCGCAATGGCGTGATGTCGTCGATGATCCAGATGCCGCGGCCGTGCGTCGCGATCACCAGATCGTTGTCGCGCGGGTGGATCGCCAGATCGCGTACGGCCACGCTCGGCAGATTAGCACCTTTATAACGCGACCACTGCTGGCCACCGTCGACCGACACCCACAAACCGAACTCCGTGCCGAGGAAGAGAAGCTGCGGGTTCACGAGATCCTGCTTGATCACGTGCGCGTAGCCGCGCACCGGTGAGCTCGCGGCGACGAGCGACGACCAGGTTTTCCCGTAGTCCGTCGATTTGTACGCATACGGGCGCATGTCGCCGAAAGTATGCAAATCAAAGGTCGCGAAGATCGTCCCGGCATCGAAGTGACCCGGCTCGACAGTGCTCACCCATGCATTCTTCGGCAAACCCGGAATGTTGCCGACGACGTTCGTCCACGTTTTCCCGCCATCCCGGGTAACCTGTAGGTTGCCGTCGTCGGTACCCGCCCAGATGACGAGGGGATTCTTCGGCGACTCGCCGATCGCGAAAATCGTTGTATGCGTCTCGGCGGATGAGTTGTCGACGGTGACGCCGCCGGACTCCTCCTGCTTCTGCTTCTCCTTGTCGTTCGTCGTTAGGTCGGGCGAGATACGCTCCCACGTCTGACCGAAGTCGCGAGAGCGATGCAGGAACTGCGATCCGATATAGATGGTGCCATTCTTCGTTGGACTCACATGGATCGGCGTGTTCCAGTTGAAGCGGAGCTTTGATTCTTTATAAAATGGCAGCGGTTGTATGTCTCGCGTCTCGTGCGTCTTTCTGTTGACGCGACCGATGTAGCCTCCCTGGGATTCGGCGTAGATGTACGCGGGGTCGGTGGGATCGACGAACATCCAGAAGCCATCGCCGCCGTACATGTTCTCCCACTGGCTCTTTGCGATACCGCCCGGGTACTGCGACTCGCCGACCCACGAGCTGTTGTCCTGCAGTCCGCAATACACTTTGTACGGCCGGTCCATGTCGAGACTCACATGATAGAACTGCGAGATCGGCAGCGTCTCGCCTTTCCACCATCGATCGCCGCCATCGTAAGAGTACCAGATCCCTCCGTCGTCGCCGGTGATGAGATGATCGGTGTTGTCCGGATCGATCCAAACGTCATGATGATCGCCGTGCGTGCTTCCGCCGATGCCGCTGAAGCTCGCGCCGCCGTCGGTGCTCATGATCAACGAGCCATCGGGCTTGATGACGCGGTTCTCGTTCTTCGGATCGACAACGAGATTAGCAAAATAGAACGGGCGCCAGATCATGTTCTGGCTGCGGTCGCGCATCGTCCATGTCGCGCCGCCGTCGTCGGAGCGATAGAGGGCGTTCTGCGGCGGCACGGCCTCGATGAACGCGTAGACGACATTCGGCTTCGACGGCGCGACGGCCACGGCCAGCCGTCCCCACGGCTTGGGTGGGAGACCTTTGGCGCTGGCATCGGTCAACGGTGTCCAGGTCGCGCCGCCGTCGGTGCTCTTGAACAAGCCGCTGGCGCTCGCGGCGTTCGGTCCATCGCCGCCAGAGCGAAAAGTCCATCCCTTTCGTCGGAAGTCCCACATGCCGGCGTAGAGCGTCTTCGGCGCCGCCGGATCCATCGAAAGTGTCGAGCAGCCGGTGGAGGCGTTTCCGCCGGCGAGAATCTTCGACCAGGTCTTTCCGCCATCGGCGCTCTTGTACAATCCCCGATCGTTGCTGTCACTCCAGAGTTTGCCGGGAACGCAAACGTACACCGTGTTGCCGTCCGTGGGGTCGATGAGAATCTTTGAAATGTGCTCGGACTCGTTCAGGCCGACGTGCGTCCAGTTCTCCCCGCCGTCGACGGACTTGTACACGCCGTTGCCGACGGAAACGCTGTTGCGCATCCAGGCTTCGCCAGTACCCACCCAAATGACCTTGGAGTTGCCGGGATCGATCGCGATCGCGCCGATCGATTGCACCGGCTCCTTGTCGAAGACCGGCTTGTAGGTCGTGCCGCCGTTCATCGATTTCCACACGCCGCCGCTCGCCGCGCCGACGTATAGCGTTAGGCGGCCGTTCTCTTTCGTGGCCGCGATGGCCGCGACGCGGCCGCTCATCGCCGCCGAGCCGATGTTGCGCGCGCCGAGGCCGGCGGTCGTCTCCGAATCGACGACCGCCAGCGCGGCTGACACGACCTCACCCGACTGACTCACCGTCATGGGTGGTTTCTTGGGCGCGGCGGGCTTCTGCGGTTCCGGCTTCGGCTGTTGGTTGGCCGCGTCCTTCGCGTCGCCGGCGGTCGGCATGTCACCGGCGGCGCCCGGCTTCACAAACTGGCGTTCGTCGAGCGTGACGTTCGCTTCGATCCGTTCCCACGCGTACTGGGCCTTGTTCGCCGTCGGGCTGTCCTTCGCGCCAATGGCGACCGCGAAGGGGAAATACACGCCGCTCACCGGCTTGTAGTCACCCAGCTCGACCTCGAACTCGCGCTCGGCGCCGCGCACGATCCGCAGCACCTGATACTTGATCGGCACACCCGAATCGGCGTCGAGATAGTATGTGCGCACGTCCCCGTTGCTGCCGAGCGTGAGCTTGAGCTTATAGACGTCGGTGCCCTCGATTTGGTCGCTGCCGACGAGCTCGAGCTTGTTGCCTTGCTCGCGATAGTTTAGCAAAGGATCATCGAACGCCGCGTCCTCGACGATGCCCTTCGTCTCGTCCTCGCCGAGGGGCTCGGGATCCTTCTTCCCTTGCCATGGCTCGATCTTCCAGCCGGCGCGACCGTCGTATGCGGTCACGCCCGTCATTCCGCCGAAGACGAACTCTTCGCGGACTCTGTTAGGCCGTTTGTTCTCGTTCTTGACCTGGGCTTCGAAGCCACCGCCACCGTAGTACCTGCCGGTGCGCCGGAGGCTCTGAATGGCGTGCACACGCTCGAGGCCACCGATGCGTTGAGCGTACTTGGCGACAATCTCGTCCGCGGTCTGCTGTGCACGGAGCGTTGCCGTCGCGAACAACAGAGCGATACAGGAGAACAGAGAACTCCGCATCTGGATCCTCATCCTGGGCTTGACGGGCGGAAAATAGGAATCAGTCAGGACACTGGCTAGCCGCCGGCAGAAGGACTATGCATTGTTGTCGCCGAATAGGAATTGCGGCCGCTGAAGCCATTCATCACGGATCACCCGGATCTAGCCGGATCGCTCCTTGTGGCGATCAGCGCACCTTGCTCAACGAGCCGAGAAGAATCTTGGAACGACCTCGGCAAGCTTCTAGCAAGGCCTTGAATGGTGTGCCCTTCACAAAGACTCATGGCCCACCGGGGCCACCGGAGTCGCAACGCCACTCGGCGCAGTCCGTTGGAATCCGGGTGATCCGTGATGAACGGCTCCGGCGATCAATCCTTCTGTGGGTCGGCGAGGATCGACGCCATAGTAGCTAGCCCTTGGCGCGTCGCTCAATGTCGACGGCGATGGTGCGCCACTTTCCCTGATTGAATCGCAACACGCTCAAAGTACACCGCGTGACGTGCCCGACGAGAATCGCGATCCAGATATCGATGGGATCGAGCTGGCTCGTCCGCTTGATCACGAAGCAGATCCCGAGCGGGACCAGCACCTGCGAGATGATCGAGATGTAGAGCGGGCTCTTGGTGTCACCGGTGCCTTGGAGGCCGCCAGTGTACGTGAGCGCGACGGCAATGAAGAGACCCGACACGCTCAGGATGCGCAGCAGCTGCACGCCGATTGCGACCACTGGACCGCCGCGCAGCCCGAAGATCGCGAGTAGCTGAGCCGGGAAGAAGAGAAAGAGCGCGCCGATGAGCACCGCACCCGTTAGGCCGTAACGCGCGGCAATGTGCACCGCGTGCGCCGAGCGATCGGGCTT
>WNGI01009163.1_pt1 | contig 12139 bp, 12 predicted proteins | sample 5400621 | NCBI WGS metagenome assembly WNGI01 (sample SAMN13153374, study PRJNA577476) | soil metagenome | isolation source: 20 cm soil or saprolite under Garry oak tree replicate 1 | place: USA:California | collected 2016-06-15 | reverse complement strand
AAAAAAAGACGCGGTCACGTGGTACGACGCGACGCGCGATCCACAATTATCCCTTAGGATGTGGGCAAGAATTACCTCGGCCTTGAAGCCATTCCAAGTTCAAGGTGAGCACTCAGTGAAATCAAATCAAAAGAATCCGAATGGCAGTGTCTAATTCTAGGATCCGACTCTTCGCAGACCTCTGTTTCGTCCACGCCACCAAGCAAGGGTCGTAGTCGGGCGCGCAGCGACACTGTATCCCACGTAAGGACTACGTCTCCTATGAACAGCCGCCCGGAGGTTAACATCAACGACCTCCCTTTGGCGCTTTTCTCAAATCAGCAAGTTGAAACAGGCCCGTTTACCGTACGCGCCGAAATGTCCTACACGTCCAAGGCCACGGTGCCGACTACTCTGCTGCAACAACCCGTACGCAAAACACCGAAAGAGGAGAATATTATATACTCCCTTCAGACTCAATTGACAATACAAACTGAGCTGTGTGGGCAGTACGAAGTCGACTTGCGTGCTCGGGACGAGATGGTGAAGATCTTGAACAGGAAGATCGCAGGCATGGATGAGGAGGAGAACAGGAAGAAGATGGTGTTTGAAACGTGGAAGAAGAAGGTGCAAGAACTCGAAAGGGATGTGAGAAATCTCGAAGAGTTGGAGGACTCGATGAAGGAAAGCGTAGAGATGACCGTTACAGACGAGCGGCGTGGGGAGGCGTTGCAAGCGTTGCACCGCCAAATTGCAGACTTGCAGAGAGAGAAGGCGGAGTGGACGAAAATGGAGAGATTGTTCAAGGAGGAAATGGCGAAACTCGAGCATCGCGCCAAAGAGAAGGAGTATGAAGTGGAGGAGTTCAAAGATTTGTCCCGGAAGGATGAGTACTCTATGCTCAGAGCCGAGTTGGAAGCCCAATGTCAGCATACTGAGAAGGCATCAGAAAAGCTCGGTGCGCTAGAGAAAGAACGGGCACAGTTGAACACGGAAAAAGAAACTTTGAAGCACGAACTGGCGACTCTCAATGACAGGGCAACGAGCCTTGAGATTGAGTGGCAGGAAAGCGACGCCAGGCGGAACGAGCTTGAAAACGAGTTGCGAGCAGTATGGAATGAGAAGGAGGCACTCGAGAAGGATCGCGATCAGGTAAGCAAAGAATATAGGACCAGGTTCTATTCGCTTACGTGCACTTGATAGCTCGAGGAGCAATTGCAGCAAGAACGTGAGCAGGTGGATGGGCTGACAAATGCGTTACAAGAACGTGAAGACCGTATTACGGAGCTGGATCAGGAGAATAAATTCACCACAGAGAGCGTATCTCGACTGGAGGAGAACTTGCGCCATCAGAATCAAGAGCTTTCTGAATACTCGATACGTGCTCTGCAACGCGAAGAAGAGATCGAGCAACTCCGTGAGGAGCTGAGCGCCCTAAGGCGCGGTCAATCTCGCGAACTTGATGAACGGACAAGCAAAGTCTATGAAGCGGTAGAACAGGCTGCTGAGGCTAGAGCGCACCTCGAAGAAACTGTGCGGATCAAAGCCGAGCTCGATGTCGAGAACAAGACCAATAAGGACAGGGTTACTGGCCTGAAAGAGGAAGTCGAGAGACTGAGGAGACAAGTACATACGTTGCAGCAAGACAGTGCGGATAAGGAGGTTAAGGTAGTTCAGATAACGAAGCAACTTGAACAGAAAGAGGATGACATTGTCGGTCTCAATATTGCTTTAGATTCCAAGCAACAAGAATTGGAACTGGTATGTTGACTTACGACTTCGCGATGAAGGTGACTGACCGATGTGATTAGATGAAGCGACGACATGGCGTGCGAGGAACTGCAGGTAGTACGCCTGCTCAACTACCCAAAACGCGCTATCGCTATGACACAGTGGATATCACGCCTTTAGCACCTCGCCCGTCTTCCGCTTTATCCGACGCAAGTGGCAGAGATTCCGTGCTTGGCAATCATCGGAAGTTCCATTCAGATTCTATTCTGACATCCTCGGCAATCAGGATATCAACGTTAGGCAAGAGCACGCGGGTCAATGCTGTCGTGGGTTCTCGGGCATCACGAAGGACAGAAGGATCCAAGGAACCTCCGTTGGCGAAGTCGAAGCCTCTCGTCTCAATTTTAACACCTACCCCGATGTCAAGACCCTCATCAGCTCCCTCCCAGGCGCCAGCCCCTGGTATATCATCCACGATTCTTGCTTCCAGTCGACGTGTACCTTCTGGGACATTCGCATCCAAGGGATCTTCCGGCAACTTGAACGGCTCGGTAGCCAGCATATCTGCGACTGAAAAGGAGAACGTCTCTGTCAGAAAGAGAGTTCCTGTACCTGCTTGAATCTCCCCCATGGCATTTTTGACTGTGGTGGGATAACTCGGGTGCATCTACTCTTGGCACCCCATTGCTCTGATTTGTTCTGGCCGGACGAACCCAAAGCCAATCACATTACCCGGTAACATATCTATCTACACCATCTTCGTGGCTTGCATAAATCGCTTATCGTAGGGCCTAAGCCTGCTGCATTGCATCATATCTATCTTTCACTAAACAATGTATCGTATCTAGCCCGCTATGATATACAATACGAATATTGATAATAAACAAATCACACTAGAAACAAGTGTAGGAGGCAGTACACCTAACATACATTCATCGAGACACCAATCTGATTCGGGTATTTGTACAAGTCTTCTTTAAAATGGGTTTTGATGTGTCCCCGTCTCGGCTCTATTGCTCGCCAGCTCGCTCGCGCTCTCAAACGGAGACCGATCCTCGAGCGACGCTACAGTCGACATTGATGTCGTCGGCTTCAGTCCATGCAATCTACGTTCTGGTATTGGCGGAGTCATTGAGGGAATAGTGGATGAACGACGGGGCGGAGGTGGCGGTGGGGGCGTCTGGACAGACTTCTTCGGTGCGCTTATCGACAAAGTTGAGAGAGCATGTATATCAGTCGTCGTGGACCTGCGCATGGGTATCGGTGGCGGACCAGAGTTGCCCCATCTCGAATCGTCAACTTCGTCTTCTGCCTTATTCTTCTTTGGCACTAAATTAGTCTCTTCATCCTCATGACTGCTGCTAGTGATGCTCATGGTGTCAGTTGGGCCTGTGAAGAAGGGGCTGTGATGCGGAGATAGTGGTTTCCTAGAAAGTTGTGCGTATTCGTCTGGGCCAGCGTCATCACCATGTACATTCAGGTGAGAACCGGGGGTATTGTTATATTCAGAATCAGGCGCTCCATTCTGCCATTGATTGGGTATCCGCGATTTTCCGGATAGCACCTCGACATATGCGGTGGGAAATAGTCCCGTCTGGTCGTTAAGTGATCCTAGCCACCATTCCTCTGATACTTCATTGATTACAATGATTTCATCTCCGGCTTTGAAGGATAACTCGTCTGGAGAACCTTCAAAATCTCTTAGAGCACGGACAAGTTTCTGCTTGCTGAGCTTCGCAGGAGATCGTTTTTCAGTAATGGGCGAAGAGTCGTTGCGCTCATAATTCCCGTCTAAATGATCCTGCAATTTAGCAAAGTGATCTTTTTCTTTGCTCTTCTTTCCAATGCTGGCGACGGTACCGACGGCACTCGAAGCCCAGCCGGCGACGTTCATCCGTTTTGGCTTGTCTTTTTCGGAATCTTTATCCCGTTCAGCAATCGTAACCGAGCTGTCTGAACGATTCCTAGACATCCTGGAAGGAGCACGGGAGCCTGGTCTCGAATTCGGCGCGGAAGGTGCCTTGCTTACGGCCTCTGGCTTCCGACGGAGAGACAGGCTACGCCTCACCGACGAAGCGGGAATGTCTTCCTCATCCGAAGAGTCATGGCTAGTTTCCTGGGGTGGGGCGGGATCAGTACGGATAGATGATGGCACCCGGAGTGAACTATATTTCGTCTGTTTTGGCGGTCTTATGCTTGTACTGCGCGCCGAATCTCGCCTTCGAATATTATTTGGCCTGGAAAACAATGAGCAATGATTACAAAAATTGGATTGGTTGTAACTTTGTTTGCCAGTCAGCTTTCACGTCCATCAACACGTCAAGATACTGTTGAACATAGTTGATCTCCATATCCAAAAAGCCAGTAAGCTCGCGATGTTGTGCAATCTCATTCTCCTGTATGGCGTGCATATGCGCACGAACATCTTCCAATGTCTCTTCACTGCGATGACCAGGTTAGCAAACGCAGGGACGACCGAGCAGGCGACAGACTAGCGATATTGAGCTCTCTCTAGTTCCTCTTCAGCTTCACGACGATCCCTCTCCTTCTTACTGTTTTTACACTTCTCCGCCTTCGCGATGGCGGCATCGTAGCTAAGCCTGTTACATACACGAATCAATAAACCTTGAGATTTACTCAATAAAGCGAAACCGACCTCTTACTTTCCAGCTTCTTTCGTATAGCATCGTACTCTTTAATCTCTTCTCCAAATCGCAAGAGGAAAGTCATGGATGTGTCGCGGAGGGTCAAAGCAAGGGCTTCCTGGAGCGTCGCAACCTTGCAGTGAGCTCTACCGAGCTTTACTAGCGAGCTGCCTTTGTAAAGATTTTAAATTCCACTGCCAGAATATCGTAGGCCGATGACACACCAAAAACAGAGTCACCCGGATATTCTTCTCCGTGAACGATCATGACGACGCCAAGCGCGTCAATAGGAAGAAGTTTCTCTGCTTCGTCCAAAGCTTCATTCAACTTTTTCTTTGACAAGGAACGCTGGTACGCTTCCGTTGCAAGGTACAGTCTAACGCTGCAGCATAAACCCGAGCCAGCTCTAACCAAGGGACCGGACGAACCTTCTAGCCCCTTCTCTCCGAAATTCGATGTCCCGCTCAAGCTCCTTGAAATCGTCGCCTAGAGTTGTCCTCTCCCGGGACGATATTACTTCTCCGGCCCACTGCCGATAACAAATCACAATTCAGGCTCGCTTAACGGACACAAACAACTCACTTGGCGTAACTTTCCTAGCTTGATACTCATCGGTTACACGTTAGAATAACTATGGTTAGGTGCTTACCTGCTTACTAGCCATGCTCGAGAACAAAGTGGGTGGAAACAAGAATACAAGAAATATATCGGCTCATATTGTAGCCTTTCGGTTTTCGGATATTTCCGAGATTGAATCCTGATTGGACCGCACCGAGTGCAGTTTGCGTTGCCGCTCGCCTTTGATTCCTGCCTAACGCACGTATCGTATATCATCGACGTTCACCATGTTGAACAATGACGAGGCAAGGGCTGACGCACACAACTAACCTCAGACGTGGCTCGATAAAAATGACAATGCACGTCACACCCTGTTCTGCACGCGAGATGGAAATGAACCGGTCAGTATCACTTCGTAAAGTCTAACTACCCTGACGAACAAGCAGCCGACCCCAGGCGGTAAATTCATAACCGATAGGCTTCCGCGTCATGCGTTATCCGATTGCGATGAAAGAGTTCCAATCATTTATTCCTTCCAATACGACAATTTTCTGTTTCGTACCTAGTCCAATGGTAATGACTTCCCGACTTCCTGTTGGATTTCTCCTGCACAATCTTTCCAGCGAGCGCTCATCACCACTTTTGTAAACCCCAGATCATGTGCAAGGTGAACCACATTTATGCCCTTCGACAACTCCGTGTCAGACTGCCAAATAGGATGGTAATCCTCCTGACGAGTGAAATGAACTACCCATGCTTCATTTGCAGAGTGAAGTGCCATATTTTCAGGGGTTTTCCGGATATGAGACTTAACGGAACTTGGTTCTCCTGTGGCCAATAGCTCAAGAACAATTGTCCGGCTAGCCTTCTTGAGCACAATGTAATACTTGTGCCTCTTTAAATTGTCTTCCAAGCGCCATTGACCACTGACTGACCAATCATACTTCCGAAGCCAGTTCGCAAGAATCCTCATGAGCTCGGTATCGTACACGCTTTCTCGAGGGACATAACCACCATACCAGCCATAGATTTTCATCTTTGGTTTCTTGTACGAACAATCCGATGCAATGAGGATAAGAGCTTTGTCGAAGAACTTGAATGAATCGATGAGTACGCTCAAAACGTCGACATCCCTTGTGTGTTGAAGGGGGAGAGGTGATGAAGGAGAATTCGGAAATTTTCGGAATGAGTCGGTCTCAGATCAATCCGTCCACCAGAGGCGAAGCAATTCAGTAGCACGCCATGGTAGGGTCCGGTTCTAACAATACACCTTCGGTTGTCAAGGCGTCTGCATCCTTCATCGCTTTCAAGTCAGTCAGTGTCACATCACCGAGAAAACCTGCAAACTGAGAGCGGAGAAGGTCGACGGAAGAGGAGGCTTCTGCACGAGAGAGTGACCGGATCATGGAATGAAATGTGTTGTAAAGCGAGATCTCATCATATAGATCCTCCACAGGAAACCGTTGCCAGCGATCGTAAGAGATAACCTGGGATTGGGAGCAAAACAATGTTTGCATGTTATTATAAATCGAACGCCCACAAGGCAGACCATTCCGGGGTGTCTGTTAAGTATTTTAGGAACTATACACCAGTCAAGCTGGGCGACTAACCCATTCGATTTGGCCTATACATCCTCTACGATGACATCGTCGATCGAAAAACCTAAGTCCTTCGCAAATTCAAGGAAGAGCTTCCTGGTCTCATCAATGATAAAAGGTGGGCACTGGACAATTTCATTCGCGACGTTGAATGGCGGGAGTGCACTAGTCGACGGGTTCATATGAACAACGCTAAAAGTCCCAGCAGCAATAAAGCATTTGACGGTGTGAATATCACGACTTCCTTTGAGCCCCCGGAGAGCCACGAGGCAGTCATCTCGAACATCGTCTTTAGCTTGATTCAAACAACTGAATTCATCGATGAGAACGACATTTCGATCCCAAATGTCCCTACGAAAATAAAACATGAGATCAGCTCGGGTCGACATTGGTTTAGTGAGTCCTATGGGTGATCCACGACTAGGGGTCATCCCGTACCCGCCGAAGACCCGTACCCGCAGGCACGGGTGCGGGTTTCTTGACGGGTGTTGCTCCCACGGGTGCGGGTATACCCAGCAACGAGCTGAGGGTACAGATTCAAGGCAAGGGTGCACGGGCGATTGATGGAGGGGTGCGGGAGGCTTCTAGAGGAGTGGGATCACTGGGGTGGTTGCCGAGGGTGCACGGGAGTTGGGGTGGTTGTCAAGCTTGGGTGATGTCCAGGAATCTGGTCGGAATTTGTGAATATGTGTTTTATAGTATGTGAAAACGTACGGGGTGGACAAGAATTCCATCAGGGTCAACCTGGAAAGGGCCTTTGTACACGTCGACGATGCGGGAGAAGGATACTGAGATGACGCTGAAGATGCTGTTTTGATAACGAGCGTGATGGAAGGGTTCAAGGGACCGTCGGCTCTCGTCGTAAACAAGATGTTTAACTGCAGCTGAGGGATTGTCAACTCCAATCTAACATTCAAATCTCTCATAATTGCATACCTTGTCACAATAAATCAGCGCAACCGTAGCCTGAGATTCATCGAATGCCAACAAGGACTTGTCGCCAAAGGATACTTACTACTGAGCTAGCTTGCAATTTCGGTACTCGGGAACCGTTGGACGTATCGCCAAACCGCTTGAAGGAGATGTTGACATACGTAATATAACTTGATTAGTCGAACAGCTGGAAATGCAAAAATACTGAAAAAGCGTCGAAAAAGCGTCAAAATCGTTGCCATTGTCGTAGGAGTGTCGCTATTGTCTCGTAGTTATCTGGGGTGCGTTGGGGACATGTCGAGAACCTATCCGGGGCTTTGGCAGTATGCTGGTTGTCGTAGGCGAGTGCTAGAGCTCAACAAAAGAGAAAGCCAAACAGAGAATAAAGAGATAACCAAATAGAGGTCACGTCACTTGTCACATATACGACGCGGCTCAACGACTCGACGAGGAGTGCTGGGCATCCGAGCGCAGGCAGAGGGCATTGGTGAGCAGGCTATGCTCACAGCGGTGGTCTGGTGGAGGATAATAGCGGTGATAGCAGAGTACCTGTGCAACCGAGGCAAGGTGAGCCAGCATTCCATATTAGGAAAGTTCAAAGTAGTACCCGTACCCACGCCTATGGGTACGGGTTTGGCATGGGTCACACAAGTGTTGACCCGTACCCATACCCGCTACCCGTGCGGGTTTGTGTGACCTGTGCAGAGCCCTATGGACCACGACCACACTTGACAGCGGCTTTCAAGTCAATTGCCTTGCTAGGCCCCAGATATAAAGAGAGATAAAGAGAGCAGCACAGCCACTACAGGCCCCGGTGAAAAAATGAGGTAAGCAATGGAAAAACAAGCTGTCTGCCATAAATAAAATACCTATAAACTTGTGAAAATACACATCCTTCTCAGACATTGTCAAGCCTCAGCTACTAGCCTGTTGTCTCTACCTCCATCGACCATACGATTGTATGCCGATTGTTGATATTGCTATTGATGGCATTAACTAATTTAGGTAGATTAGATAAATGACATCACACTTCGAAATCACGTTTTGGGAGGAATTTAGCGATAAAAAAGAGGAAGAAGGATGCTTCTTCTCATCCTTCCCCTCCTCGATGGCTGCAACACAAATATTCCTCGAGTCTGCAGATCTATTAGAGGCTCAAACAGCAGGATCGCTCCGCAAGGGCGTCTATCTATACTACCTCAAGCCTAGCTCTATTACCAACCCTGATGATTGTTTGGTCACGCGCATCAGGGTTTATAAGCAAACTGGCGCTCTGCAACACGAATCGGTGGTGATTTCATTCCAGCTTCTAGCTGAAGCTGAACACCATCTTCTGGTCGAAAGGAACATCGACATTGCATCGCTATATGCATATATTTCACGTTCTTCTCAGTCACTCAAACTGGCTTCTGATATAACCCGCTTAATATCAACGCCCGAGCCTCCGTAGGGATCAAGTAACTGAGACGGTTTCCGAACGATTCCTTTTTAATATGGGCTACTTTCGGGGTTTGTTTCGCCTAGACGGCCAGCGTCATGCACAGGCAGGACACATGGTAAACGACGCGTACCAGAGGTACGCCGAACGCTATGAACAGGATTTTCGACATGACTGGGTAACTTTTAACTTGAGTTCTATTGAAATATGTTACTCATAAGATTTCCTAGGACATAAAACATCAGTTGCAAGGGCCAGCACTGATTGTGGCAGATGATACCGAAACACAGTAAAGGCCAACTTTGTCAGTTGTTTCAGCCTCTCACTCTATATTTGTGATGCGCTAATACGAGCATGCCTATCCAGAGAAATTACAAGGCGCTTACAAAAGAATGCATACAACAGACAACATACAAAAAAAGAAAAAAGATTCATTAAATGGTCACGCAGCCTTTCTGACAAAAATCCCTCCCTTCTCTTGTTCTAGATCGACCCAGCTTTCTCTCTTCCTAGACTACCGTTAGCACATTATATGGATAGGACAGATGGCAAATGATATCACCCTTTCTTGGAGGCCATTTCCAAAATTCCGTGATCCACCCTGGAGCGTTGAATCACTAGTTTGACCGTCTTGACTTCGAACCCTCTAAAGTTTAGATCAACCAACACGGCAGAACCGTCCTCTACTGCGGTTCCACTTGTAACAAATCCTTCATCTCCCGCGCGCAAAACTTTGAGGTCCTTTTCATTTTCCTCGAGCATATTTGTTTCATATGCCGCTGACACGTAAGGGGCAAAGCATCCGGTGACCCTAAGCCTAGCTTTCGCATGCCCACCAAAGGCTTCATAAAGACGGAGAATCACCGACATATCGGGTTCACTCTGGTCGTCGGCATCGATGCTTCGTGTTGTCAAAGTTGTGCGTCCTTCACTGTCACTGCTACTTGTTGATTCCGTTTCCGAAGGGGCGGTGTCAACAACAGGAACAGTATATGTGTCATCTTCACCGCGCTTAATGGTCTCGAGAATCACGTTCCTATTCAAGGAAATGACCATCGTGCGGTAGAACAGCCCACGAAAATTGATGTTCACCTACAGGCGTCGGTGAGTAGGTGAGACCACGGGGTGATAATACTGTACCTTGATCTTGTTCAGCGTCGGGAGCAGTAGTGGCGCGAAGTAGGGACATGCAGAGAACATTTCCATGACAGGAGAAGCCATATTTAGATTCTGAGAGAAGTGCAACGCCATAACCGAATTCGCTCAAGTCGGCATACTACACGTCAAAATACATTCAAGAACTTTCAGGAGCGTCGGCACACAAACATACCTTATGTCCGCAGACTTCAAACTATTGAAGAGATTAAGCGATGTGAACGGCATTGCAATGATAACAGCATACCTTAGCCATGTCCAACGTTGTGTTCTTATGTGTTGGACGTTGTACATGTCCAAATTGACACTCGTACGTGGCGTCGTTGCTGTGTATGTCAAGCGGTAACTCAACTGTATTAGCTGCTCAGTGGAATACCCAGTTACTGATGTGAAGGGCATACATTTAAGGAGCCGATGGCGTTCATGCCAATCAACACGTGCCTCAAATCGGAAGAAGGACCTCGAGTTTTCTTTCGTAGTTGCTATCATATCTGAATAAGATGCGCAAAATGAGAATCAAATCGCCTAGTTTACCTGCTACAGCATCCAACGAGATCTGAACGTGGATCAGCGTATAATAGATAAAAGGTGGGCCGAGACATACAGTAATGTCAATCTTGCTTTTATTGTATTGAAGTTTCGCTGCAATGGCAGCACGAAGTGGACCATGAGCAATGACAGATATATCGTCGAATTGGAGCGGCTGCTCCGTTTCCAGGTGATAGACTTCCACATCTGCAATAGATTTTGTTGAACAATAACCTATGCAAATAACGATGTGTAACCCTCACCCCAAGCATCCCAGTATAATGGTCTGTCTTCGAAGATTGCTAATCCACCACTAGCTCCCTTGGGAATCAGTTCGCGGCTAGAAGACAAACTGGTCTATGTCCATGCCACAACATATTTCAATATGAACGTACCCTTGTTGGACATCGACTAGGCTCGTAATCCTTCCATGCGAGAGTGTTAGCTGTACACTTGCATTTCTGAGGACAAAATCGGATCCATTTGCATATACTGAGAGAAATGGTAAACATTCAGAATGACACAAGAGAAATTTCTGCTTTACCAGTGGCGGGCGTTGAGATCCTGTGAAAATCGATGGCATTGTTGCCAGGGGTGCAGGCAAAACCGTGTGTTGCACCTTCGCATCTTACAAGAGCGAATCCTGACTTTGAATCCGGTTGCATTTGCATAACCTTTTCTTATATGAGATCAAATATGACAGGTGGATATAGTGAACGTACTTGGCCTTTCAGTGAAGAGCTTGCGCCAGCCACCGGAATTTCAATAACGTCCCACCTGGGGAAAAACGTCGTATTGTAAGCAAATAGTTTGCTAGCTTTCGCGAGACGTCTTGGTGGCGTCGTTCTTGTGAGCTCGAACGAGTCCGGGAAAAGGACGTCTAATGCATCTTCCAACAGCGTCTGGCCAATTTTGTGGACTTGCTTGTAGAGTCGCTCTGCATCCCCGTAAACCATACCGCTTTGAATCCTGTTAGGTGTTATGATAGGCTGGGCAATGCTGCACTTACATCGCAGAACCAGGAAGCACTGCATGAGTTGTATCAGCTACTGCATTCGTAGCCTGAGCGAGACAACTCACCATCGTGGACTGGCGGTCGCACACGCATAAGTTAGTCTGATAGGACGTATAGTTATCCCGACGTACATTGATTAAGCAAAACCTTCTCCCACGATTCGTCGATCTCCGCCTTGGGGTAAACGTACTCAGCCTTGCCATTCTGACTCGAGTGAAGCTTAAGGAGTGATGCAAGCGTAGCAACATGCTAAAGAGATTTCTTCAATATATTTTACTCGAACATATGAAAGTTTTTACCTCAACGTCCCTCAGCAAGATTTCAGAGTGCCTGTTACCCTTTTTAATGGAACCTGAAACGCAAACTTGAGGCGGAGAACGTAGATACTTGCTTGGATTACTCACCATGAGAGGTGTATGTGCCTCTGTGGAACTGTCGTGAATTAAGCAATAACCCATACGACAACCGTTACTTTTGCGCACCTCGAGGTACAATTCTCCGTGCCTAAACAAAAGAAAGATCAGTAAACGCAACATGCGCGGAAGGATGACAAACCAGT
>WNGI01004775.1_pt1 | contig 12139 bp, 8 predicted proteins | sample 5400621 | NCBI WGS metagenome assembly WNGI01 (sample SAMN13153374, study PRJNA577476) | soil metagenome | isolation source: 20 cm soil or saprolite under Garry oak tree replicate 1 | place: USA:California | collected 2016-06-15 | reverse complement strand
GCTACGTGAATGCGGTGGTCGACACCGTCGTGCAGCGGACGCCCCACGACGCGTTCATCAGGTTTCGCATTCACGAGGGCGACCCGGTGCGGCTGGCGCGGCTGGACATCGTGGGCGCCGATATCCTCAACGTGCGGCAGCTCAAGAAGGACTTGCCGCTTCAGGGCGGGGACCCGTTCAACCGCTTTCTCTTTCAGGCGTCCGCCGACACGATCGCCCTGCGGCTCAGGAACGTCGGGTATCCCTATGCTACGGTGCTGCGCAACTTCGACGAGGACGACGCTTCGCTCACCGCCACGGCGACGCTGGAGGCGGTCCCGGGGCCGCGCATCTGGGTGGGCGACGTGGTGATCCAGGGGCTCCAGCGGATGGACACGGCGTCGGTGTGGCGGATGCTGTCGGTCAAGCCGGGCGACCTGTTCCAGCAGGACCGGCTGTATCTGAGCCAGCGCGACCTGTACGACATGGGCGTGTTCCGCTCGGTGAACGTCCTGCTCGCGGACTCGCTGCCGCCGGCGGCCCCGGGAGACACGCTCGGCCGCGTGGTGGTCCGGCTGGTCGAGGGGCCCGGTCATCGCGTGCTCGGCGGGATGGGATACGGGACGATCGACTGCTTCCGGCTCCAGGGGGGGTGGACGGCCTACGACTTCCTGGGCGGCGCGCGCGCCCTCGACCTCACGGCGAGCGTCTCGAAGCTCGGCGCGGGTGCCCCGACGGACGTCGGGTTCCGGAACAACGTGTGTGAGTCGATCCAATCCGATCCCACGTCGGACACGGTCAACTACAACGTGGGGCTGACGCTGCGCCAGCCTACCTTCTTCTCGCCGCGTCACACGGCGCGCCTCGGCGTGTTCGCGGAGCGGCGCTCCGAGTTCAAGACCTACACGCGCCAGGACGTGGGCGTGAACCCGGCCGTCACCGTCAACGCCCGACGCAACATCCCGACGACCATCGGCTACGCCATCTCGGTCGGGCGCACCACGGCCGACCCGGCGGTTTACTGCACTCGGTTCACCGTGTGCACCGAAGCCGACCAGGCGGCGCTGGCGAGCTCGCGCCGCTTCGCGGCGGTGACGGTGTCAGGGGTGCGCAACCGGGTCAACTCGGTCCTGGATCCGACGCACGGCGACCTCGTTACCGTCGGCCTGATGCACGCGTCGAGCGTGGTGGGCTCGGACACGTTGTACGACTTCAACCGCGGGGAGCTCGAGATCGCGCGCTACTATTCGCTGGGGCGCCGGGGGGTGTTCGCTTGGCGGGCGCGAGCGGGGGCCATTGTCCCGGGGCGGCAGATCACGCTCGCCAGCCAAAGTGTGCAGTTCGTGCCGCCGGACCAGCGGTTTTACGGCGGCGGCCCCAACTCGGTACGCGGCTACGCCCGTAACGGGCTCGGGCCCCGGGTGTACGTCACGACCGACAGTATCACCCTCCCCGACGTGCGGGCCGCGGCGACCGGGGGGAACTCCATTCTCGTCTTCAACACGGAGCTGCGGTTCGCCACGCCGCTTTTCCCCGACCGGATGCGGGTCGCCGTGTTCGTGGACGCCGGGCAGGTCTGGGAGCGCGGTGTGCAGACCAGTGTGCACGGGATGCGCGTGACCCCCGGGGCGGGGCTCCGGTTCACAACCCCGCTTGGGCCCGTGCGCATCGACGCGGCCTACAACGACTACGCGGCGGAGCCGGGTCCCTTGTACTTCCTTAATACCACGGACCAGAGCCTCACCGTCGTCCACCCGGGCGTCCCCTACGCCCCGCCCCGGCCGGGAACGTTCTGGCGGCGGGTGTTCGTGCAGTTCGCCGTGGGACAGGCGTTCTGATGGTCCGGCGCTCTCTCGCGGCGGCGCTCTGGCTCCTGGCGGGCCTGCTCGCCTCGTTTCTGGGCGCGCTCTCCGCCCTGGTCGATACCGGCGCGGGGCGCCACCTGCTGAGCCGGGTCGCGACGACTGCACTGCACCGGGTCTTCGACGGCTCTGTCGAGATCGGCGACGTGCGGGGCGCCCTGCTCACCGGCGTCACGCTGCGCGACGTCAAGCTGTTCGATCCCGAGACAACGCTCGTCGCGGTGCTGCCGCGCGTGGACGCGAGCTACAACCCGTTCGACTTCGTGGCTGGCCGCGTGGTGCTGCTCGAGCTGCAGCTGCGCGAGCCGGTCGTGAACGTCGTGCAACGCCCGGGCGGCCGGCTCAACGTCGAGGAGTTCCTGCGGCTGGGCCGCCCCGACACGGGACCACACGGGCCCGCCACGTTGATCCTGTTCCACAACGTCCGCATCGACGAAGGCACCGTCACCTTGCGGCTCCAGGAGCAAGGCGCTCCCTCCACCGAAGCGAACGGCAACGAGATCGACCCGCTCGAGCGCCTGGGCCGGCGCCGCGTGCGCCGCTTCGAGCACCTCAACGCGCGTCTCGCTGCGCTGCGCGTCTCCTCCCCGCAGGAACGGGGCATCCGCATCGACATTACCAAGCTGGCGGTGGCGAGCACCGATCCCCGCGTGGAGCTGCGGGACGTCGCGGGGCACGTCACCGTGGTGGGGGACTCGCTCGAGCTCGACCTGCCGCGGGTGCAGCTCCCGGCGTCGCTCCTCTCCGCCCGCGGCCGTATTCGCTGGCCCCGCGACACGCTGTTGTTCGACCTCAACGTGCACGCCGACTCCGCCACCCTGGGAGACGTGCGCTTCGTCGTCCAGCGCGTCCCCGCGGGGGCGGTGTACCGGGGTGGCGTCCGCGTGCGGTCGCACGGCGGCCGCCTGCTGGAGGTGCAGCTCGCGCCGCTCGAGGTGCGCTACGGCGGCGGCACGCTGACCGGACACCTCACGGCGGTGAGCGCCGCCGACTCCGGGCTCGTCGCCGTGCGCGGCGCCGATCTCGTCGCCACCGATTTCGACCTCGACGTCCCGCGCGGCCTGGTCGGGACGCTGCCGTTCTTCGGGCGGCTGAGCGGCCACACCGTCGCCGACGGCGCGCTGGGGGCTCTGGCGCTGGACATCGACTGGACGTTCCGGGACTCGCTCGTGCCCGGTTGGCCGGTCTCGCGCATCCGCGGCAAAGGCGAGGTGGACCTGCTCGCCGCGGACGGCATGCGGTTCCGTCCCTTCACCGTCGAGGCAGCCGCCGTTGACCTCGGCACCGTCCGCCGCCTCGCGCCGGCCGTCACGCTCCGCGGGGAGCTGGATGGCGCAGGCACGCTGACCGGCTCGCTGCACGACGCCCGCTTTGCCGGCACCCTCGCGCAGCGCGACGGCGACCGTCCCCCGAGCGTCGTCCATGGCAGCGTGGGACTCGACACCCGCGGCGACACGCTCGGGGTCTCCGCCGACGTCAACGCCGACTCGCTCTCATTCGACGGGCTGCGCGGCAGCTTCCCGGGGCTCCCCCTGCGTGGCACCGTCCGCGGACCGGTGAAGCTCGCGGGCACAGTGGCGGCGCTCGAGACCCACGCGAGTCTCGCCTTGTCAGGGGCCGGGGCCGTGAACCTCGACGGCGTGCTTACTCTGCTCGGGCAGCGCACCGGCGCGCGCGACATGACGCTCTCCGCGCGGGATCTCGACCTGTCGCGCTGGCTCGCGCGGGCGCCCGCATCGCGCCTGAGCTTCACCCTGGCCGGCCGCGTGGCGCAGGACAGCGGCGAGTCGCCGGAAGGTGCGCTCACCGCAACGCTCGCGCCCTCCATGCTCGCCGGGACGGCGCTCGACAGCGGCCGCGCCACGGTACGCCTCGCCGGCGGCCGCGTGTACGTGGACTCACTGCGCCTGGCTCAGTCGGGTCTGATCACCACGGGCGCGGGCGCCCTCGGGTGGCGCCGCCCGGACCGGGGGACGCTCTCGCTCGACTTCGACGCGGACAGCCTGAGCTCGCTCGATTCCCTGGTCGCCTGGGTGGCCGGACCGGACACGGCGACTTCGGGCCGCGGGCGCTCGCTCCGAGGCTCGGCGCGGGTGCTGCTCACGCTGGAGGGGGCGCTCGATTCGCTCGCGCTCGAAGCACGCGCGACCACTGATCACCTCCGCTGGCGCGACTGGGAAATCCCGGCGGGCCACGCGCACGCCGTGTACCAGCCGGGTCCGGACCCCGCCTTCCAGGTCGAGGCGACGCTCGACTCCCTCAGGACCGGGGACTTCGCTTTCGGCGCAGCCTCGGCCGCGCTGCGGGGCAGGCGCGACTCGCTCACGTGGTTCGCCCGGTCCCGCGTCGGCGACCTCGGGGCGTTTCTCGCCGGGGGACGGCTCGCGCGGCGCGCCGCCGGCTCCGCAGTCGCCGTGGACTCCCTTGCCGTGCTGCTCCCGGGCGGCGTGTGGTTTCTCCAGGCGCCGGCTGACGTCGTGGTGAGCGACTCCGTGATCCGGGTCGCCGGGGTGACGTTGCACAGCGCGACCGATTCGGGGCGGCTGATTCTCAAGGGCGATCTCCCGACCCGCGGGCGCGCGGACGCGCACCTCCAGGTGGAAGGCTTCCCGCTGGCGGGCGTCTACGCCCTGCTCGAGCAGGACACGAGCGGCGTCGCGGGCAGCCTGACGGCCACGGTCGGCCTCGGCGGCACGCGCGCCGAGCCCGAGTACACGGGATCGCTGGCGCTCTCCAACGGGTCGCTGGGCGAGTTCCGCGTACCGTACATGGACGGCACTTTCGAGTACCGGGCCCGGCGGCTCGACGCGGCGGCACACCTGTGGCGGTCGGGCCAGCAGGTCCTGAACGTCACGGCGCACCTGCCGCTCGACCTGGCGCTCACGCCCGTAGTCGAGCGCGAGCTGCCGGACACCCTGTCGGTGCGGGCCCAGGCCGACAGCGTGGATCTTTCCCTGCTCGAAGCGGTCACCCCGTTGTTGCGCCAGGTGCAGGGGGTCTTCTCGGCGGACGTCGGCGTTGCGGGCACGTGGCGCGAGCCGCGGCTCGAGGGCGGCCTCCGGATCGCCGGGGCGGCCGCGACGATCCCGGCCCTCAATGTGCGCTACGAGGACCTCGCCGGGGACCTCGCGCTCTCGGGCGACACCATCGCCGTGCGGGCCCTCTCGGCGCGGAGCGGCAACGGCCGGATGGACCTGTCCGGGTTCATACGGCTCGAGCAGCTGACGCATCCCGTGCTGGCGCTCGGCATCAACGCCGATCACTTCAAGGCGCTCGATCTGAAGGGCAACGTCGCGGTCACCGCGAGCGGACGGCTCTCGCTCACGGGACCGGTGTTCGGAGCCACGCTCACCGGGCACGCCACGGTCACGTCGGGCGTGCTGTATTTCGCCGACCTGATCGAGAAGCGCATCGTGAACCTGAACGACCTGGCCGACACGTCCCTGGCATCGATCATCGCGCGGCAGGGGCTCGGGCCCGAGTTCCAGAGTGTGTTCCTGGACAGCCTGCACATTCGCGACCTGGACCTCGACATGGGAAGCGACGTGTGGCTGCGCTCGGCTGAGGCGAACATCCAGCTCACCGGGACCGTGGCGCTCAGCAAGCGGCAGAACGCCTATCTCCTCTCCGGCACGCTCCAGGCGCCGCGCGGGGTCTACCGGCTCAAGCTCGGCGTGACGCGCGAGTTCGTGGTGTCGCAGGGGACGGTGAAGTACTTCGGGACCCCGGACCTCGATGCGGAGCTGAACATCGACGCGAAGCACACCGTGCACCCGGTCCCGACCTCGACCCACACCAACCCCGAGGACATCACCATCGTCGCCCACATCACGGGCACGCTCTCGGCGCCGCGCGTGGCTCTCGAAGCGGAGCATCACGACCTGTCGCAGACCGAGGTGATCTCGTACCTCCTGTTCGGCAAGCCGAGCTTCGAGCTGAGCGGCGGGCAGGGTGGGCTGACCGACCAGCGCGCCTTGCTGCAGGGCGCGGCCTCGGTGCTCTCGGGTGAGCTGGAGCGCACGCTCGTCTCGGACCTCGGGATCCCGCTCGACTACGTGGAGATCCGGCCCGGCGCGGCGACCGATCCGTTCTCCGGGGTGCAGCTCGCGGTCGGACGGCAGCTCGGTCCCAAGACGTTTCTGGTGGTGAACGCGGGTTTCTGCCAGGGGCGCCCGGTCGCGGTCGGCAACACGATCGGCTTGAGTCTCCAGTTCCGCATGAGTCCGGAGTTCCGCACGGAAGCGAGCTTCGAGCCGGTCCGGAGCTGCACCACGGACTTGGGCGGCGAGGCAACCAGCGCCCCGCCCACGCGCCAGGTCGGTTTCGATCTCATCTGGGAGCGCCGCTACTGACATGACGCGCGCCGTCCTCATCACCAACCCGGCGGCCGCGCGCACCGACGCGCGCGCCGTCGGCGCGATCCGCGACACGCTGCGCGGCGGCGGATGGGCGGTGGAAGTGCAGGCGACCGCCAAGCCCGGCGACGCGCGGCGCTTCGCCCGCGAAGCGCTGGAGCGCGGCGTGGACGTGCTGGTGAGCTACGGCGGCGACGGCACGGCGATGCAAGTCGCCGCAGGGATAGTGGGAAGCGACGTGCCCCTGGGAGTGGTCCCGGGCGGCACGGGAAACCTGCTCGCCGGCAACCTGCGGCTGCCGTACCGGCCCGCCGCGGCGGCCCGCGTGATTCTGGGCGGCCGGCGCATGCGCCTCGACCTCGGGGCGGTGACGCGGGACGACGGGGAGCACTACTTCGCGGTGTGCAGCGGCGCGGGCTTCGACGCCCGCCTGATGGCCGACACGCCCCGCGCCGCCAAACGCCGCTGGAAGATGGGCGCCTACGTGGTGCGGGCGCTGGCGGCGCTGCCCGGCGTGCACAGCGCCCTCCATCGCGTGACGGTGGACGGGATCGCATACGAACGCCGGGCGGCGATGGTCCTTATCGCCAACTGCGGCGAGCTGATCCCGCCGTTCCTGCGGCTGCGCGACGGCGTCGTCCCGGACGACGGCTGGCTGGACGTGCTGACGCTCGAAGCCGAAGGCGCCGTCGAGAGCCTGCTCGCGTTCTGGGAGCTGGTGCGCGGCTCAATGAACGGGGCAGGAGTCGCGAGCCGGCGCGTGTGGTTCGCGCGCGGCCGCTCGGTGCGGGTGGAGACACTGGCCGGCGGGCCGCGGCCCGTGCAGCTCGACGGGGAAGTGGTGGGCGCGACGCCGTTCGAGGCGCGGCTCCTGCCCGGCGCCCTGTCGGTGCTGGTGGACCCTGCGCGCGTGCCCCATGGCTGACACCCTGCTGCTCGTGGACGACGACGCCGACGTGCTCAAGGCGGTCGGCGACTACTTCGAGCGCATCGGCTACGAGGTGCATCGCGAAGGCACCGGCGAAGGCGGGATGGACGCGTTCGACCGGGTGCGTCCGGAAGTGGTGATCCTCGACCTGCATCTCCCCGACTGCGGCGGGCTCGAGGTGCTCGAGCGGCTGCGCGCGGAAGGAGCGGCCGTCATCCTGCTGACGGGGCAGGGGGACATCGAGACGGCGGTCCGCGCCATGCAGCTCGGCGCCGAGAATTTCCTCACCAAGCCCGTGGACATGACCCATCTCGCCGCCGCCACGGCCCGCGTCGGCGAGAAGGTACGGCTGTCGCGCCAGAATGCGTTGCTGCGCGCGCGCGAGCGGCCGGGCGATGGACTGGAGACGATCGGCGTCTCACCGGCGATGCGCGAGCTGGCGCGCCAGATCGAGCTGCTGGCGGCGAGCGAGCGCAGCACCGTGCTGCTCACGGGGGAGAGCGGCACCGGCAAGGGTTGGGTCGCGCGCATCGTGCACCAGCTCAGCCGCCGGTCCGCCGGGCCGTTCGTGGAGGTGAACTGCGGCGGGCTGTCGGCGACGTTCCTCGATTCGGAGCTGTTCGGGCACGAGAAGGGCGCCTTCACCGACGCCAAGGAGCGGCGTCAGGGGCTGTTCGAGCTGGCGGACCGCGGGAGCATCTTCCTGGATGAGATCGGCGAGCTCGCTCCCGAGCTGCAGCCCAAGCTGCTCAAGGTGCTCGAGACGAAAACCTTCCGGCGGTTGGGCGGCACGGCCGAGCTGCGGGTGGACGTCCGGCTGATGGCCGCCACCAACCGCGACCTCGTGAGCGACGTGAAGGCGGGGCGATTCCGGGAGGATCTGTTCTATCGCTTGAGCGTGCTGCCACTGCGCCTGCCGCCGCTGCGCGAGCGCTCGCGCGAGGACCGCCTGGCGCTGCTGACGCGCATCCTGGCGAGCCTGCACGCCGAGCTGCTGGGGCCGAGCGCCGCGACGGCGGAGGCGCTGGACCGGCTGCTCTCGGCGCCGTGGCCCGGGAACGTGCGCGAGATGCGCAACGTGCTGGAGCGCGCCATGATCCTGGCGCAGGGGGCGGCGGCGATCGGCCTGGAGCACCTGCCGGCCGACCTGCGCAAGGGCAGCGGGGCGGCGGATCGGCGCCACGTGCCGCAGGCGCTGGCGGAGGTGGAGCGCCACCACATCGAGCGCACCCTGCGCGCGCACAGCGGCAACCGCACGCGGGCGGCGGCCGAGCTCGGCATTTCGCGCGCGACGCTGATCAATAAGATTAAGAGCTACGGGCTCGACCTTTGAGGGGAGCGCTTTATGCAAAAGCCGGAGCTCAAGGAGCACGACGCGATGGTGTGTCGCTACTGTGGGAACGAAGAGCGGGCGTCGGAGGGCTATCCCTGCTCCGAGTGCGGGACCTTCATCTGCCTCATCTGCTCCTTCCGCGGCATCACGCGCTGCAAGGCGTGTGAGGCGAAGGCGCAGGCCCCGAAGACCTAGCCGCGGCGCTTCCGGACTTCGGCGGCGATCTCGTCGACCGGGCTCTCCAACGCGTGGGCCAGCTTCTCGACCGCCGCCCCCTCCGCCGGCCAATCCCGCGCCGCCGCGATGGCGTCCAGGGCGATCTGGGCGATCGCCGTCGTGTGGTCCTCCAGATCCCGCGTGCGCACGGCGACTTCACGGGCCAGCCACTGCTCCAGCTCGCGTCGCTCGATCTCCAGCTGCCGCTGGCGCAGCGCCCCCTGGAGCGACATCTCGAGCTCGTCCAAATCCACCGGCTTGATGAGGTAGTCGTACGCGCCCAGCTTGAGGCACTCGATCGCCGTGCGCGGCTCGTCGATCGCCGTGAGCATGAGGATGGCGAGATCGGCGTCCTGCGCCAGCGCCTTGGGGACGAGCTCGAGGCCCGTCATGTTCGGCATGCGGATGTCGGAGAGCATCGCCTGCGGTGCTTCAGCGGCCTGCCGATCCAGGGCTTCGGCGCCGCTCGACGCCTGCACCACGCGGTAGCCGAGCCGCGAGAGAAAGCGGTCGAGGGCCTGGCGGATTCCGTCTTCGTCGTCCACCACGAGCACCTTCGTCGGCGCGGTCTGTGGCACGGGTGTCGCCATGCGCGCTAACGTACGTGTCTGCCACAAGCCGAGCAAGCCGAGCGCGTGACCGTGCCCAACCTCGCGTCCGTCTCCGGGATCACGGTCGGTCATTGGACCGACACCGTGGCCGCGACCGGTTGCACGGTGATACTCGCGCCGCCGGGCGGGATGCGCGCGGCTGCGGCCGTACGCGGCCGGGCGACGGGAACGCGCGAGCTCGACGCGCTCCGTCCGCGTCACCTGGTCGGGCATGTGGACGCGATTCTGCTCACCGGCGGCTCGGCGTTCGGCCTCGGCGCGGCGGACGGCGTGATGCGCTGGCTCGCCGAGCGGAAACGCGGCTTCCCCGCCGGCTCGGCGGGGATCGTGCCGATCGTCCCGACGGCCGTGATCTTCGACTTCGACCTGGCGCCAGGCGGCCGCGCGGATCGCTGGCCGAGGCCGGACGACGCCCACCACGCCTGCGACGCTGCCTCCACCGACATCGCCGAGGGATCGGTCGGCGCCGGTACGGGCGCGACGGTCGGCAAGGCGCTCGGCGCCCGGCGGGCGATGAAGGGCGGCGTGGGAACGTGGGCGGTGCAGGGGGGCGATGTCGTGGTCGCAGCGTTGGTCGTGGTGAACGCGGTCGGCAACGTGCTCGACGGCGCGGGAGACATCCTCGCAGGGGCGCGCGGGCCGGACGGCAAGCCGGTGGACGCGCTGCGCTACTTGGGTGAGGGCCGCCCGCCGCTGGGCATTGGGACCGGGCAGAACACGACGCTGGCCGTCGTGGCGACGAACGCCGCGCTCGACCGGCTGGAGCTCGAGGCGCTCGCGCACGCCGGCGGCGACGCGCTGGCACGCCGCATCGTCCCCTACAGCACGCGGTTCGACGGCGACGTCGTCTTCGCGGTGAGCACGGCCGCGGTCCCGGCCGCGACGCCGCTCCAGGCCGAGGCGCTCGCCGCGCAGGCGGTGCCGGTCGCGGTGGAGCGCGCCGTACAGCTGGCCCGCGGGATGAAGGACATCCCCGGGCTCGCGGGAGGCGGGGCATGACGGACCGGTTCGAGCGCGATCTGTCCGACGTGCGTCGCAAATGGGTTCCCGACTCGCGCCTCGGCGTCTTCGAGGTGAGCGTAGAATCCGGTGGGCGCAGGCTCGTGGGAACGACATCGAGTCGTGAGGCGCTCGCGACGCTCGAGCGGCTCGGCCTGGATGCGGGGCTCGGGCTGGACCTCCACCTGCTGCCCGCGCCAGCCGTGCGGGACCATGGCGCGGCGGTGGTGACCGCCGCGCTGGCGCCGCTCCTGTCCGCGCCGGCGGTGGGCGCCGCGCGAGTGAGCGAGGCATTGCACGGCGAGCCGCTCGCGGTACTCGAGCAGCGCGGCGACTGGCTGCGCGTCCGCACCGGCGACGGCTACCATGCGTGGACGGCCGGCGGATACCTCGCCACGGGACCCGACAGCTGGCTCGAAGACTGGGTGGGCCGCGCGGGCGCGCGCGCCGCGGGCGCGGAGCTGCGCGGGGTGGAGGCGCGGCTGCGCCTCCCGCACGGCGCCCGCGTCGCGCTGCGGCGCGACGGCCGTGTGGAGACGGCCGACGGGGACCTGTGGAACGTCGTCGCGGGCGTGGTGCGTCCCGAAACGGAGTGGCGGACGGAGGCGGCGTTCCTCGCGGCGCCTGAGTGGGCGCTGCGCTGGTACTCACGCGTGCCGTACCTCTGGGGAGGGCGCAGCGATTGGGGGATCGACTGCTCCGGGCTCGTGCAAGCCACCTACGCCGCGCGCGGGATCGTCCTGCCGCGCGACTCGGACCTCCAGTCGGTGACGGGCCGGGAGGTGCGGCTCGCGAGCGACGGCAGCGGCTACGAGGCGGGCGATCTGCTGTTCTTCGCTGAAGGGGGACGCGTGAGCCACGTCGCCCTGTGGGCCGGCGCGGGGCGCATCGTGCACTCCGCCCTGGCCTCAGGCGGCGTGGCGTCCGACGATCTCTTCGGAGATTCAAGCGTAGCCCGCCGGCTGCGGGACGGTCTCGTGGGAGTGCGGCGGGTAAAGGTCTGACCGTCTATTTTCTTCATCATGAAGCTGATCCTCTTCGACATCGACGGCACACTGCTTTGGACTGACGGGGCCGGCCGGCGCGCCATCCAGCGCGCTCTCGAGGACGTGGCGGGAACGGCGGGCCCGATCGACACCTACCGCCTGGACGGGAAGACCGATCCGCAGATCGTGCACGACCTCCTCTCACTGGCGGGGCATTCCGGCGCGGGAGACGACACGCTGACGGCCGCGGTGTGCCGCCGCTACGTCGAGCTGCTCGACCTGGAGCTGCGGCGGCAACCCGAGCGGGCGACGCACCTGCTTCCGGGCGTCGCCGAGCTGCTGCTCGCGCTCGAGGCGCACGAGGCGGCGCAGCGCGCGCTCGTGGGGCTACTGACCGGCAACCTCGCCCCAGGTGCCGCTCTCAAGCTGCGCGCCGCCGGGGTGGATCCCGCGCGCTTCACGGTCGGCGCCTACGGCTCCGACTCGGGACACCGCTCCGACCTCCCGGGCGTCGCCGCGGCACGGGCGAGCGAGCGCACGGGGCGCCCCTTTGCGGGTCGCGACGTCGTGATCGTCGGCGACACGCCAGCGGACGTCGCCTGCGGCGGCCCGATCGGCGCCGCCTCGCTGGCGGTGGCCACGGGCTATTACGACGTGGCCGCGCTCCGCGCCTGCGGTGCGACGCACGTGTTCGAGACCCTCGCCGATACCACCGCTGTGCTGGCAGCACTGCTCGCGTGACCGCACCCCTCAAGATCCCGATGCCGCTCCGGGTGCCGGAGCTGGCGCCATCGCTCGGCCGGCTGCTCGTGCCGCGCCGTCTGGCGGAGCCCTGGATCAGGCTCGATGACATTCGCGAGGAGCTGGCGA
>WNGI01004774.1_pt1 | contig 12139 bp, 9 predicted proteins | sample 5400621 | NCBI WGS metagenome assembly WNGI01 (sample SAMN13153374, study PRJNA577476) | soil metagenome | isolation source: 20 cm soil or saprolite under Garry oak tree replicate 1 | place: USA:California | collected 2016-06-15 | reverse complement strand
CGTCGTGAGAGCGAGCCGCCGCACGCGTAGGGATGTCACGCGGTGAACCATATCGCCCGGTCTTGTCCCCCGGCAAGGATCGCACGATGTTGCGTGCCTCCATGATACGCCGTTCCCAGAACTTGCTCGCCGTCGTCGCGCCCCTGCTCCTCGTCGCCTGCCGCGGCCGCGAGCCCGCGGGGGGCCTCGAGCGCGATGCCGCCATCCTCACCGCGCGAACTCTCGGGCTCGCGTACCTGCGCAGCCAGCAGTTCGCCCAGGCGGAAACCGCGTTCGCGAAGATCGTCGCCCTGGCGCCCGATCAAGCGCTCGGCTATGCGAATCTCGGCCTGGTGCACCTGCGGCTGGGCCGTTACGACGTCGCCGAGCGGGAGATCCGGCGCGCGGCGGCGCTGGACACCGCGAGCGACGACATCGCGCTGACGCTCGCCAAGGTGTACGAGCTCACCGGCCGCACGCCCGAAGCACGTCGCGAGGTGGACCGCGTGCTGCGGCGCACCCCGGATGACCTGCGCGCGCTGTACGAGTTGACCGTGCTCGAGCCGGCCTCCAAGGAGGCGTACCTCCGGAGGATCGTGGCGCGCGCGCCCGGCAACGTGGCGGCCCGGCTCGAGCTCGTGGACGTGCTGCTCGCCCGCGGCGCGGCCGACTCGGCGGCCGCGCACCTCGAGGCGCTCGAGCGGCAGCTCCCCCAGCTGCCGCGTGAAGCCACCCGGTTCTTCCGGCAGGCCCTCGTCCTGGCGCAGAGCGGCCGCGCCGCCGCGGCGGCCGCGCCCGCCATGACGTTCCATCGTTTCATGGAAACGACCGCGCCTTACCAGGCCAGCCTCGACAAGCTGCGGGGCCCGAGCGGCGTGTCCCCCGGGTACCCAATTCTCACGTTCAATCCCATCATCACGCCGCCGGCGCAGGATGCGCGCGCCATCGCCGCAGCGATCCGCTTCAGCGACGTGACGAGCGCCGTCGGGCTGGGTGGCGTGCCGCCGCGCGCCGACACCGCCGGCGACGTCGCGCTCGCGACCGGCGACTACGACGGCGACGGCGGGGAGGATGTGTTCGTCGCGGGGCAGCTGTTCCACAACGAGCTGGCGCACGCCACCGAGACGACCGGCCGCGCCGGCATCCAGCTGCGCGATCGGGCCGTCGCCGCGACGTTCGGCGACTACGACAACGACGGGCGGCCCGACTTGTACGTGGCGACCGCCAGCGGCGGGATCCTGTTCCGCAACGCCGGCGACTCGACGTTCACGGACGTGACCGTCGCCGCCGGCCTCGGCGGCGCGCCTCCGGCCACGACCGCGCTGTTCGTGGATCTCGACCACGACGGCGACCTGGACCTGTTCCTCGCCACGCCCGCCGGGAACCGGGTCTACCGTAACACTCTGGACGGGCGCTTCCAGGACGTGACCGGACCAATGGGGCTGGGGGGGGGCGGCGCCGGCGGGACCCGCGACGCCGCGTTCGGCGACCTGGACGGCGACGGGCACGTGGATCTGGTCGTCGTGGGAAACGACGGGCGTCTCACGCTGTTTCGCAACGCGGGACAGGGCCGCTTCGAGGATGCCACTCGGGCGAGCGGCCTGGCGCAAGCCGCCCAGCCGGGCTACGCCGCGGCGGTCGCGGTCGGCGACTACGACAACGACGGGTTCCTCGACCTGTTCGTCGCCGCGCCGGGCGGAACGGCGCCTGTGCTGTACCGCAACCGCGGGGACGGGACCTTTGAGTCCGATCGTCGCAGTACAGCGCTCGCGGCGCTGCGCACCCTGGCGGCGCGCGCCGCCGTCTTCTTCGATTTCGACAACGACGGGTTCCTGGACCTCGTGGTGGTCGGCGAACCGACGCGGGCGGGGGCACGCGGCGTCTACCTGCTGCGCAACGACCAGACCGGCCGGTTCGTGGATCAGTCGTCAATTCTGCCAACCGACCTGCGCGCCGCCAGCCGCGTCGCGGCCGTGGACTACGATCGCGACGGCGATCTGGACTTGATCGTCGTGGCAGAGGACGGGCGGCCGCGGCTGCTCTTGAACGACGGGGGCAACGCGAACCAGTATGTGAAGGTCGAGCTCGCCGCCCTGCGCACGGGAAGCGGCAAGAACAACCGCTTCGGCATCGGCTCGACGCTCGAGCTGCGGGCGGGCAAGCTGTACGAGGCCCGCGTCGTGACGAGTCCCGTGACGCACTTTGGCCTGGGCCAACGCCTCAAGGCCGACGTGCTGCGCGTGCGCTGGCCTAACGGCGTGGCGCAGACGGTCTACTATCCCGGGACCGACGCGGACATCCTGGAGCAGCAGATCCTCAAGGGGTCCTGCCCCTTTCTGTACGCCTGGGACGGCACGGCCTTCCAGTTCGTGACGGACGTGATGTGGCGCAGCGCGCTCGGCATGCCGCTCGGCATCATGACCAGCGGGGGGATCGACATCGCAGCGGCGCCGTCCCACGCCTCGCGCGAGTACATGCGAATCCCGGGCCGCGCCCTCGCGTCGAAAAACGGCCGCTACGTCCTGCAGCTCACGGAGGAGCTGTGGGAGACCGCCTATCTAGACCAGGCGAAGCTCGTCGCGGTGGACCACCCGGACTCGGTGGACGTGTACGTGGACGAGGGGTTCGTGCCGCCCGCCCCGGGGCCCGCGGCGCTGCGCCTGTATGCCGTCGCGCATCCCCGGCCACCGGTGGCCGCTACCGACGAGCACGGCACCGACTGGCTCCCCGCTCTGCGCGCGCGCGATGACCGCTATGTGGCCCCGCTCACCCTCACGCGCTACCAGGGCCTCGCCACCCTGCACGACCTCATTCTCGACCTGGGCGACTTGAAAGGCCTGGCGAGCGACAGCGTCTATCTGTTCCTCGCCGGGTGGATCTACCCGACCGACGCCAGTATCAACATCGCCCTGGCTCAGTCGGGGAAGCCCGGCGTCATCTTTCCCTACCTCGAGGTGAAAGACCGCGAGGGAGGCTGGCGCCGTGCCGCCGATGTGCCCTTCCCGTCGGGAAAGAACAAGACGGTGATCGTGGATCTCACGGGGAAGTTCCTGAGCGCCGACCATCGCGTGCGCATCCGCACCAACATGGAGATCTATTGGGACCAGGCGTTCGTCGCGGCGGCGGGCTCTCCCAGCGCGTCGGCGATCACGCCGCTCGACCCCGTGACGGCCGACCTGCACTACCGGGGATTCTCACGACTGTATCGCAAAGGTGGGCGCTACGGACCCGACTGGGCAGCGTACGAGGACCGGTCCCGGGAATCGCCGTGGGAGCCGATCACGGGCCGGTTCACCCGTTACGGCGACGTGCTCCCGCTGGTGCGCGCGCCGGACGACATGTACGTGATCATGGCGCCCGGAGACGAGACCACGCTGACGTTCGACGCGAGCACCGCACCGCCGCTGCCGCCCGGCTGGACGCGTGACTTCCTGCTGTACACCGACGCGTGGCTCAAGGACTCCGACCGGAACACGGCGGCGGGCGGAACCGTCGCCCCGCTGCCGTTCCACGGCATGTCGCGCTACCCGTACGGCTCGGACGAAGCATACCCCAGAGACGCGGCGCACGAGCGCTACCTCGATGTTTACAACACCCGCCGCGTTGAGCGTTACCGGCCCGTTCGGGAGAGCGCGACCAGCTCGAACAGATAGGCTCGAGGCGAACACGTTGAACCGCGTTGGCTTGCTTACAATCGTCGGCATCTCGCTGCTCGCCGCTGGAGCGGTCGCGGCTGGACTCGTCGCGGCCCGGCACCGCACCGAGGCAGTGCGTGCAGACAACGCCGTGGGTGACACAGCCTGCCTTTCCTGTCACCAGCAGAAGGCGAGTTTCGAGCAGACCGCCCACCGTCTGACCTCGAGCCTTCCGACTCGCTCGTCCATCTTGGGCAGCTTCAGCCACGGTGAGAACGTGCTGCGAACCGCGAATCCATACCTCTACTTCCGTATGGACTCCACCGCGACCGGCTTCTATGAAACCGCGGTGATGGGGCGCCCGCCCGACACGTCCACCTACTCCCAGCGCATTGCCTACGTGACCGGCTTGCGGAATGGACAGTCGTATCTCTACTGGTTGGGTGATCAGTTGTACCAGCTCCCCGTCTCGTACTGGACGGGGATCGGGTGGGCGAACAGCCCCGGGTACGGGGACGGAAGACCCAACTTCGAGCGGCCCATCCCTCCCAGGTGCTTGGAGTGCCACACCTCCGGGTTCCAGTCAGTGGCCGACCCCAATGTCATCAATCGCTACCGGCCCACCGGCGCGCTGCTTGGAATTACGTGCGAAACGTGTCATGGCTCGGGCCGGGATCATGTGACGCACGAACGCTCTTTACTACGCGCGCTGCTCCCGAGCGCAATCGTCCACCCGGCGCGGCTGCCTCGCGCGCGACAGCTGGATGGATGCGCCCTCTGTCACGGCGGGACGGCGCCATTACGGACCGCGCCGTTCTCGTATGTGCCGGGGCAACGTCTCGAGAAGCGGTTTGCCTTGTCGAGCGCACCGGACAGCGGCGCGATCGACGTGCACGGCAACCAGGTGGCGCTGCTGGAACGGAGCAGGTGCTTCCGCTCGTCGCAGATGACCTGCGCCACCTGCCACGATGTCCACCTGCAGCAACGAGACATCGTCGCGCTCTCCGGGCGGTGCCTCACGTGCCACACCGTTCAGAACTGTGGACTCTTTCCGCGGCACGGGCGCGAGTTAGTCGGCCGCTGCGTCGATTGTCACATGCCTGTGCTGCCGTCGACCACGCTCATCTCCGTTTACCGCGGGCATCGGTTGCAGCCTCAGCTGCGCACACACTGGATCAAGGTCTATCCGCAGTTCCAATCGCCCTAGATGACATAGCCCCGCTGCATGAGGGACCGTCCCGAAGCCGCGTAGCCGTCCGGGCCTGGGAGATGGAAGGTGAGCGAGTCGGCGAGCCGGTCGTAGATGTTGAACAGCACGCAGACGTGAATCGCGTCCTCGATCGCGGCGTCGCTCACGCCGGCGGCGCGGAGCGGCTCCACGTCCGCCGGCCGCAGCTCCGCCGGGGCGAGCGTGAGCTTCTCGAGAAAGCCGAGCGCGGCTCGGACCTTGGGAGCGACCGGGGCGGTGCGCCAATCGGCCAGCACGGCCTCGACCAGCGGCTCGTCCTTGAGGGCCAGCGACGCGACCGCGCCGTGGGCGCCCGTTCAGAACAAGCAGTGGTTCAGGCGCGACGTGAACGCGGCGAACAGCTCTCGCTCTCCCACGCTCCACTCCGACGGCCCGCGCATCACCGCCTGCGTCCAGGCACACATCGGGCGACCGAAGAACTCCGGCCGGTAGAGCAGCGTCTTGACGACGTCGGGCACGCGGCGCCCGCTCACCAGGCGGATCAGCAGGAGCTTGAGCCGCTGCGGCAGGCGATGACCGTGCTCGACTGTCCGGAGCCGCATCAGTCCAGCTCCTCGCCCCGCAGCGCGGCGAGCCCGCGCTCGAGCCGGCCCAGCGCGGCGCCGAGCGCCGCGGACACCGTGATCTCGAAGATCGCGTCTTCCGAGCTGCCCGCCCGTTGCAGGGCGGCAAGGTCGTCGTCGGTGAGCTTGTAGGCGTGACGCGCCACCATGTCCACGTAGCGCCCGAGCGCGTCCTCACCGGGGGGCCAGGGGGTGAGGACCGCCCCCGCCGCGCGCGCCAGCACGGCGCGACGCTGCTCACCCGACGTGTCGCCCGGTGCGCCCAGCACGCTGTCGAGCAGTCGCTGTGTCAACGCGGCGTATTTGTGCTTCACCGAGCCCATCCTTCAGGATGGGAACGGCGTGGTGCGTCGTCAAGAGCCTGCGCGGGTGGCGCAATGTCCCTGTAAGCCGTACGATTTTCCCCCATGACCCTGCTCAAGTTGCTGCTGCTCGTGGTGCAGAGCGCCCCGCACGTAGACACGGTCCCACCGTATCTCGCCTTCCCCGAACCGGGACTCGACGACCCCGCCGCGTATGAAGGCTACGCGACGCGGGTGTATCGGGACGCGAGCGGCAACGCCTTGCAGGTCTATCTGAATCGCCGCACGGGGCGGGTAGTGGACCTCTGGGCCGACGCGCTCGACGAGAGCGCCGGCTTCACCGCCCGTGACTCGGCCGGCGCGCCGGCCGAGCTCGCGTGGGGCTCTGCCACCGCCGTCGTGAGTGCGTCGGGACACACGCGGTCGGTCTCCTATGGGCTCGAAGCCCCATCGTCGGTCACGCTCGGTCTCTTGCTGCTCGGCTCGATGCGCGTGGAGCGCGACTTTCAGTACGCGGCGCGCGACTCGCTGCCGCTCGACGCCCCGCCCTTTCCGCAAGCCGAGCTGTCGCAACTGATCGACCATATCGCGAAGCTGCCGGGGGCCGAGCGCGCGCGTCACCTGGCACTGCTGGGCGTGCGGACCATCGGCGAGCTGCGGGCGCGGCTCTCACCCCGGATCACCGAGCAGCACGGGGACACGGCGTGGGTCGTGCGGGTCGAGCAGGTGAGCTTCGACGGCAAGAATCATCTCTGGCTCGCGCTGGAAGGCGACGCTCGCGAGACCGTTGCCGCGGTGGCGCGCGGCACCATCACGATCCGCCGGCCGGCCGGCGGCGTCGTCCGTTTCGGGGTGCGCGTGACCACGGACGCCGCGGCCCTGACGCCGCTCTCGCGCGCCGAGATCTTCAACGACGACTTCCGCCGCTTCACCGAGACCGTCCGCGGCGATTCGGCCCATCCCGATCGGTTCCGGCGGCTGGAGCGCGAGGTACGTGGCATGGAGCTGCTGTGCTTTCGCGAGAAATTGATGGCGGGGTTGCCGAACTTCGCGACCTACTTCGGGCGCGACATGTTGATGACGGCCCTGCTGATGGAGCCGGTGTGGGCCCCGGCGATGCCGGAGCACGTCGTCGCGAGCGCACTGCGCAAGCTCTCGCCCGCGGGAGACGTGAGTCACGAAGAGGCGCTGGGCGGGCAGGCGATCCGCGAACATGCGTCCGAGTACAACCGCCTGCTCGACGCCGGGCGGGTGGCGCAGGCACGCGCGGTGCTGCAGGACTTGCAGGCGGTGCGCGAGAACTACGTGATGGTGGACGACGATTTCCAGCTCCCGGTGGTCGCGGCCCGCTATCTCGGCGACCAGCGGGTGCCCGCCGCGCGCAAGCGCGCGTTTCTGCTCGCGGAGCATCACCTCCAGCGGCTCGTTTCCAACCTCGCATACGTGACGCGGCAGACGGCGGCGTACGCTCGCCATCCGGTGGCCACGAATCTGGTCGGGTTTCCCCGGGATGCCGAGGGCCGGTGGATCTCGGCGAGCTGGCGCGATTCCCGTGCCGGCTACGGCGGCGGGCGGTTCGCCATGGATGTGAACGTCATCTGGGTGCCGCACGCGCTCCAAGCCGTGGGGACGATCCTCGACGCCCTGAAGCAGCTCGGCATCACGCCCGCGACCCGCGATGAACCGCTCGCCGGCTTCGTGCGCGATCGCGCCGCGCTCGAGCGCGCCATCGCCGTGTGGCGCGGCGCCGAGCGCCACTTCCGGGTCGCGGTCGCGAACGTGAGCCGCCCGGTCTTGGACCGGCTGCGCTGGCTGCCGCAGGCGGAACGGCAGTACTGGGAAGCCGTGCTCCAGCGGACCGGATTCCTCGCGGACACGTTGCGGTTCCTCGCGCTCTCGCTCGACGAGCACGGCCGGCCGATCCCGATCGTCAACACCGATCCCGCCATGCTGCTGCTGCTCGATCCGGTCGGTCGCGATCGGGCGCTCGAGCTCGTCGGCCCGATCATGCTGCCGTACCCCTGGGGGTTGTTCGTCGATGATCTCGGTCCCCTGGTCGCCAACGACGCCTACGCGTCGCGCGACGTGTGGGAGCGGTTTCGCCAGGACGCGTATCATTCGCCGACGGTCGTCTGGGGGCGGGACGTGAACGCGCTGCTCGCCGGGCTCGCGAAGCAGATCGCGGCGGCTCCGTCCCCATCCGGCGCCGACGTGGCGCCGTTACGTGACGCGCTCCGCCGCACCGGCACGGCGGTGGATCGCTCCGGCCTGCGGCACGCCGAGCTGTGGAGCTACCGCATCGAGAACGGCAGGCTGCTGCCGGTGCGGTACGGGACGAGCTCGGACGTGCAGTTGTGGAGCCTGACCGATCTGGCCGTCCAGTTTTGGCTCGATCGGATCGGCGGGCCGTGACCGCGCCGGCGCGAGACGACCAGCGCGCGGCCGTCGTCGCCGGCTTCCTCGGCTGGACGCTCGACGCATTCGATTTCTTCCTGGTCGTGATGACGCTCACGGCCATCGCGAAGGACTTCGGGCGTTCGGACGCCGACATCGCGCTGACCCTCACCCTCACCCTCGCATTCCGACCGGTCGGCGCGTTCATCTTCGGGCTGATCGCGGATCGCTACGGCCGCAAGATCCCGCTGATGGCGGACCTCGTGTTCTACTCGCTCATCGAGGTGCTCTCGGGGCTCGCGCAGAACTACACCACCTTCCTGCTGCTGCGCGCGCTGTTCGGGATCGGCATGGGGGCGGAGTGGGGCGTGGGGGCGTCGCTCGTCATGGAGAAGGTCTCGCCCCGCTATCGCGGCGTGATCTCCGGGCTGCTGCAGCAGGGCTACGCGCTGGGCTATCTGCTCGCGGCCCTGTGCTACTTCTTCGTGTTCCCGCACTGGGGCTGGCGGCCGCTGTTCTTCATCGGCGGCCTGCCGGCGCTGCTGGCGCTGTTCGTGCGAGCACGGGTGCGGGAGTCCGAGGTGTGGCAACAGACCCGGCACGACACCTGGCGGGGGCTCGGGCGCACCATCGTCGCGAACTGGAAACTATTCGCCTACCTGACCGTGCTGATGGCGATGATGAATATGGTCTCCCACGGCACCCAGGACATGTACCCGACCTTCCTGCAGCGCGACTGGGGCTTCAGCCCGACCAAACGCGCCGCCCTGACCGCGTTCTCGCAGGTCGGCGCGCTCACCGGCGGGATCCTGTGCGGGCTGTACTCCGACCGCCTGGGCCGCCGGCGCACCATCGCGCTCGCCCTGCTCGGCGCGGTGCTGGCCATCCCGATCTGGGCATTCGCGCCGTCGTTGCCCCTGCTCGTCGCCGGCGCGTTCGTCATGCAGTTCTTCGTGCAGGGGGCGTGGGGCGTCATCCCGGCCCACATCACCGAGCTCTCCCCCGATGCCGTGCGCGGCTTCCTCCCCGGCTTCGCCTACCAGTGCGGCGTGGCCATCGCCAGCAAGCTACCGCACGTACAGGCGCTCTTCGCAGTCGGCTCGAGCTACGCGCGGTCGATGGCTTTCTCGGCCGCGACGGTGTTCGCGTTGGGCGCCGTCGTCGCGCTGCTCGGCCGGGAGCGCCGGGGGATAGCGTTCGGGAGGGGCGGTCCCTAGCGTTCTTCCCATGAGTTCGTTCGTCAAAGCCACCGCAACCTACCAGCAAGGCCAGCGCACGCTCCCCGGCCGCTACTACACCTCGCCCGAGATCTACGCGGAGGAGCAGGAGCGCATCTTCACGGCGCGCTGGATCTGCGTCGGGCGTGCGGCCGAGATCCCCGCAGCCGGCGACTACATGCTGCGCACCATCGCGGGCGAGAGCGTGATCGTGGTCCGGGGGCGGGACGGCGCCCTGCGGGCGTTCTACAACGTGTGCCGTCACCGCGGCACCCGGCTGTGCGAGGAGCCGCGCGGCCGGTTCTCGGAAACGATCCAGTGCCCCTATCACGCCTGGACCTACACGATCGACGGGCAGCTCATCGGCGCGCCCCACATGAGCGAGGTCCAGGGGTTCGACAAGCACGCGTACCCGCTCCATGCGGTGCCGTTGGACACGTGGGAGGGGTTCGCGTTCGTCAACCTCGCCGGGGAGGCGGAGCCGTTGGCCCGCGCGTTCGCGCCGCTCGTCGGGCGGTTCGGTCGCTTCAACCTTGCCGCGCTCCGGGCCGCGCGCCGCGTCGACTACGACGTCGCGGCCAACTGGAAGCTGATCTTCCAGAACTACTCCGAATGCCTGCACTGCCCCGTCATCCACCCCGGGCTCGCGAAGCTCACGCCCTATACCAGCGGCGAGAACGACCTGATCGACGGGCCGTTCCTGGGCGGCTTCATGGTGATTACGAAGGAGGGGGGCAGCCTCACCATCAGCGGGCGCGCTTGCGGGGCGCCGGTCGGCACGCTGCCGCCCGAGGATCTGAACCGCGTCTACTTCTACTCGATCTTTCCCAACCTGCTGCTGTCGCTCCACCCGGACTACGTGATGTACCACACGCTCTGGCCCGACGGCCCGGCGCACACGCGCATCACGTGTGACTGGCTGTTCCACCCCGACTCATTCGCCGCACCGGCGTTCGACCCCGACGACGCGGTGCGGTTCTGGGACGAGACCAACCGCCAGGACTGGCACATCTGCGAGCAAAGCCACGCCGGCATCAGCTCGCGTGCATACGTACCGGGGCCCTACTCGGCACGTGAGGGAATCGCCGCGGCATGGGACCGGGAATTCCTGAGGGCGCTCGGACACGCCCGGTGATGTCTCTGCTTCGCCACTAGCCAGGAAACCGAAGCACGGCGGGCGAAATTCGACCTGCTGCAACAACGCAACAGTCGCGACCATCTCCGTAGCCCCTCAGCCACGTTCCACGTTGGCAAGGGTTATGCGATGGAGCATTTACGCCATGACCAGAGTCTTGAACCACGTCGGCGCCCTCACGGCGCTTGCAGGACTGCTCGCCGCCTGCGCGGGCGGGTCGTCGCAATGGCACGACCGGCTCACGCTGCTGCCGGCCTCCCGCGATCGCATCCTGGGCGAGCGCCTGATCGACGCCCAGTATGTCGTGGCTGGGAAGGTCGAGCACGTGGAGCGGGCGAGTCTGTATGAGCAGCGCGGCGGGTGGCTCATGCGGGCGCTGTTCCGCGACGAGGGACCCCCCGATGCCTACGAGGCGAAGATCGCCGTCGACTCGGTGTTGGTGGGCGGGGGCCAGCCCAAGCGGCTGTACATCACGTTCTTCGCGCCCCACGGCAACCGCATCCCCGCGGTGGGGGAGAATGCCATCTGGATCGCGCACCAGCGCCAGCTGTGGCGCTTCGCCCAGGCCACGGTGTACGGCGCGCCGTACGACATCGGTCTCGCGCTCGATTCGGACGACGACATCCGGCCGGTGGGGGAATGGCCGCTGCTGCGCACTGTCGCGCTGAAGCTGCAACTGTCACACGTTTGGTGAGTGCCCGGCTCAACCGCCCGTCGACATACTCATCGTAGGCAGAAACTTGGGCGTCCGGCGCAGTGTCGTGGCCTGCTCGTACGCGTACGCCAGCCGGATGAGCGTGCCCTCGCTCCACGGCGCGCCGATGAACGACAGGCCGACCGGTAGCCCGGAGACATAGCCCGCAGGCACCGTGACGTGCGGGAAGCCCGCGACAGCCGCGGGAGTGGAGCTCCCCCCCAAAAAGTGATCGCCGTTGACCAGGTCGATCGGCCATGGCGGATTTCCGGTCGGCGCCACGATGGCGTCCAGTTTCTCCCGGTCGAGAATCGCCTGGAGCCCCTCCTCGCGCGCGAGCTTGCGGCACTTGTCGAGCGCATCGCGGTAAGCCTGATCGCTGAGCGGTCCTTTGTCCTGTGCCTTGAGAAACAGCTCCTGCCCGAAGTAGGGCATCTCCCGCTCTTTGTTCCGCTCATTGAACTCGATGATGTCCTGCAGCGTCTTCACCGCCGCGCCCGGTGCGAACTCGGGGAGATAGCGATTCACGTCCGCCTTGAACTCGTACAGCAGTACCGTCAGCTCGGCGTCGTCGTATTCGCCGACGTGAGCAATGTCCGCCGGATCCACGATCACCGCGCCGGCCCGCCGCAGCACGTCGATCGCCTGCGTGATGAGCGCATCGGTGGCCGCGTGGTAGCCGAACAGCTTGCTGCGCGCCACCCCGAGACGCGCCCCGGCGAGCCCCTTGGCATCGAGGAAGCCGGTGTAATCGGGAACCGGCGCGGGCGCCGCGGCGGTGGCCGCGTCTTTGGGATCCGGGCCAGCCAGGGCGCCGAGCAGGATCGCGGCATCGCGCACCGTGCGGGCCATCGGCCCCGCCGTATCCTGGCTGTGGGCGATCGGCACGATGCCAGCGCGGGAGACGAGACCGAGCGTCGGCTTGATCCCGACGAGCGAGCACGCGGCGGATGGGCAGACAATCGAGCCAT
>WNGI01014529.1_pt1 | contig 12140 bp, 16 predicted proteins | sample 5400621 | NCBI WGS metagenome assembly WNGI01 (sample SAMN13153374, study PRJNA577476) | soil metagenome | isolation source: 20 cm soil or saprolite under Garry oak tree replicate 1 | place: USA:California | collected 2016-06-15 | reverse complement strand
CTGGATGGTCCCTTTCGCTCGCAGAGCGCGCACGATCAGAATGTGCTCCCTCGATGCGCGCGGTTTGGGACCAATCCAGGTTACCCTTTTGAAAGCGAGTAATAAACTGCTGCGGCCTTGCTTGGGACAAGGCGCGTCTTGGCGCGCCAGGGTTGGGCGGGTAAGAAGTCTGGCCCTTTTGAGCATCCTGCAGAATTGTTTTCCAGTTGTGCCGCACGTACGGATCACCGAAGATTTAGCCTGGAAAATAGTTTTCCAGCAAACCGTTTGTACTCGCCTGGTTCTCTATGGGTCTATATAATCACGCCATGTTGTGGCGTGCGATGATCGTCATGGGTTGTCTACTACTCGGCTGGTCCGGGTGGAGCCGTGCGGCCGAGCCCGTCGTGCTGGATGTTCGTACGGAACCCACCGGCGGCGTGCGGGCGACAGCCACGATTCTCTTCCCGGTGGAACCGGCAATCATTCAACGGTTACTGACCGATTACGCCCATTGGCCTGATCTCTTTGAGGTACGGATGCGGATGGCAGAGATACGGGAGAAAGACGGCAAGGCGTTCACGGATATTCGGATCGATCATGCTTTGTTCCCAGGAGAGCGGCGCCTCTTGAGTGAGACGAGGACCATGCCGAGCGGCGGGTTGCTGACGGAATTGAAGGGGGGCGACTTCAAGCAGTACCGCCGATTCTGGAAACTCAGCCCCGTCGATGGTGGGGCTCATACTAAAGCTGAGTTTGAACTGCTCATTGAGGTTGATTGGAGTATGCCGGATTGGATGGTCGCCTTGGCGGTACGCCGAGATCTGGAAACGCATTTTCGAATCATGAGGGAAAAGGCGCTCGCACAGGCGCAGCAAGACGCGCCTTGTCCCAAGCAAGGCCGCAGCAGTTTATTACTCGCTTTCAAAAGGGTAACCTGGATTGGTCCCAAACCGCGCGCATCGAGGGAGCACATTCTGATCGTGCGCGCTCTGCGAGCGAAAGGGACCATCCAGGCTACCCTCTCCATCCTTTTTCAGCATCCTGTTACTGAGGAAACGTGAATTGGGACTGCTCAGCCTTCTCTAGACCCTGCTTCACCAGCGCGCCAATGTCGAACATGCGTTCGATCCTCTGAATGTCATCGAGTCTGGTTTTTGTGCTGGGGTGCGGCGGGGTGAAGAGTGAGCAACAGTCTTGATCCGGTTCAATCGATATGGCGAAGCTGCCGATACGCTGAGCCTGGTCGGTGATCTCCACCTTGTCCATACCGATGAGCGGGCGCAGGAGCGGCAATTCTGCCGCCTCTTCAATGACCGTCAAGTTCTCCGGTGTTTGCGATGCGACTTGCCCCAAGCTATCGCCCGTGACGAGCCCCCAACAGCGTTCGCGTTTGGCTAACTCCTGCGCGATGCGGATCATGACGCGTCGGTAGAGCACCACACGAAATGGGGCCGGCGCGTTGGCCACAATGTCCCGTTGAATCTCTCCGAACGGGACGACGTAGAGTGTCGACTGGTATTGATGGGCTGTGAGGAGCTGCACGAGTTCGCGTACTTTCTCTTCCGAGGCACGGCTTACGAGCGGTCGGCCGGAGAAGTGGACGAAGAGGGCTCGGCATCCGCGCTTCATCATGCGATAGGCTGCGACCGGCGAATCGATCCCTCCGGAGATCAGGCAGGCGACTTTCCCGCTGACGCCCACCGGCATTCCACCCGGCCCCTGAATCTTTTCGATCGCGTAGTAGACCTCTTTGGAGAGCAGTTCGAGATAGACCGTGAGGTCGGGATCTTTCAGGCTGACTTTTTTGCCGGTTCCTTCACGGATGGCAGTGCCGACGTCCCGCGCGACCTCCATGGAGGTCAGAGTCAGTCGTTTGTCGGCTCGTTTCGCCGATACGCGAAAGGTGGAAAAAGATTCCGATCGGAGAGCGTCGATGACCGCGTTGCTGAGCGTTCCCAGGTCTGGATGGGCCAAATCGAGCGGCAACCCATGGGCGAGCGAAAAGTTGGCGATCCCGAAGACTCGTGTGAGCCGTTCTATGATCGCCTCGTCCGGAACCCTGTCAGGCAGGACCACGCGAATCCGGCTGCGAAGATTTTCAACCCGCCTGACGCCGAGGTCCTTCAGTGTCCATTGGATATTGCGTACGAGCCGCTCCTCGAAATATTCCCGGTTGCGGCCTTTGAGGGCGAGTTCGTGGTAATGGACGATGGCGCAGCGCATAGCTAAGGCCGTGAGGCGTGAGGGGTAAGGCGTGAGGGGTTGACCGACGTGTTCGTGGTCTGTGGGCGACCATTCTTCTTGAGATGGCGAAGTATCCCACTCAACATTTTGTCGATACGCTCAATCTGGCTATCAAGCTTTTCCCAGTCCCCATCGGGAACATAAGGGAGGCGTCGGGCGATTTCTAAGTGAGTGTCCAGTTCACTAAGAGAACCTTGAGCGATGTGGATGTAGTTTGCGAATTCCTTCTTCGTTTGCCGTGCCGCACCTTCGGCGATATTGCTTGGAACACTTGTGGCTGCCTTACGCAGTTGACTGATGAGAGCAAATCGCTCTTCTTTGGGAAGCCGTTCCGTCACTTGATAAATGGCCATGACAAGATCGACCGACGAATTCCAAGCGTCAAGGTGCCGATGTGGCTTCTCCATTCGATGTCTTCCTACCCCTGACGCCTCACGCCTTACCCCTCACGGCTCTCAAGAAATCGTTCGGCGTCGATGGCTGCCATGCAGCCGGAGCCAGCGGCGGTCACGGCTTGGCGGTATGTCGAGTCTTGGACGTCGCCGGCGGCGAAGACGCCCGGCACGTTCGTGGCAGTTCCCTGTGTTGTGCGGATGTATCCCTTGGCATCCATGTCTACTTGGCCACTAAAGAGGTTGGTGTTGGGACGGTGCCCAATCGCGACGAAGACGCCGGCACAAGGCAGTTCTGTCGTCTTGCCTGTGATGAGATTCTTGAGGCGGACGCCGGCGACTACGTCATTGCCGAGAATGTCTTCGACGACGGAGTTCCATACGAACGTGATCTTTTCGTTCTTCACCGCGCGGTCTTGCATGATTTTGGAAGCCCGCAGCTTGTCGCGCCGGTGGATGATCGAGACCTTGCTGGCGAACTTGGTGAGGAACGTGGCTTCCTCCATCGCACTGTCGCCGCCACCGACGACAATCAGTTCCTTTCCCTTGAAGAAAAATCCATCGCAGGTCGCACAGGTTGAGACGCCGTGCCCCGTGAGGCGCGCTTCGTTCTTCACCCCGATCTGAATGGCCGACGCGCCGGTCGCGATGATGAGGGTCTTGGTTTGCTCTGTGCGTTCGCCGTCGATCGTGATCGTGAAATGGCGTGTTTTGAGATCCACCGCGCTCACGTCGCCTGTCAGGAACTCCGTGCCGAACCGTTCTGCCTGCCCTCGCATTTCTTTCATGAGCTCCGGCCCCATGATCCCCTTGGCAAAGCCGGGATAGTTCTCGACTTCCGTGGTAGTCGTGAGCTGCCCGCCGGATTGCCAGCCCTCTATGAGCAGGGGCGAGAGATTCGCCCGCGCCGCATAGACCGCGGCAGTCAGTCCAGCCGGCCCCGAGCCGATGATCACGACGTTTCGCATGAACAAAATTTAACACAGAGGATGGAGGGAATGCACGGAGGAGGGTTAGGCGAAGAGGCGGAGACTCCTGAATAACTGGCCGACTAGCTTGCGGAGAGACGGGCGAGGGAGGGTCCCATTCAACACGTGGTCAGCTTGCTGGATCTTCTTTGCCAATGACATTTGGCTTCTGATGCGGCGCAGCGCCTCGATGCGGGAAAGGCCGTTTCTTTTATTGAGACGGGCAAGTTGAGTGTTGCGGTCGACCGTGACCACGATCGTTGTGTCGACGCGTTTGTCTACGCCGGCTTCGAAGAGGAGCGGCACTTCGTAGATGACCACGGCATGGGGTTTGCGTTTGGCGATCCGATGCACAAGTCGTTGTTGTTCGCGGGCGACGCGGGGATGGACGATGCGTTCGAGTTGTCGGCGTTTCTTCGGATTGCGGAAGATGATGTTTCCGAGGGCTTGGCGGTCGAGCGAGCGGTCCTGGTTGAGGACCGTCTTCCCAAACAGTTTGACAATAGCTCGCCAGGCTGGTTTACCTGGCTCGACGACTTGTCGCGACAGCAGGTCGGCATTGATCACCGTTGCGCCGCATTGCTTGAACATCTTGGCGACGGTGCTTTTGCCGGTTGCCACGCCGCCTGTGAGACCGACCAAAATCATGGGTGCGGAGCATAGCACGCGAGTTCTTGCCTCACAACAAACCTAGCCCGCATTATTCACGAAGACTTCTACTGCAACCGCCGATACGCCGTTGCGACAAGCCTGACGGCGGGCGGGCTCGCCGCTCAGTCGGTCAACATACTGTTTCAAGTATGCCTTCCTCCCGTCGTAGGCTCGGCTCTGGAACCTGCCTCGCCTACTCCTACAAGGGGGCCAACCCCCTTGTAGAATCCCCACGATGGGGGTGCGCCCCCTTCGAAACTCCCAGGCGGGGCAACACCCCGCCTCACGGCTCCGCACGCCCGTCTCGCCTGGCGTCTCGGCGGTTTCGTCACGAACTCTCGTGAATAATGCGGGCTTGATTGACTTCTGGCAGGGGAGGCCTGTATGAGGTCTTGCATGAAACCGCTTTTGGTTATATGGCTGATGGCAGCGCTTGGGTTCTGGGGCTTCAGTCTTGTGTGGGGTGATGAGGGGCCACTACTTGGTCCTCGGACCATTGTGGTCGCGCTTGACGGGACGGGAGATTTCGTTTCTCTTCAGGAAGCGGTCGATGCGGCCAAGAAGGGCGACACGGTGTTCCTCAAGCCGGGCCAGTACCCTCAGGACGTCACGATTCACAGCAAAGAGAAGATTAGGTTCGTCGGGGCTGGAGTGGATCAGGTGACGATTCTGGGCCGCGATATCGTGGTAGGCGCTCTCCACGTGGGCAAGTGGCCCTATGGGGCGACGGACATTGAAATCAGCGATATGACCATTAATGACCAAGGAGGGCATGCCGTCGGTCTCTTCAATGGGAAAGGGATTGTCCTTCGCCGCATTAAGATCAATGGCATGTTATTCAGCCAGCAAGTCCACGATGTGCGGATAGAAGATTGTGTGATCGGGGGGAGCGAAACGACCGGCGCTCAGTTTGCCGATTCAGAAGCCGTCCTCATCGGGAATTTTATTCATGATAATGATCATGGCGTCTCGATTGCCGGCAAATCGAATGTGCGGTTGGAGCGAAACGTGATTACCCGAAGTCTTTTTGAAGCCGTCGTTGTCAGCGACCATGCCCGAGCCGTGCTGGTGAGCAATACCTTGGTCAAGAATGGTGGCGGTGCAACGTTTCTCGGTCAATCCCGGAGTGATGTGACGGGCAACGTGGTTGTGCTAAATCGAGTGGGATTTGTGATCGCCCCATCCAGTCAGGCCACCACCTCTTTCAATGCGTTCTACAACACGGATGGTGATTATCTGCGCGCGGGTAATCCGAACCAACCGGCTCCGGAACTGAAAGCCCGGTCAGATATTACTGGCGACCCGTACTTTGTTGACGCAGAGCATGACGATTTTCGCCTGCGTCTCGATACACCGCTTCTCAAGATCGGTCATTTCCCATACCTCGGCGCCCTTGCACCTGCTTCAACCGCTGCACGTCGATCGACTGAAAAGTAGCTTGCAATCAATACGATAGGCCTTTCCATCAGGGCACTGACTTCCATGTGCTATGCTACCTGTACGCCGTAAGTCAGTTAAGTGATGAGTCTCTGGCGTAGGGATTGCTCCTCCAACTGTCAGAGAAACAGGAGGCGACCGTGGCAAGTTACCGACAAGAGCTGGAAAAGCGTGGATCTGATGGGATTCCGTCGCTCGACGACGTTGAATCAGGCAAGCTGGTCGGAGCCGTCCTCCCCATGTCCGAAAAGGCGCAGATCCAGATGCGTAATAGTATCGAAGTGATCGATTACCTCCTCAATCAAGAACGCGTCGTCTGGAGCTGACGCACGCGTTCGCTACTTCTATAATCCCCTGTCCAAAGTCGCCCTCTTGACAGTCCTCTCGCGCCTTCGTACGCTCTTTGCCTCACATTTTTCTTTATAACCAGGAGATACACCGATGGCATGCATTCACTTGCATCCCAGGAGCCTGTCCGACATTGCCCATTCTATTGCTATTGTGGCGAACAATGCGCAAGCATCTGCTTCGTTCTCGGCCCCAAAAGATCCTCAACGTATTCCACCGGATATGCTCCCAGATTTTCGGGGCCTGCGGTCGCGCATCTGCCAGCGCCTTCTTTGCCTCGGAACGAAGTCCAATGTCGGACAGGTTCCTAGGCGTGCTGTGGCTATGGCGTATCGGTTCATGATCGCAACGGCGTTCGTGCTGCTGATGCCTTTCACGGTGCAGGCTGCTGATGAATTGCCGAAAGAGGCAGTCTTGCCGATGGGTCTGGCCGGCAAGGCGATCCAGGCATCGTTGGATGCATGCGACAAAGGTGGTTACCGGGTGACCGTATCGGTCGTGGATCGAGCCGGCGTGCTTCGCGCCATGGCCCGAGCCGATGGGGCTGGGCCGCATACAGTCGATAGTAGCAGGAAGAAGGCCTATACCGCGGTTAGTTTCCGCCGTCCTACGACCGAATTGGCTGAGCTGATCAACAAGGTGCCGACCTTGCAAGCTCTTCGCGAGATGAACGATGAGGTGCTGATGCTCGGCGGCGGACTCCCGATCGAGATCGGCGGTGAGATCGTCGGAGGGATCGGCGTTGGTGGGGCACCAGGCGCACACCTCGACGATGTCTGTGCTCAAGCAGGGCTGGATGCGATTGGCGCTGTGCCGAAAGTTCCAGCAACCAAGTGATTTGGGCGTACCCGGTGAGGTGCTCGGCAGGCCTTTTCTTACTTCTGGCGGCCTGCAACAGCGATGTGCCGGAGTCGGCCTCTGTCGATTTCTCTCCAGATCAGACGCGCCTGACGATCACTAGAGTCGCCACCAGTCCGTTCCTCTCCCGGCACGATCTTCGGCTCACGCTCGTAGGGCCTGGAGGGTGCTCCAACGAGGCTGTGTTGTTCCCCAACACGGGCTATGTGAGCCGAAGAAATCTCTATCAAGCGGGAGCGGGTTTGCTCTATGTGGTGGGCCAGTTTGATGCCCGCGTCATCAACCCTCGACAATGCACGGTCACGCTCGTGGAGTTTCGCACCCTCGATCGCTATGTGACCTTCCTCGGAAGCTTCGACGAGAACGAGGAGAAGCGCTGGACCTACTTTCCCGCCAGTCAGCGGCCAGAACTTCCCTTTGAGAAACGGTGAGGGATTGGGATGACAACGTTGGGCAGGTTCCTAGCAGTTTTCGGAATAACTCGTTTTTTGTGCGACACGCTGTTGTGTGGTACGTAGAGGGAAAGTGTATGAATAGTTGGCAGGATGCTCAAAAAGGCCGTCCAGCAAGGCCGCAGGCGAGTCGAACCCGGAGGCGTACCCTCGGGGGTACGTTGAGGATTTCGATGAGCCGAGAACGAAACTGGCGGACTTTTTCAGCATCCTGCTAGTGAGAGCTTCGGTCTTTGAAGGTAAGTTCAGAGACGGCGGACTTGTCCAGCCCGCCTTTGCCGAGTGCGACTAGTCGCAGGTATTGATCATAGGTTGTTTGAGCTACCGGGAGGGTAAGCGCAGCGGTTTTCGCTAACGCGAGAGCGATTCCTGAGTCCTTGGTAGCATGGGCTGCCGAGAAGTAGCAGTCATGGGCGCGGTTCTGCATATCCTCGCCGTCCGTCTCTAGCACGCGCGACGAGGCTCCAGTTTGGGCGAAGATTTCTCGCAACATCGTTAGATCGAGGCCGAGTGCTGCTCCAAGCCCAAGCCCTTCTGCCAATGCGGCCGTATTGCAGTTCATCACCATGTTGACAAGGGCCTTGACCTTCGCAGCCTCTCCGGCCGATCCGATGTAGCGGAGGTGTGAGCTCAGTTTTTCCAAGAGGGGCTTCGCCGACTCGAACACATCAAGACGTCCACCGCACATAAGGTATAACGTGCCCTGGCGCGCCTGCGTGATGCTGCTGGCCATGCAGGCTTCGAGACTCTGGCCTCCCCGTTGCGTCACCAGAGTTTCGACGTCGATATGCACAGCCGGCGAAAGGGTGGCGCAGTTCATGAAGAGCCGGTCCTTGGCGTGCCGAAGAAGACTTTCCTCATCGCGTGGAAAAGATCTGGCGCATTGCAGCGTCATCGGACACAACTGTGAGAACGATGTCTGCGAGTTCTGCGACGCGGCCAGGGGTCGCAGCCGCTTCACAGCCTAGCTCAGTCGCAATGTCGGTGGCCGTGACATGATCCCTATCGTAGACCGCTACGATTGTTTCCTGTTGATCCCGCAAACGCCTGGCCATGTTGGCCCCCATCCGTCCGACTCCTACGAAGCCAATCCTCGAATCACACTTCCTCATCACGCTGGCCCCTTCGTTCGTGTTAGCATGCACTTGATCGCGCAAGTGTAGCATACCCCCATAGGACGCTGAAAAAGTCCGCCGACCTGTCATGTTCATTTGGTCTGTTCGTCCTGTCTGGGTTGTTTGGTTGAATAGACTAACCAGATGGACCTGATAGACTGCGCTCTTCTCAGAGAGGCGAACCATCGAAATTCTGGCATGCCACAATAGCTCTCCTGCTGCTGCAAGGGAAACGATGGGGATGTGACGGAGGTTTTTGCGTGCATCAACCCATTGTCGGATTTCATTTAGACGAACAGGGTGATTGGGTGGCTGACCTACAATGCGGCCATGGTCAGCACGTGCGTCACCAGCCACCGATGACGAATCGGCTCTGGGTCCTGATAGAGGAAGGCCGAAGACAGCATCTCGGAGAGACCTTGAACTGTAAGAAGTGTGACGAAGCGAGTGGTTGATATAGCAGGATGCTGAAAAAGTCCGCCAGCCTGTCTTGTTCATTCGGTCTGTTCGGTCGGTCTGGTTTGTTTGGTTGAATTAAACTAACCAGATAGACCTGACAGGCCGGGCTTGTCTTAGACATACAGACCATTGAAGTAACTCGCGTGCCACAATAAACTTTCCGTATTCTATTATTTGACGGTGGTGACGCTCTGGGAAGGTGCTGCCTTCATGTCGAGGCCTGGCCCTGACCAGGGTTGCAGGCGCGAACCGTCATATCCGTAACCGCCCGTGACTGGATCACTGGCAAGCAAGAGCGGGGTGTCTAGGTCGAGCAGGTCGAAACCGCCGAGTCCCAGGACCATGCTGAAAGAACAGCCCATGGCAATCCGTGTTTCGACCATCCCGCCGATCATCAACTTGAGGCCGGACGCTCTGGTGAAGGATGCGATCTCCATTGCTTGGGCGACGCCGGTTTTCATGATTTTGATGTTGATGTAGTCAGCCGCGCCTCGGGCGACGACCTCTTGCGCGTCCGCGAGCGAGCGGACTGATTCATCCGCCGCAACGGGAATGCCGGTCTCTCGGCGGATCGCCGTCATGCTGTCGAGGTCGTCCCGCACCACCGGCTGTTCGAGCAGCACCATCGTCCCACCATAGGATTTCACCCCCTGTGCAAACGTCAGGCAGTCTTGGCGCGAGAAGCCCTGGTTGCCATCGCCGATGAACGAGATGCCTGGTAGTGCGTGATGCACGGCTTCCAGACGTCGGATGTCGTCCTCGACATTCTTGCCGACTTTCATTTTGAAAAGGCGAAACCCCTTCGCGTACCATCCGCGCGCCAGGGAGACGGTCTTGTCGAGATCGGTGATGGGAATCGTAATATCCGTCTCCCGCGCCCGCACATCCGCGCCACCCCAGAGCTGCCACATTGGGATGTTCGACGCCCGGCAATAGGCATCGATGATGGCAGTTTCGAGTCCGCAACGTGCGGCCGGATGAGCGAGCGCCTGTTCAGATAGCCACAGCCCGATCTCCTTGTACCGAGCGGATGAGCGACCAAGAACTGCCTTACAGATTCGGCAGAGAGCCGTAAGGCAGCTATCGCGAGTTTCTCCCCCGACTTCAGGAAACGGCGCGGCTTCGCCATACCCTTGGGCACCGTTCGACAGGGTGACTCGCAGAAAGACGTTCTCTGCAATCGTTCGTGCGCCTGTGGCGACGACGAAGGGGTCAGTGATGGGTACATCCACCGGCCAGAATTCAACTTTACGTATGGTGGCTGACATGTCGTCCATTGGATAGAAAAGTACCTGCTCATAGTCGGTTGATAAACGTCAGCCGAACTGGGGCCTGAATCTTTGAATAAAGGTTCTTGTCAGTCAATGGAAGGAGGGGACTGGTTCAGGTCGGCTAGACGGTCTTACCCATATCGATCATTTTCCCAGGGGAACGCGCTGTTCGAGTAGCCCCGCACTTCCCAGAACCCCTTTTCCTCTTTATCAGAAAATGTAATCTCCTTCACCCACTTGGCGCCTTTCCAGGCATACCGTTTCGGGACAATCATGCGGACTGGGCCTCCGTGTTCTTTCGTGAGGGGTTTGCCGTTCCATTTGTACGTCAGGAGCACGTCCTGATCGTCGCAGGCTTCAAGCGGCAAATTGGTACTGTAGTCATCGAACGATTTGAAGAGGACGAACTTTGCCGAAGACAGCGGCTTCACCACGGACAGAATCTGTTTGAAGCTGACCCCTTCCCACTTGTTGTCGAACCGGCTCCAGCTCGTCACACAGTGAAAGTCTGAGACGTCTGTGAACTGGGGCTGGGCGAGAAACTCTTCCCAGTTCCAGGTGATGGAATGAGCCACGAATCCACCGATGGTGAGTTTCCATTCCGAGAGTGGAATGTCAGGCTTTTGACCGAGATCGAGCACAGGCCAGGTCTCGACGAGATGCTGTCCCGGTGGCAGGCGAGCATCTCCTTCGTAAAACACCTCCCGTTCTTCACCGCCACGTCGGGCTTGCGCCCACTGTTCTTTCGTCTTGGTTAAACGACTAGATTCAGCCATTTGTTGTCCTCCATGTAAAGAGTAAGGCAAGAAGGTCTTGTGTTACAAGTACTAGGCCTTAGATTACGGGATAGACAGCGTCGTATAAGTCAGTGCAATGTTTAGCTATTGTCCAGGCCTGCTACACTTGAAGAAATTTGCAATTAGGAGGGGCATGAATAGGGGCATCTTAGAACTTGTTGTACTCGTAGCGGTCTGCGCCGTGGCCGCACTCGCGACCACGGTCGGGCAGACGTTTGCGGCAACAACAAAAGCAAAGGGGTCGGTTCCGGTCGTCGTCGCTAAGCCCACCAAACAACAATCCGAGCAAGGGCAAACCCTGTCAATCCAGCGGTCCAAGAAGAGCCCCATGCCCAGTGCCACGGAGCGCCAACCGGAGGCGATTCAGAAACAGGCCAAGCCGGTACCGACTGAGCTCAAGCCGACGAGTCCGAAGAGCCCTCGACGTATGAAAACTCATAAGAGGAGGGTGCCGAAAGCCGTCGTGCAGCCGAGAACCGACCTTATGTACCACGGTATGCTGGAGAGTTCCCAGCGCTACGATCCTCGTCGGAATCATCTTGATGCAGGCGTTCCTGACCCGCACAATTCTGAATTGACCCAAGACCATTTCCGAGAGCTCGACCGTAACCAGGATGGGTCGATCGACCCAGTTGAGCGGGCGTTCGGCCGGCTCGATATGGATCGCGATTTCCACGATCGCGGGCCACGCTAGCCGGCGCTGCTACCTCCTTCGGTTCTTAACCCGTATTACCCATGAGCGCTTCTGCTCCGATCGCCGATCACTGCTACGACCAGCCGTCGGCCGGAGGGCTCGTCCCTCGGACCCTCGCCGTACAGTTGGGGACTGGCGCCCTTCTTCCTGGCGCCTGTCCCCGGCATGAGAGCGGGACAGGCACCGCCGCAGACGACGGAGCCAGTCCAGGCTCCGCGCGCCGGTCTCGCGGTGCGGCTCAGCGTTTTAGCCACGAACCATCCTGACTATGCGGGTTGACATCCCATCACCGGCTCACGTTTAGACCAACAGTAAGCAAGCATTTGCGTGTGGCAGGACGTGGTCACTGTAAGCCCATGGGATTTCTGGCGAATGACAGACGGTCGGCCACATTGACAGCCAGAAAAGGAGTCCCCATGATACGCGAGGAAACCGTTATGACGAACGACATACCAGCTTCTGAAGCAAAGCG
>WNGI01004772.1_pt1 | contig 12140 bp, 7 predicted proteins | sample 5400621 | NCBI WGS metagenome assembly WNGI01 (sample SAMN13153374, study PRJNA577476) | soil metagenome | isolation source: 20 cm soil or saprolite under Garry oak tree replicate 1 | place: USA:California | collected 2016-06-15 | reverse complement strand
CTTCGTCGGGGAAAAGATCGGCAAGATCGCCGCGCCCGCCAACATCGTCTTCACCCCTGAGCTGCCCAAGACACGCTCGGGGAAGATCATGCGCCGGTTGCTGCGCGATGTTGCGGAGAACCGTCCGCTCGGCGACACGACCACCCTGGCGGATCCCGCGGTCGTCAGCGAGATCGATCGGCGCGCCAAAACCGAGGCGGCGAAAGAGGAGGCGTCAGCCTAGCGCGTCAGGTACGACCCTGCTGGAGGATTCGGTACAGCGCGCTGAAGTCGAGGTGGGAGTCGCGTAGCTGGTCGAGGCGGTCGCGCAGCGCGTACACGTCCGACTGGAGGCGGTTGATCTCCTCGGCGTGGTCGACGTTCGTCGCCTCCTGCTGCGCGATCAGCTCGCGCCGGCGGCGGATCTTTTCGCTGATCGTCTTCTCGACGCTTTCCCACTGCGCCGAGAGCTCGCGTAACTGGCGATCGAGCGCGGCCAGCTCGCTGGTCAATTCCTGGTGGGAGCCGCTGTCGCTGGTTGTCGCCATCATGTCGACCGAGCCCTCGCGCTGGCGAGGCCGAGGGAGGATGACCCGAATGATGCCGTTCTCGGCTGCTGGCCGGCCAGCTGCTCGACGGCACCGCGCAGCGCGTAGGGGTCGTTAAGCACGAAGCGCATGGTACGGGCCCTTCCTTGCGGCGATTGTAACCCGGTAGGGCGGGCGCGAGGCGCGGCTACAATACGTCCTCGTGCCGAGGTAGCTCAGTTGGTAGAGCACACGACTGAAAATTGTGGTGTCGCCAGTTCGATTCTGGCCCTCGGCACCTTTCCCCAGGCTCGGGTTAGAGATTGACACCGCACCCCTCGTATGGTATGAACAAGCCGATTTAGTAAGCGCTTACCGGTAAGCGGTTACTAGTAAGCGCTTACCAACCGCGGGGCCTTGGGAGAGGGGCTGCATGGCAGGGGTGAGGCGGGCTAAGGCGATCCCGACGATCTACGATGTCGCCAGCCGGGCCGGTGTGTCGATCGCCTCGGTATCACGCGTCCTCAACGGCCAGGGTAGTCCCAAGGCCGAAACCCGCAAACGGGTGCTGCGCGCCGTTCGCGCGCTCAGCTTCGTGCCCGACGGCGCTGCTCGAGCGCTGTCCAGCAACCTCAAGGAAGTGGTCGCCGTCGTCTTCCGGCGCGGCGGTGAGGTGGCGTTCGAGGACGAGGAGGAGAACCTTCTGTTCATGGACGTCATCAATCGCGGCATCGAAGTTGCGGCTCAGCGTCGTGGATTCGATGTGCTCATCAGTTCTGTGGGCGTGCAAGAGGAAAACGTGGTGGCCAGGATCGCCGCCATCGCCGGCAAGGCGGACGGGCTGATCCTGCACGACCAGATGCTTTCCAAGATCGAAATCGCCCGGCTGGCCGACGTCGTCCCGATCGTGACCCTGGCCGGAAACCCGAGCTCGGCTTCGATCAACGTCCGGTGCGACAACGGATCCGGCATGCGCGCGCTGATCCATCACCTCGTGACCGATCACGGCTACCGCAACCTCGCCTACCTGTCCGGCGGTGCCGACAGCCCCGATAACCTGGCCCGCGCTCGGGTGTTCGAGACAGAGGCCGTTGCGGGCGGTGCCCAGATCCAGGTCGGACCTGCCTGGCAAGGTGACTACAGCGCGATGGGCGGGGCGAACGTGATCGCCGCGCTCCTGAACCGCGGCCGGGAGCTCCCCCGGGCCATCGTCTGCGCCAACGACCAAGCGGCCATGGGCGCCATGTATGCCCTGGCCCGCCGGGGGATCAAGGTCCCGGAGGAGGTGGCGGTCACCGGCTTTGATGACGTTCCGGTGGCTCGGCATCTGCATCCGCCTCTCACGACGGTCCGCCAGCCGATCAAAGAGCTGGGACTCACCGCGTTCGAGGTTCTTTACGCGCGGATGGGCACAGCCCGCGGTCAGCACGAAGTCGTGCTCCCCGTCCAGCTGATCATCCGCGAGAGCTGTGGTTGCGCCCATAGTTCGGCGCTGCCCCAAGCCTCGGCGTCGGTGGCCGGCGGGGGGGCCTAGCGGTGCGGGCCCTCGCTCGTCGGGTGGGCGTGTACATCCTCGCTGCGTGGGTCGCGCTGACGGTCAGCTTCCTTCTCCCTCGGGTGGTGCCTGGAAACCCCGTCGCGGGCGCGGTCGCCCGGGCCTCGCAATCCGGGAACTGCAATTCGGCGTGCGTCACCGCCATTCAGGAGCAGCTCGGCTTTAACGTGCATACGAGCCTCTGGGAGCAGTACCTCCAGTACTGGGGAAACCTCGGTCATGGCAATCTCGGCCAATCCTGGTCCGAAAACGCACCGGTGAGCAGCCTGATCGTCTCGTACCTTCCCTGGACGCTGGGGCTCCTCGTCGTCGCCACGGCCGTGGCCTTTGTCGCCGGCACCGCCATCGGTGTGCTCATGGCCTGGCGGCGCGGTTCCTGGGTCGACTGGGTCCTCCCGGCTGCGACCTTCCTTTCGGCGCTCCCGTACTTCTTCCTCGCGCTGGTGCTCGTCCTGATCTTCGGGAAGACCGGCACCATGCTCAAGTGGTTCCCAAGCCTCTTTGGCTACGACATCTACGGCGCAACAGCGGGGCTGAACTTGCCCTACGTCGCGAGCATCATCTCGCACGCGATCTTGCCCGCAGCAACGGTCGTCATCGCCGCCGCGGCCGGCTTCATGCTGGCCATGCGCAACCAGATGATCAGCACCATGGACGAGGACTTCGTCCTGGTGGCCCAGGCCAAGGGGCTACCGGCGCGAAGAGTCATCTGGTACGCGGCACGCAACGCATTACTACCGGTCATTGCCAACTTCACCGTCGCGATCAGCCTCGTCGTCGCCGGCCAGATCCTGGTTGAGATCGTCTTCAACTATCCCGGGATCGGCTTCCACCTTTACGACGCCCTCGGCAAACTCGACTACTCACTCGTCCAAGGGATTTTCGTGGTCATCACGCTGGTGGTGCTGGCCGCCAACCTCCTGGCGGACGTGGTCTACGTGCTAATCGATCCTCGTGCGCGGCAGATGGCATGACACCATGACGATCAACAGCACGTCCCTGGCCGGAATTCCACCCGTCGCAGGGCCGACCGCGGAGCTGGTTGTTCGACCAACGCGAGTCCTCCGCCTGCCGCGCTCGCCCAAGGTGATCGCCGGGCTTGTCATCCTCGGGGTCTTCGGGGTCCTCGCCATCCTCGGTCGATGGATCGCACCCTACTCTCCCAACGCGACCGACCAACAGCACTGGGTACAGCACGTCCTGGTCCCCGGCACCGGCGCTGGAACCGGCTTCCCGGCCAGCTACTACCCGCTTCCGCTCCCTCCGTCAGCCGCGCACTGGCTCGGCACCACCGTCTTCGCGCAGGATGTATCGTCCCAACTCCTGGCCGCCACGCAGGCCACGATGTTCGTCGGCCTGCTCGCAGCCGCGATCGCGACCATTCTTTCGGTTCTGTTCGGCGTGACCGCCGGCTACCTCGGAGGGGGCACAGACGAGGGCCTGTCGCTGGTCGCCAATGTTTTCCTCGCCATCCCGGGGCTCCCCCTCCTCATCGTGCTGGCCGACTACATGCCGTCTGCGGGCTCGAGTGTTCTCTTGGTCGCGGCCATCATCGCCGTTACGACGTGGGCCTACACCTCGCGGACCCTCAGAGCGCAAACCCTTTCGCTGCGCAACCGCGACTTCGTCGAGGCGGCCAGGGTTTCGGGGGAGAGCCCCGCTCGGATCATCCTCGTCGAAGTCCTGCCCAACTTGATTCCGATCGTCGCCGCGTCGTTCCTTTTCACGGCACTCTCGGCGATGGGCGCATACGTGGCCATCGCGTTTCTGGGGCTCGCCGGCTCGCCCACCTCGTCGCCGCCAGGGCTGTGGAACTGGGGCGAGATGTTGCGCGAGGGCTTTGCTAACAACGCGGTGCGCGGTGGCTGGTGGTGGTGGTGGGCGCCTCCCGGTATTTGCATCGCCCTGCTCGGGACCGGCCTGGCGCTGCTTAACTTCGGCATTGACGAGTTCATCAACCCCCGGCTTCGCGCTGCGGGCCTCTCGCGCCGGACCGCGAAGAAGGCCGGCATCAGCCTCCGCTCCACCCTCGGCATGACCCCCGTCGCGCACCGGCGGCCGGTGGCCGTGATGCCGCATGCCGCCGCGATGCCATCCAAGCCGTCGTCTGCACGCAACGCGGCGGAACCGGTTCTCACAATCCGAGGCCTCAGCGTGGATTACGGCTATGGCGACCAGGGGGTCCACGCCGTCGTCGACTGCGACCTGGTGCTTCGCCGCGGCCAGGTCCTTGGCCTCGCCGGAGAGAGTGGCAGTGGCAAGACGACATTGGCCCTGGCGGCCATCCGTCTGCTTCGAGCTCCGGCGCTGATCACCACCGGCGAGGTGCTCTTCGACTCCAAACCCATCAGCGGAGAGGGGCCGGTGGGAATCGTTGACATGCTGTCAGCGACTGAGGAGGAGCTGCGCGCCATCCGTTGGTCCGAGATCGCGGTTGTCCTGCAGAGCTCGCTGAACGCGCTGAATCCCGTCACCACCATTGGCGTCCAGTTCGACGACCTGCTCCGGGTCCACCGACCGAGCCTTGCGCCGTCAGCGCGCTGGACGAGGGCCGGCGAGCTGCTCGACATGGTCGGGATGAACGCCGACCGGCTTCGTAGCTACCCGCACGAGCTGTCCGGCGGCATGCGTCAGCGAGCCATGATCGCGATGGCCATCGCGCTCGAACCTCAGGTCATGATTCTGGACGAGCCGACGACCGCTCTCGATGTGGTCACCCAACGGGAGATCCTCGAGGAACTAATCGGGCTGCGAGACCGAATCGGCTTCGCGACGCTTTTCATCACACACGACCTCTCCTTGCTTGTGGAGCTGGCTGACGAGATCGCCGTGATGTACGCGGGTCGGTTGATGGAGCGCGCGCCGGCCGCCTCCCTGTTTCACGCCCCCCGACTGCCTTATACCTATGGCCTTCTCCATTGTTTTCCTCCGATGCATGGGGCGCGCCTTTCGATGGAGGGCCTGAAGGGGTCGCCGCCTGACATGCGGCACGTCCCCGGTGGATGCGCGTTCCATCCGCGCTGTGCGTGGGCAATCCCGCGTTGCCACCAGGATGTCCCAACACTGGCGCCTCTCGATGGGTCGGCTCGGGAGGTCGCCTGCTGGCTGCACCGCGGACAGACGACCGTTCCCGCGGAGCTGGCCCGCCCCGATCCGCCGTCGATAGGGCCTGGCCGGTCGGGATCGATCGCACCGGGAGGCGAGCCGTGAACCTCCGCGCCGCCCAAACGCCGACCCCGCTGATTCCGGTCCTGGAGGGGCGTGAGCTCACCAAGTCCTTCTGGGTAAAGCAGGGGCGTGGGCTGCTGGCGCGCAAGGCCCGAGTTCACGCGGTCGAGGGCGTCACCGTACGTCTCGACCCCGGGAGGGTTACCGCGCTGGTTGGTGAAAGCGGGGCTGGGAAGACGACCGTCGCTCGTTTGCTGGCCAAGATCGTTAGGCCCGACGCCGGTGAAGTGCTGCTCGACGGTCGGCCCGCGCCTCCAGGCCGGCCTCGCTCGTACGCGGCTCAGGTCCAGATGGTCTTTCAGGATCCGTTTGCATCCCTGAACCCGGTGCACCGGGTGCGCCACCACCTGGTCCGACCCCTCCAGATCCACCACATGGCCAATGGCGATCTCGATGCGGCGGTAATGGACCTGCTTCGCCGGGTCGCGCTCAAGCCCCCGGAGCAATTCGCCCGGAAATTCCCTCATGAGCTCTCGGGCGGGCAGCGGCAGCGGATCGCGATCGCCCGGGGGCTGGCCGTTCGGCCGCGGGTGCTAATTGCCGACGAACCGGTATCGATGCTGGATGTCTCTATCCGCCTCGGCGTGCTCAACCTGCTCGCCGATCTGCGTGAGCGGGAGAAGCTGGCGATCCTCTACGTCACTCATGACATCGCCTCGGCTCGCTACCTCGCCGACACCATCGTGGTCATGTACGCCGGTCAGCTCGTCGAGGCGGCGCCCAGCGCCGATCTTACCGACCATGCAGCGCACCCGTACACGCAGTTACTGCTGGCCGCTGCTCCGGACCCCGACCGGCTGCATGTGCCCGCTCTCGCCGCGCGCGGCGCGCCCCCCAGCTTGCTCGCGCTGCCAAGCGGCTGCCGCTTCCACCCGCGCTGCCCCTACGTGATGGAGATCTGCAAGCGCCAGGTGCCGCCGAGTGTCGCCGTCACCAGCGATCACTCCGCGGCGTGCTGGCTTCATGTCGACCCGAACGAACGACGCGTGAAAGAAAAGGGCCTTCCTGCGACTACGACCGCGCGCGACTCGCTGGACCAGCGGAATTGAGAGAGGTGATGCGGGATGGGAGAAGGGCGACTGCGTAGCGGGGTCTCGGCGCCGATCATCCGTCAGCAATGCACGGCCTTCACAGGCGTGCGCAAGGAAGAAGGGGTGAGAGATCGATGAATCGAAGAGGAAGAGTATTGGCCGGCATGGTTGGAGTTGCGGCACTGGTGATCGCCGCCTGCGATTCCGGCCCGACATCTTCAACGAAGACGGGCAAACCGCTCATCGCGGAGCCGACGACAGGCGTGACGTTCTCGGAAGATTTCAATCCTTACGACAACAACTCCGTCGCGTCAAGCATGGGCACCCGTAGCATGGTCAACGAGCCGCTGATCGAGTTCGACCAGCTCGACGCGACCCCGGCTGGCACTCACCCATGGCTGGCGACCGCCTACGCGTTCCAGAACGGCGGCAAGGACCTGCAGGTCACGATCCGCGACAACGTGAAGTTCAGTGACGGCTCGGCCTTCGGTCCGGCTGACGTGGCCGCCACCTTCAAGATGATGAAGAATCCGAAGGCCAACACTCGCGGTGTTCCGCCGCAGGCCTCGGACCCGACGGTCAGCGGCAACAACGTGACGCTTCACTTCGCGACACCGCAATACACCGGGCTCTTCAACATCCTCTGCAACACTTTCATGCTCAAGGCGTCGATGGCGGACCAGATCGCCCAGAACCCGACGATGACGATCAAGGTCCCATTGGGAACCGGGCCCTTCATGCTCGACAGCTACTCGAGCTCGGTGATCAAGTGGAAGCCGAACCCCAACTACTGGGGCGGGACTCCACCGGAATCAGCGATCTGGACACCGTCCATCGCCACCAACGCCGGCGCCAGCGACGCACTCGTCAGCGGCCAGCTGGACTGGGCGGGTAACGACATCCCCAACGTCTACGCCAACTACGTCAATCAGAACCCGCTGACCAACCATGCCTGGTTTGCCGCCGGCAGCACCGTCACGCTCTGGTTCAACCTCAACCCCGGCAACGGCGGAGCCACTGGCATCGACGAAACGGCGGTCCGCAGGGCCATCAGCTACGCCATCGACCGTAACGCGCTGGCCCTCCTGGGCGAGTCTGGCTACGAACAACCCGCGAGCTCCACGAGCGGCCTCATCCTGCCCAACCAGAAGGCCTTCATGGATAGCAGTCTGGCCAATGACCTGTCGATCAGCGGAAACGTTCCCGATGCCGCGACGGCGAAGGCCCAGAAGCTTCCCGACGGTGCGAATGTCTACGACATCCTCAAGAACGGTGGCTGGACTCCGCCCGCCACGTCCCACTACGACAGCGGCACCGGGACCTACAAGTCCGGCGGAAATTGTGCCGGTAGCAACAAAGCCAACTGCTGGACCAAGGGCGGCAAGATCATCGCGTTCTCCGTCTATGATCCCGTGCCCTTTTCCGACTACTGGGAATGCGCGGCTCTCATCTCACAGGAGCTGCAGGCACTGGGCATGAACGTCACCACCAAGCCGGCGCAGGGCTACTCCGACTGGAATACGAACATCACGTCGGTTCCCTCCGCCTGGCAGACGGCCATCCACTGGGGCAGCGGTGGCGACATTCCCTACATCCAGTACCAGAACTGGTTCGACAGCACCGACGCGAACTCGGTCGCGCATTACATCGGCTGGTCCAATGCCGCCGCCGACGCGGCGCTGCGGAAGTATGAGAGTACCGATCCCAAGGACACGGCAGCTCTCTATCCGGTGGTGCAGCAACTGGGGAAGATCATGTCGACCGAAGCTCCGGAGGCTCCCCTGCTGTACGGTGCCGACTGGAACGTCTTCAGCAGCGCCAAGTACACGGGATGGCCAAACCAATCGCACCCGTATATGAATCCCTCGCCAAGCGACCCGCAGATGCCGTACATCCTGATGCAGCTGAAGCCGGTGTCCTGACCATTGGAAGAAGTCGCCAGTACGATTCGCAGTGATGAGTCGGGCCTCGTGGCCCGACTCACCCTCGAGCAGAAGGTCCGCCTGCTCACGGGCGTAGACTCCTGGGCGCTGCACGGCGAGAGCGCCATCGGTCTGCGACCCATCGTCATGTCCGACGGCCCGGCTGGAGTGCGAGGGACACGCATGGACCCGGCTAACCCATCGACGTCGCTGCCCTGTCCCGTCGCCCTCGCTGCCACCTGGGACCCGGATCTGGTCAAAGAGCTGACGACCGCGCTGGGGCGCGAGGTCCGCAGCAAGGGCATTGACGTTCTCCTGGCGCCGACCGTCAACATCATCCGCACGCCGCTGAGCGGTCGCGGATTCGAATGCTTCTCGGAAGATCCGCTGCTCACCTCGCGCATGGCGGTCGCCTACGTGCGCGGCGTGCAGCGTGCCGGCGTAGGCGCCACCGCAAAGCACTACGTGGCCAACGACTCGGAGACCCAGCGGCGGACGTACAACGCTCGGATTTCTGAGCGTGTGCTCAGGGAGTTATACCTTCCGCCGTTCGAGGCGTGCGTCGGCGAGGGGGAGGTTTTGCTGGTGATGGCCGCGTACAACGGCGTCAACGGCGCCACGATGACGGCCAACTCTGTCCTCCTGCAGGACGTGCTCAAGGGGGAGTGGGGATTCAGCGGGGTGGTGGTCTCCGACTGGTCCGCCACGACGACCACCGTGCCGAGTGCCCTGGCCGGCCTCGACCTGGTGATGCCGGGACCCGATGGGCCCTGGGCCGACAAGCTGCTGGCCGCCGTTCGGAACGGTAGCGTACCGGAGTCGGCCATCGACGACAAGGTCACACGGATCCTCGCCATGGCCCGCCGGCTCGGAGGATTCGACGGGAGGAGCGCCGCGGCGCCGCTGGAGTTGATCGATCCCGCGTTGCTCCGAACGGTGACCTCGTCATCATTCGTGCTGCTCAGCAATCGCCGCGCCCTGCTTCCTCTGGACAGGGCCGCGCTGAAGAGCGTCGCTTTGATCGGGCCCAATGTGTTCGCGCCCCAGGCGCAGGGCGGCGGCAGCGTCCTCGTCCTGCCGGCGGTGCGCGTGCAGCTCGCGGAATCCTTGCGGCACGCCCTTGGGAGCACGACCCGTGTCGACGTGCACCAGGGTTGCGTGACGAATGCGACCGTGCCTATCCCGGCGGCGGGCACACTGCGCGACCCCGTGACCGGAGGGGAGGGCGTGCGCATCCAGATCCAAAATCCCGATGGGGAGGTTTTCTACGACGCGCCGATGCCGAGCAGTGTCATCACGTGGTGGCACGGCCTTCCGAAGGCGGTCAACGCCCCGGGCGCGCAGGTCAACCTGCGGGCCACCTACCGACCCCAGTCCGACGGACTGCATCTCCTGGGTGTGGCCGGTGTGGGTCGCACGCGGGTCTCCGTCAACCGGTCGGTGCTGGCCGAGGCGACCAGCCTCTATCCCGGCGAGGTCATGGAGATGTTTTCGCGTCCGCCAGAGCTACGCGTACCGATCCAGCTCGAAGCCGGACGCGAGGTCGAGGTGGAGGTCGAATTCCGTCCCGATAAGCAATTCGTAACGCTGCGTCTTGGCATCGCGCCGCAATGGGACGACGAGCAGTTGATCGACGAGGCCGCCCGCGCCGCCAGCGGGTCGGATGTCGCGGTGCTTGTGGTTGGCTCGGCGGAGGGGACCGAGAGCGAGGGTTCCGATAAGGCCTCGATGGCACTCCCGGGCCGGCAAGACGAGCTGGTGCGACGCGTTGCGGCGGCCAATCCCAACACCATCGTGGTGGTCAACTCGGGCATGCCGGTACTCCTGCCCTGGGCGGAAGAGGTCGCGGCCGTCATGCAGGTGTGGTTTCCGGGCCAAGCCTTCGGTGAGGCGCTGGTTGAGACGTTGCTAGGCACCGTCGAGCCCAGCGGCCGGCTTCCGGTCACGATGCCTCACGACGAGGCCGACTCCCCTGTGCTGCACACATCCCCGGAAGCCGGCGATCTGGTCTATACCGAGGGCCTACTGGTCGGCTACCGCGGCTACGATCGCAGTGGGATCGAGCCGCATTTCGCGTTCGGCCACGGCCTCGGCTACACGGAGTGGACGTACGAGGCCATCGCCGCCGACGCCGGGCCGGTCACCGGGACCGAGGACTTCACCTGTGCGGTGACCGTCCGCAACACGGGTAGGCGCGCGGGCCGCGAGGTGGTGCAGCTCTACCTCGAGGGTCCGGATAACGATCCGACGCGGCCGCCCGCGGTCCTCGCGGCTTTTGCCAAGGTCAGCGCGAACGCCGGCGCAGCCACGACGGCCCGCTTGACCGTGCCGGCACGCGCGTTCCAGCGGTTCGATGCGTCAACGGGCGCCTGGGTACCGGAGCCGGGCGCCTATACCCTGCAGGTCGGTCGCTCGTCTCGGGACATCAGGCTGAAGGCAAAACTCGTTCTGCGATGAGGAGATAATCGGGATGAGAATGCGAGCTGTTCGTTCACTGGTTGTCGCCGGCGCGTTGGCGCTCGCCGGGTCCACCTCGGCGGCCGCGCTGGCTCAGGATGACCCTACGGCCGGCGCACGCAATTTCGGCCCGAGCGTCCATATCTTCGATCCCAGCATGCCGCAGAGCGAGATCCAGACCACCGTTGATGCGATCGCCTCTCAGCAGGTCAGCAACGAATTCGGCGCTCAGCGCTACGCGCTGCTGTTCAAGCCCGGAACCTATGGCTCGACGGCGCACCCGCTCAATTTCCAGGTCGGCTACTACACCGCTGTGGCCGGCCTCGGGCTGTCACCGCATGACGTCGTCATCAACGGCTCCGTCTACGTCCGCAATCGATGCTTGGGCCCTGGCAACTGCATCGCGCTCGATAACTTCTGGCGGTCGCTGTCGAACCTGACGATCAACGTGACCACGCCGGGCTTCGGCTGCTATTCCGGCGAGTTCTGGGCCGTCTCCCAGGCGGCCCCGATGCGTCGCGTCCATGTCAATGGCTTCGCCACCCTGATGGACTATTGCACCGGCCCGTCATTCGCCAGCGGCGGGTTCATCGCCGATTCGGCATTCGACGGGAGCACCGTGGTCAACGGCTCACAACAGCAGTGGCTGGTCAGAAACAGCAAGCTCGATGGCTGGACCAACGGCGTCTGGAACCAGGTCTTCTCGGGCGTCGTCGGGGCGCCCGCCCAGTGCTTCCCCAGTCAGAAGTCATGCGGCGGGCCCTACACCACGCTGGCGACCAGCCCGGTGACTCGCGAGGCGCCCTACCTCTACCTTGATGCGGCCGGGAACTACCAGGTGTTCGCGCCCGCGGTGCAGCGCAACACTTCCGGAATCACGTGGGCGTCGGGCCAGACGCCGGGCACCTCGATCCCGATCAACCGGTTCTTCATTGCCCGGCCAAGCGACTCCGTGGAGACGATCAACAACCAGCTGGCCAGGGGCAAGAACCTCATCCTCAGCCCGGGCATCTATCGCCTCGAGCAGCCGATTCGAGTGAAGCACGATGATACGGTCGTGCTCGGTCTCGGGTTCCCAACCCTGGTTCCCCGGGATGGGAACGCCGCCCTGAAGGTCTCCAACGCGAACGGCGTTGACCTTTCCGGCATGATCGTCGATGCGGGCCCGGAGCGTTCACCGGTCCTGTTGCAGGTTGGAAGCGGCCGAAGCGAAGGCGACGACGGCGACGGGAACGATCACAATGCTTCGAATCCGTCGGCGCTCCAGGATGTCTTTTTCCGCATCGGCGGAGCGACGCCAGGCAGGGCCACGACCGCGCTGCTCGTCAACAGCGACAACGTCATCCTCGATGACATCTGGTCCTGGAGGGCCGATCATGGCAGTGGGGTGGGCTGGACGGCCAACACGGCTGATACCGGCGTCGTCGTCAACGGCGACAGC
>WNGI01005499.1_pt1 | contig 12143 bp, 8 predicted proteins | sample 5400621 | NCBI WGS metagenome assembly WNGI01 (sample SAMN13153374, study PRJNA577476) | soil metagenome | isolation source: 20 cm soil or saprolite under Garry oak tree replicate 1 | place: USA:California | collected 2016-06-15 | reverse complement strand
CATCGACGGCTGCATGTCCGACAAATACATTTCGGTGGTCACCCGCGCCACGTCGTGCGCCTTGTACATGTCGTGAATCTGCTGGCAGAGCTCGCGTAAGCCCACGCGCTCGTATTTCGGCTGCTGCGCACAGAATTCGGGCAGTATTTTCCACAGCGGCTGGTTCTTGTCGTAATCGTCCTTGAACTGCTGCAGCGCCGTGACCAGGGTGTTCCAGCGGCCCTTGGTGATTCCGATCGTGAACATGATGAAAAAAGAGTAAAGCCCGGTTTTTTCGACGATCACGCCGTGCTCGTTCAGATACCTGGTGACGATCGATGCCGGTATGCCGGTCTTGGCGAACTTGCCCGATACGTCCAGCCCGGGCGTGATCACCGTCGCCTTGATCGGGTCGAGAATGTTGAAGCCAGGCGCGAGCTCGCCGAATCCGTGCCATTTTTCGTTGGCTTTGAGCATCCAGTCTTCGCGCTTGCCAATTCCTTCGGCGGCGAGCTTTTCGGGGCCCCATACCTTGAACCACCAATCCTTGCCCCATTCGTCGTCGACCTTTCGCATCGCGCGCCGGAAGTCGAGCGCCTCCATGATCGACTCCTCGACCAGCGCGGTCCCGCCCGGAGCCTCCATCATCGCCGCCGCTACATCGCATGAAGCGATGATCGCGTACTGCGGCGAAGTGGAGGTATGCATCAGGTAGGCCTCGTTGAATATGTGGATATGTGGCGGTCGAGCTTGCGGGTCTCCGACTCCTGGACAATGATCTGCGAGGCCTGCGAAATCCCGGCCAGCAGCTTGTGCGTCGAGTGCGTCGCGAAAATGATCGCTTCCTTGGTGCGCGGCCGGTCCTTGCCGATGGCGTGCATGTCCTTGTAGAACTCGTGGAACGCGGCGTGCGGCAGCCACGCCTCGTCGAAATGCAACGTATCGATGAAGTTGTCGAGCGTCTGTTTGAGCATTTCGACGTTGTAAGCGATGCCGTCGTAAGTACTCTGGGTGATGGTAAGAATCCGCGGCTTCTTGTTCTTCGCCACGCGCGCAAACGGGTTGGCTTCGATCTTCCTGCGGATGTTCTCGGGCTTGAATTCGTCGAGCGCGATCGGTCCGATGATTCCCAAATGATTGCGCTTGGGCGTGAGGAACACGGGGATCGCGCCGGTCATCGTAATTGCGTGCAGGATCGACACGTGGCAGTTGCGATCGACGACGACGATATCATCCGGCGCGACGTTTGCATGCCAGACCATCTTGTTCGACGTCGACGTGCCGTTGGTCACGAAAAAACAGTGATCGGCGTTGAAGATGCGCGCCGCGTTTCGCTCCGACGCAGCCACCGGTCCGGTGTGATCGAGTAGCTGGCCGAGCTCGTCGACCGCGTTGCAGACATCGGCGCGAAGCATGTTCTCGCCGAAGAACTGATGGAACATCTGACCCACGGGGCTCTTCAGAAAAGCGACCCCGCCCGAGTGCCCCGGGCAATGCCAGGAATACGATCCGTCCTGCGCGTAATGCACCAGGGCGCGGAAAAACGGCGGCGAAAGTGAATCGAGGTAGGCCTTCGCCTCGCGGATGATGTGCCGCGCCACGAACTCCGGCGTGTCCTCGAACATGTGGATGAATCCGTGCAGCTCTCGCAACACGTCGTTCGGAATGTGGCGCGACGTTCGGGTCTCGCCGTAGAGATAAATCGGTATCTCGGCGTTGCGAAAACGGATCTCCTCGATGAACGCGCGCAGGTTCACCACCGCCGGATCGAGCTCGGGGCCGGGGGTGAACTCCTCGTCGTCGATCGACAAAATGAACGCCGACGCACGCGATTGCTGCTGGGCAAACTGCGACAGGTCGCCGTAGCTGGTCACGCCCAGGATTTCCAATCCCTCTTTCTCGATCGCCGCGGCCAGCGCGCGAATGCCCAGCCCCGAAGTGTTCTCCGAGCGGAAATCTTCATCGATGATGACGACGGGGAAGCGGAATTTCATGGATGCGGTCCAGTGCTGGCCTTGTTGCCGGCGGTTGCCAGTGCTCGCCCGCCAGCCGAGCGACAAGGATGCCGGGCGGGCGGGGTGGAAAGGCGCGAATTATGCGGCGATTCGCAAGGGATGGCTACCGCCGGATCCTGACGCCTCGATCGGGCGGTCAGGACCGGCCGGCGCAGGTGTCAGATCTTGGGCAGCGTGACGCCCTGCTGACCCTGATATTTGCCGCCGCGGTCCTTGTACGAGGTCTCGCAGACTTCGTCGGACTCGAAGAAGATCACCTGCGCAATGCCCTCGTTGGCGTAGATTTTCGCGGGCAGCGGCGTGGTGTTGGAAAACTCCAGCGTGACATAGCCTTCCCACTCGGGCTCGAACGGCGTGACGTTGACGATGATGCCGCAGCGGGCGTACGTGCTCTTGCCCAAACAAATTGTGAGCACATTTCTGGGGATGCGGAAGTACTCCACCGTGCGGGCGAGCGCAAACGAGTTCGGGGGGATGATGCACCAATCGCCCCTGAAGTCGACAAAGGACTTGTCGTCGAAATTCTTCGGATCGACGATGGTCGAGTTGAGGTTGGTGAACAGCTTGAACTCGTTCGAGCAGCGAATATCGTAGCCGTAGCTCGATGTGCCGTACGACACGATTTTGTGGCCGGCATGCTCGCGCACCTGGCCGGGCTCGAACGGCTCGATCATCTTGTGATCCCGCGCCATCCGGCGAATCCAATTGTCGGACTTGATCACGTGTTCTGGATGACGATGCTCGGAAACTTGGCCGAGAAATCCTCCGCCTTTTGCGCCACGAACACCGCGGTCTTGCGCGCGATTTCCTTGTAGACTTGCGCGATCGTGCCGTCCGGGTCGGCGACGACGGTCGGCCGCCCCGAATCGGCGTTTTCCCGGATGCGGATGTCGAGCGGAAGGCTGCCCAGGAACGGCACCTTGTAGTCGCGACACATGCGCTCGGCGCCGCCCTCGCCGAAGATGTGCTCGGCGTGGCCGCATTTCGAGCAGATGTGAACCGCCATGTTCTCGACGATGCCGACGATCGGCACGCTCACCTTCTCGAACATCTTGAGTCCCTTGCGGGCGTCGATCAGCGCGATATCCTGCGGCGTGGTGACGATGACGGCGCCGGTCACCGGAACCTTCTGAGCCAGCGTAAGTTGGATGTCGCCGGTGCCGGGCGGCAAGTCGACGATCAGGTAGTCGATGTCGCGCCAGTTGGTGTCCCTCAGGAGCTGCTCGAGCGCTTGCGTCACCATCGGGCCCCGCCAGACCATGGGAGTGTCGACGTCGATGAGAAACCCGATCGACATCGCCTGCACGCCGTAGGCCTCGAGCGGTTCGAGCGTCTTGCCGTCCTTGGATTCGGGCCGGCCGGCGATGCCAAGCATGGTCGGCTGCGAGGGCCCATAGATATCCGCGTCGAGCACGCCCACCTGCGCGCCCTCGGCGGCGAGCGCCAGCGCGAGGTTCACCGCCGTCGTCGACTTGCCGACGCCGCCTTTGCCGCTGGCAACCGCGATGATGTTCTTGACGCCCGGTATCAATTTGACGCCGCGCTGAACCGCATGCGACGCGACCTTGTGACTGATGGTGACCGCGATCTTGCCCGCGCCGGGCAGCGTAGCGAGCTGCTGGGCGACGAGTTTGCGCAGCGCTTCGTGCTGGCTGCGCGCGGGATAAGCGAGCATCAGCTCGACCGCGACGTTGTTGCCGTCGATCTGCACCTTGCGTACCGATTTGCCGGAGACGAAATCGCGTCCGGTGTTCGGATCGTTCAGTGCGCGCAAGCTGGCCTGGACGTCGACCTCGGAGATTGCCATCGTAGGATCGTTCGCTCGTGTTCGTTGAGAGCCCGAGTTTAGCGAAAAACAACATCGCTCGGTACTCAGTGTGCAGGTGCTTTGCTAGAATGGACAATTCCCCTGTCGCGTCAAAGGTTTTCGCGCATGTCGCGCCGCACGCTCTTCGTCACCACCGCGCTGCCCTACGCCAACGGTCCGTTCCACATCGGACACATCATGGAGTACATCCAGGCCGATATCTGGGTGCGCTTCCAGCGGATGCAGGGGCATACGGTGCATTTCGTCTGCGCGGACGACGCCCACGGCGCGCCGATCATGCTCCGGGCGGAGGCTGAAGGGGTCACACCGCACGAGCTGGTGGCAAAAATCGCCGCCACTCGCCCGAAAGACCTCAACGGCTTTCACATTTCCTACGACCATTGGGGCAGCACCGACTCGCCGGCCAACACGGCGCTCTTGCAGGACATCTACTTCAAGCTCAAAAAGGCGGGGCTGATCTATGCCAAGCCTGTCGAGCAGTTCTTCGATCCGGTCAAGGCCATGTTCCTGCCCGACCGCTATATCAAGGGCGAATGCCCGAAGTGCGGCACCAAGGATCAATACGGCGACGCCTGTGAGAACTGCAGCTCGGTCTATTCGCCGACCGATCTCATCAATCCATATTCGACGCTCTCGGGTGCCACGCCGGTGCTCAAGACTTCCGAGCATTTCTTCTTCAGGCTTTCCGATCCGCAGTGCGTTGCATTCCTGCAGGAATGGACCCGCAAGGACGCGCACGGCAACGCCCGTCTGCAGCCGGAAGTCTTCAACAAGGCGCAGGAGTGGCTGGGCAAGGATGGCGAGGGCCTCGCCGACTGGGATATTTCACGTGACACCCCGTACTTCGGCATTCCGATTCCCGACGAGCCTGGCAAGTATTTTTACGTCTGGCTCGACGCGCCCGTCGGCTATCTGGCTAGCCTGAAGGAGTATGTCGCGTCCGGCGCGGCGCTCCGCGCCGGCGAGACGCGAAGCTTCGAGCAGATTTTGGCCGACGCCGAAACGCGGCAGATTCATTTTATCGGCAAGGACATCGTCTACTTCCACACGCTCTTCTGGCCGGCGATGCTCAAGTTCGCGGGCGCACCGTACAAGGTGCCGGATAACATCTACGTACACGGCTTCTTGACCGCGCTCGGCGAGAAGATGTCCAAATCGCGCGGCACGGGTATCAGCCCCGACTACTATCTCGACCTCGGCTTGAACTCTGAATGGTTGCGCTACTACATCGCCGCCAAACTCAACGACAAGGTCGAGGACATCGATTTCAATCCGGATGATTTCGTCGCTAGAATCAACAGCGATCTGATTGGGAAGTACGTCAATATCGCCAGCCGCGCGGCAAAGTTCATAACCGAACACTTCGAGGGTGACGCTTCGGTGACGAGCGCCGACGTCGACTTTCTGCACGAGGGGTTCAAGCCGAGTCTCCGCTACGCCGCGGAACGATACGACGGGCGGCAATATTCGCAGGTCGTGCGCGACGCGATGTCTTTCGCTGACCGAATCAACGAAGCATTCGACCAGGCCAAGCCGTGGGCGTTGGCGAAGGACCCCGCTCGTCGACATGAGCTGCACGGTATTTGTACGCGCGCACTCTTCGGATTCAAGTATCTGACCGTGATTCTCGCCCCGATCCTGCCGAAGCTCGCCTCGCGGGTCGCCCGCGAGCTGTTCTGTCTCGATCGCGAATTCGTCTGGGCCGATGCGATCGAGCCGCCTACCCGGATCGCACCCTTCGCCCACCTCATGACGCGCATCGATTCAAAGCAGATCGACGCGCTGCTCGAAGGCCCAAGCGCGGCTGTGCATCCTGCACCTCAACCCTCTCCCGCCGCAAAAGCCAGAACGTCTCCCGCGGTTGATGCAGCGCAAATCACAATAGACGACTTCACCAAGATCGACCTCCGGGTGGCGAAAATCGTCAACGCCGAACACGTCGACGGTGCCGACAAGCTTCTGCGACTGACGCTCGATGTCGGCGATGGGCGCCACCGCACCGTCTTCGCCGGCATCAAGTCGGCGTACAAGCCCGAGGATCTCATCGGACGTCTCACGCCGATGGTCGCGAATCTGGCGCCGCGCAAGATGAAGTTCGGACTATCCGAGGGAATGGTGCTTGCCGCCTCCGGAGACGGCCCCGGAATCTTCCTGCTCGCACCCGATACCGGCGCGCTGCCTGGCATGCGCGTCAAATGACCGGCGTGTCAAGACGGTCAGCGCGCGTCCTCGAACTGCCGATGCAGAATCGCAGCGGATCACTGAAATGGGTAGTACGCTTAGCAAAACTCCCGTCGTCCTCGCGAAAGCAGGGACCCAGTGGCGTTTGTCAAAAGACACTGGATTCCCGCTTTCGTGGGAATGACGATATTGAGGATTCGGGCGTCACGTGCTTTCGTGACGCTCAATAGCTTAGAGTGTTCAGCGCGCTTCATCTCATCGTCGCAGCCATCGCCGCCTGGCTGACGATAGGAGCGCTGGCGCTCCTCAGTGTGCGCGACAGCGCTCGCATCATCCGGTTGCTGTTTATCGTCGGGACCGGCGTCGGTTTGCTGCTCGCCGTCGTCGCATTCACGGCGATGGGCCAGATCGCCCAGAGCATCGTGTTGCCGCTGGGCCTGCCCGACCTGCCGTTTCATTTGCGGCTCGATTCCCTGTCGGCGTTTTTCCTGCTGCTGCTCGGGGTGACCGCCGCCGGCATTTCCCTCTTTTCCGCCGGCTACTTTCGCGACAGCGAAGGTAGCGCGCCCGGATTGTTGTGTCTCCAATATCACACCTTCCTCGCCGCCATGGCGTTGGTGCTCATCGCCGACGACGCCTACGTCTTCATGGTTGCGTGGGAGAGCATGGCGCTCTCGTCTTACTTTCTGGTGACCACCGATCACCGCATTGCCGAAGTCCGGCGCGCGGGATTCCTCTATCTGCTGATCGCGCATATCGGAGCCATTGCCATCCTGCTGTGCTTCGGCGTGCTTCAGGGCGGAAGCGGCGATTACAGCTTTGGCTCGATGCGCTCGGTCATTCTTCCCGGCGCATGGGGATCGATCGCCTTTCTGCTCGCGCTCTTCGGCTTCGGCGCCAAGGCGGGCTTGCTGCCGCTGCACATCTGGCTGCCCGAGGCACACCCGGCTGCACCCTCGCCGGTCTCGGCATTGATGAGCGGCGTGATGCTCAAGACCGCCATCTATGGGCTGCTGCGGGTGACCTTCGACCTTCTCAACGGACAGTTGTGGTGGTGGGGCGTCATCGCGTTGGTGCTCGGGCTTGTCAGCGCACTCTTCGGCGTCATTTTTGCGACCGTGCAAACCGACATGAAGCGGCTCCTCGCCTATTCGTCGATCGAGAACATCGGCATTATCGTCGCCGGCATCGGCCTCAGCATTTTGTTCAAGTCTTACGACAAGACGCTGCTTGCCGCGCTGACCCTCACGGCAACGCTTTACCACGCGCTCAATCACGCCGTCTTCAAGAGTCTGTTGTTCCTGGCCACGGGCTCGGTGCTGCACGCGACTAAGGAGCGCAGCCTCGGCAAGCTGGGCGGGCTGATCCACCGGATGCCGTGGGTGGCGTGGCTCGCGCTGGTCGGAACCTTGGCGATGGCAGGGCTGCCACCGTTGAACGGGTTCGTGTCCGAATGGCTGCTGCTGCAGGCTTTTCTGTTCACGCCGAGCCTGCCGCAGTCGTTCATCAACATGCTGGTGCCGCTCGCCGCGGCGGCGCTGGTCCTCGCGGTTGCACTGGCAGCGTATGTCATGGTCAAGTTCTACGGAGTGGTCTTCCTGGGCCGGCCGCGAGAGCCCAACCTCGCCTATGCCAAGGATCCCGGTTGGCTGGAGCGCGCGGCGCTGGTCTGGTTCGCGCTCGGCTGCGTTGTGCTGGGCCTCTTTCCCGTGAACGTCATCGCGCTCATCGATCCGGTGGACGCGATGCTGGTCGGCTCGACCGTCGGCGGACGCGGCGGAAGCTGGATGCTGCTCGCGCCGGTGAATGCCGACCGTTCGAGCTATAGCCCGATCATCTTCCTTGCCGTCATCGCCGCGGTCGTGATGCTTACCATTCAGGTCGTGCACCGGCAATATCACGGCCGCATCCGCAAGGGCCCGGCGTGGGACTGCGGTTTTCCGTTGCAGACGCCGCGTATGCAGGACACCGCCGAGGGTTTCGGCCAGCCGATCCGGCAGGTATTCGAGCCTTTCTTCCGCATCGAGCGTACGCTGCCGTCTCCATTCGACGCTAGGCCGCAATATAAGGTCGCGCTCGAGGATCATTTCTGGCATTGGCTCTATCTGCCCGTCGCGCGCGCCGCCGACGCGGTGGCGCGGCTGATCGGACGCATCCAGCAAGGCCGTATTTCCATTTACCTGACGTACAGCTTCTTCACCCTGCTTGCGCTGCTGTTCTTCGTCCGATGACGCCATGACGGCGACCGGGTTTCTCTCGCAACTGCTGCAGCTCACCATCGCGCTGATGTTGGCGCCGCTGCTCGTGGGTTGGGTCAACCAATGCCGCGCATGGCTCGCGAACAAGAGCGCGCCATCGCTCTTTCTGCCGTACCGGACAATCCGCAAGCTGTTTCACAAGGATGCGGTCGTCGCCGAAAATGCGTCGCCCATTTTTCGCCAGACGCCCTACATCGTGTTCGGTGCCATGGCACTTGCGGCAGCGATCGTTCCGTCGCTTGCCACGGACCTGCCGTTCGCCCACGCGGCGGATGCAATCGCGCTGGTCGGGCTGTTCGCGCTCGCTCGCGTCTTCATCGCGCTTGCGGCAATGGACATCGGCACCGCGTTCGGAACCATGGGCGCGCGACGCGAGATGTTCGTCGGCTTCCTGGCCGAGCCCGCGCTGTTGATGGTGCTGTTCACCGCGTCGCTGCTTTCGGGCTCGACATCGTTGCCGACGATTGTAGAAACCCTGGCGCATCGCGAGATCGCGATCTACCCCAGCCTGGCCTTCGCCGGAGTCGCGTTCACCATGGTGTCGCTAGCCGAGAACGCGCGCATTCCGATCGACAACCCCGCAACGCACCTCGAGCTCACCATGATCCACGAGGCGATGACGCTCGAATACTCCGCGCGCCACCTGGCGCTGCTCGAATGGGCATCGGCGCTGAAGCTGTTCAACTATTCGTGCATCGGTCTGGCGCTTTTCCTGCCGTTCGGGATCGCCCAAGGCAGCTTCGACTGGCTGGACGTTCTCGGCGCCACCCCGGTGCTCATTGCCAAGCTCGCCGTCGGCGGATTCGCGCTTGCGCTGATCGAAACCTTGTCGGCGAAGATGCGCATCTTTCGCGCTCCGGAGTTTCTGGGCACGGCTTTTCTGCTCGCGGTCCTGGCGATGCTGGTCAATCTGCTGCTGGGCAGCTAGCGATGGCCGCAACCCCCCTCTGGGCACAGCTCATCAACCTGCTGGCCGCCGTGCTGTTATTGCTCGCGTTTGCGATGCTCGCCCAGCGGCGCGTTTTGACGCTGATCAACCTGTTCGCTTCACAAGGGCTCGCGCTGGCGAGCTCGACCGCGATTATCGCCTTCGCCACCGGTCAAAGACATCTCTACTGGTCGGCAGGCCTGACACTGATACTCAAGGTCGCTCTGCTGCCGTGGCTGCTGCACCGGCTGATCCGCAAGCTTGACGTTCGCTGGGACGTCGAGGGACTGATCAACATTCCGATGACCATGCTTATCGGCATCGTGCTGGTCGTGTTTGCGTTCAACCTGGCGCTGCCCATCTCGCAGCTCGCCAATACGGTGACCCGCGCGACGCTGGGGATCGCCATGGCCAGCGTGATGCTGTCCTTCCTGATGATGATCACGCGGCGCAAGGCTATCCCGCAGGTGATCGGATTCCTGTCGATGGAAAACGGGCTGTTTTTTGCGGCGACCAGCGCGACCTACGGCATGCCCATGGTGGTCGAGCTCGGCATCGCGCTCGATGTGCTGGTCGGCATGCTGATCCTGGGCGTTTTCTTCTTCCAGATCCGGGAGCAGTTCGACAGCCTGGATCTCAAGCATCTCGAGCAATTGAAGGAAGAGGAGTGATCGAGATCCTTGCTGTCCTCGGTGTTCCCGTCGCTGGCGCGCTGGTGCTTGCCACGATCGGCCACCGCGACCAGGCAGCGATGGTCAATGTGTGCGTGTGCCTGGCCACGTTTCTGTCCGCGGTCGCGCTGACCGTGCGCGTGATCTCCCACGGCCCGCTGCTGGTGCTCGACCGCTTGTTCTTTGTCGATTCGTTCAACGTGTTTCTGGTGGCGCTCACCGCCTTTATCGGCTTCACCACATCGATCTTCTCCCGGCCGTACATGAGAATCGAGCGCGACCACGGACGTCTCACGCCCGCACGACTGCGCCTCTACCACAGCATGTTCCAGGTGTTCAATTTCACCATGCTGCTGGCGCTCTTAACCAATAACATGGGCATCCTGTGGGTCGCGCTGGAGGCGGCCACACTTGCGACGGTGCTGCTGGTGTCGCTCTACCGCACCCCGGCGAGTCTCGAGGCCGCCTGGAAGTATTTCATTCTGTGCGGGGTCGGCATTGCGCAGGCGCTGTTCGGGACCATCCTGCTCTATTTCGCGGCGGAAAAGCTTCTGGGCGTGGAGGGCGGTGCGCTGCTTTGGACCGAGCTCAACGCGGTCAAGGGCCAGCTCGAGCCAACCGTACTCTCCCTCGCGTTCGTGTTCCTGCTCGTCGGATACGGTACCAAGGTCGGACTCGTTCCGCTGCACAACTGGCTGCCGGATGCTCACGCCGAGGGTCCGACGCCCGTATCGGCCGTGCTCTCGGGATTGCTGCTCAATGTCGCGCTTTATGCGGTGGTCCGTTGCAAAGTCCTCGTCGACGGCTCGCTGCAGACCTCCTTCGCCAAGGGACTCATGATGGGTTTCGGCATGCTGTCGGTGGTCGTTGCGGCGTTTCTGCTGTCGCGCCAGAAGGACATCAAGCGGCTGTTCGCCTACTCGTCGATCGAGCACATGGGCATCATTACGTTCGCCTTCGGCATGGGCGGCCCGATCGCCAACTTCGCCGGCCTCTTGCATATGACAGTGCACTCGCTGACCAAGTCGGCGATTTTTTTCGCGGTGGGTCACGCCGCGCAGAAAGCCGGTACCCAGCTCATGGACGGCATCCGCGGCCTGATCACCATCAGTCCCGCCATCGGCTGGGGGTTGGTGCTGGGGACACTCGCGATCCTCGGCATGCCTCCTTTTGGCGTCTTCGCCAGCGAGTTTCTGATCCTGACCACGGCGATGCACGAGCAGCCCTGGGCTACGCCACTGCTGTTGCTTTCGCTCGGCGTCGCGTTCGCCGCGGTATTTTCCAAAGTACAGCCTATGGTGTTCGGGGAAACCACCGCCAAGCAGTTGCCGCATCGGCCGATGATGGCTCCGGTGTTCGTGCATATGGCCCTCGTGCTCATGCTGGGCCTCTGGATCCCACCCTTCCTCGCCGACTGGTACCGCCAGGCTGCGAAACTCATCGGCTAATCGCACACTTGGAGCTTCGATGAACGTCTCGCCTCTGGGTGTGTCTTCCGCGACTTTGGCCTCTCCGATTCCTGCGCAGCGCTGCCCCGTGAACTCGGGCCAGTTGCTGACGGCGTGCCGGCTCGCGTGGGAACAGGGCGGGCAACTGGCGGCGCTCTGGGCGAGCGACGAGCGCGACCGCGAGCGAGGCTTTTGCGTGCACGTTCTGTTGCGCGACCGCAACGGCCTGACCCTGCTCGAGCACACGCTCCCCGACGGCGGGGCGCGCTATCCCGACCTGTCGACAATCTTTCCGGTAGCGAATCGGATGCAACGCGCAGCGTTCGATCTGGTCGGCACCGAGTGCGACACCGACGACCCGCGGCCCTGGATCTGGCAGGCAGCATGGCCGATCGATCAATTTCCGCTGCGGCGAGACTTCGCCGCGTCGCCGAAATGGGAGCCAGGCGAGGAAGACTATCCCTTTGTGCGCGTGTCCGGCGACGGAGTGCACGAAATCGCCGTCGGGCCGGTGCATGCGGGGACGATCGAGCCCGGACATTTTCGCTTCCAGGTAGTGGGGGAGAAAGTGCTCCGTCTCGAAGAGCGGCTGAGTTTTGCGCACAAGGGCATCGAAAAACGCTTCGAGACGCTGTCCATCGCCGATGGGTCCCGTCTCGCCGGCAGGATTTCGGGCGACAGCACTATCGCGTACGGCTGGGCCTACGCTCAAGCGGTCGAGGCGATCGCTGGCCTCGAGCTTACCCAGCGCGCCACGTGGCTGCGTGCGCTGTGCCTCGAGCGCGAACGGGTTGCCAACCATCTGGGCGACTTGGGCTACCTCGGCAACGACGGC
>WNGI01013056.1_pt1 | contig 12144 bp, 10 predicted proteins | sample 5400621 | NCBI WGS metagenome assembly WNGI01 (sample SAMN13153374, study PRJNA577476) | soil metagenome | isolation source: 20 cm soil or saprolite under Garry oak tree replicate 1 | place: USA:California | collected 2016-06-15 | reverse complement strand
CGGAGGAACGTTAGAGAAGTAGACTCCCGCAGTCAAGACAAATCACAATTTGCGCCAGACGCGGGTGCTTGAATTTCATTCGGAAGATCGGTACTCCAGACAGCTGGCTCCGTGGCACGAGGCACGGCCATGGTTGGCTCATGTTTAGAGCCCGCTCCACCATACAATTCTTCCATCGACCATCGTCAGCAAGACCTTGGTTTTGCCAATCTGTACAGCGGGAATCTTGTAAAGGTCTTGAGACAACACAACTAGATCGGCCAATTTGCCGGTCTCCAGCGAGCCGATTTGTTTTTCCATGAACTCCGTGTAGGCATTGTTCGGGTATAGCCCGCAAGCATGTGGTCGAGTGTGAGTGCCTGGTTTGGAAAGAACGCGTCTTTGCCGGGGCCGGTCCTTCGCGTCGCGCCTGTCTGGATAATCGGAAAGGGATTCAGTGATTCCACCGGCCAATCCACTGCCCATACTGAGTATAGCTCCCGGCTCGATAAGGTCACGCCATGGAAGACCTGCGCTAAGTCTTTCCTTGCCGACATGGTCCCCCACGGGTCTCCCAATTGTGGACAGCACCAGGGTTGAAACGCGGCGATGATTCCGTGTTTCGCAAACCGTGGACGGTCCGCTGGGTCGAGGATTTCCATTTGCCCGATGCGCCAGCGTCGATCACGCGGCCCGTTTTGCTTTTCGACAAATTCATATGCGTCGAGGACACTACGGACCGCGTCATCCCCGACTGCGTGAGTCATTACTTGAAATCAAGATCGCTTCCATATTGTTCAGATTTCGGGCGGCATTGACCTTTATGCCCGCTAGACCGAAGCTCGCCCAGAGAAAATGCGTGTGGTTGTCAATCATTCCAGGCAGCATGATCCGTCCGGCTAGATCGATCACCTGGGTCTTCGCTCCACGGTATCGCTTCAATGCTACATTCGTGCTCACATCATGAATTCTGCCGCCGCGAATGGCTACCGCTTCTGCCCAAGGTTGCTTTGGATTGGACGTATAAATATGTCCGTTTAGGAACAGTATGTTCGCGGATTCCCTCGCTGGTTTGGCGGCTTCCTGGGCGGCCACTCTCCCCGAACAAAACCAAATGCCAGCGTTGGCCAAGATCCAAACCATCACTTGAAGCCGCATAGTCAGTTCTCCAGGATTTAAGGTTTTCCACCCGCCCGAACCCTTGTGAATCCTTCTGGGCTTCGCGTGATTCGAATCGCCAATTAGCGTATACAGGGAAGTTCACTCCGGCTATTCTCACTCCACAACGGCTTTGTCTGTGGCTTCCAGCCCTCGATCAATAATCGCGAAGCCTTCGCGGAGTTCCTTCTCCGTGATGCAAAGCGGCGGATTGGTGAAGAACGTGTTCCAGCGTACGAATGTGTAGAGGCCCAGCTCGCGGAAAAATCTCCCCAGGGCCGCCATTTCCTCGGAGCTGCCGTTGAAGGGCGCCATGGGCTCGCGCGTGCTGCGATTCCGCACCAACTCAACGATGCCGAAGAGGCCAATCGAACGCACTGCACCCACGGTGGGATGACGGGACTGCAGATTGCGAAGCAATTCTTTCATCACAGCACCCATTTTTCTTGTGTTCTCAAGCAGGCGGTCTTCTTCATAGACTTGGATCGTTGCGAGTGCCGCAGCGCATCCCATGGGGTGACTGTTGTAGGTGAGCCCGCCGTAGAAGACTTTATCTTGAAAGTGCTGCGCGATGTGATGGCGCATACCGACTGCACCAAGGGGTATGTAACTGCTCGTGAGGCCCTTGGCCATGCTGATCAGATCCGGCACCACCTTCCAATGGTCCACGGCAAACCACTCGCCGGTGCGCCCAAAACCGGACATAACTTCATCCGCAATCATAAGAATTCCATGTTTGCTGCAAATTTCACGCACCCCCTGCAGATAACCATCCGGCGGCACAAGGATTCCGTTGGTGCCGGTTACCGGCTCCAGGATAAAAGCCGCGATCGTTTGCGGTCCTTCGAGTTGGATCACCTCTTCAATATTCGCCAGACCTTGCGCGACCGAGTCCCAACCCCGTTCAATGCCGTGATACGGATCCAAAACGCGGATGATCCCCGGAATGCCAGGTTCGGCTGCCCAACGCCTTGGATCGCCAGTGAGAGAGATACTTCCAGCTGTAGCACCATGATAGGACCGGTACCGCGTCAGAATCTTGTGGCGGCCCGTGAAAAAACGCGCGATCTTGATCGCATTCTCATTCGCTTCCGCCCCTCCATTGGTAAAGAAAAAAGTATCGATATCACCGGGTGTGATTTCCGCAAGTTTGGCACCCAGCCTGGCGCGCGGTTCCGTGGCCATCAACGGGTTGGCATACGCCAAAATCGAGGCTTGCTGGTGGATTGCTTCAATGACCCGCGGGTCGCCATGTCCAATGTTGACGCTCATCAATTGACTGTTGAAATCGATGAAGCGCTTGCCTTCGGGGGTCCAGAAATAGATGCCCTTGGCTTTCGCTACAGGTATGGGATCGACTTTCGATTGCGCAGACCATTCATACAGGGTGTGTTTTTTTGAGAGAGCAACAATTTGCTCGCCACTCATTGCCGGTACAGCTACATTTGTCGTCACGTCGAAACCTCGGTCGAAAATCTAATTTCCATTGCGAAATCCATTACCCAGGCACAAGTTCCTGCACGGCGCGGTATGCCTGATCGATTGCCACGTCCGTATAAGCGGTGGCGCCAGAGTCGGTGTTGGCAATGGCGATTCGTCCGAACTTCTTCCTCCCGATAATATTGGGGCGCTCAGCCTCGGGCCAATCGGGATCAAAGAGGGGATTGTACTCATATCCGTACCCGTGCGGCCACCGGTTCACCGTAATTGCTTGGATATCTTCTGCGGGATCAAAACCACCCGGACCGAGAATGCGGGCCAACTGGTCCCGCGTCTTGCGTTCGAAATCCTCGAAGGACGTGACCAGGAGCTCCATGCGGCCGGCTTTGTGCTGTTCGCGGGCGGGCAGGCCGGGTTTGCAGGGGGTCCGGCTCAGGTGCAATAGGATTGGGTCGTTAGGTGATTTCGGGCTGTGATAATCACCGATATCGATGGCGGCATTCAAACTGATGGATTCCCAGTAGGCACCCGGTGCACTTACATTCTGTATGCCGAGCTTTTGAAATGCCGTCCAGTTCCGGATGCCCACGCTGCCATACACCAGAGGCACTTTGACCAGGTAGTGCAGCGCATCTTTCTGCTTCTCCGGCAGTTCGGGGCAAAGAAACGGGATCACCATGTTCCAGCAGGCCAGCACACATCCTTTTGCGCGAACCTTAAATATTTCTTTCCCTTGCGCGTAGATAACTTCCACTTCGCTGGCAACGGCGGGGCTTTCGATGTTTCTTGCGGCGACCACAATGCTATTCAAGCGAATTCGAATCGGAAAACTCGAGTTGTCCAGGCGATTGTATTCGACTCTTGCGGTCACTACGTCCTCAACCGCGTGGCCAGGGACGGCTCCGGGTATCAGATCGCGAACGAGTAGACGCGCGATGGAAGCATTTCCGTCCGGGAAGTGGTATCGGTACGAACCACCGTTTGCATAACCTGCTGCGGAATAGCTCATATTCGGAGCGGCGCCCGGCTCGAGGTGCATTCCCTGAAATCCCGGTAACCCAAGGGCCCAGCAGTCCAAGGCCGGCTCTGCGTCGATTCCGACTCCCCACTCACCGTGGGTGCGCGTCTGATAAAACGCGATTGCCCCAGGGTCGGCTTTCACGATGTTTAGGAGAAAATCGCGATAACTTATCTTGGCAAGCCGAGCTTTCTTCTCCGCCGACAACAGACCCGGCATGTAGTCGACTTTCGATTCTTCAATGCGCACGATGTCGCGCCGGGCGGCTCCGGACAGAGGCGCTTCCGCGAGGAAGTCATCCCAGGAGCGAGTTTGCTCTCCCTGACGACTGCGACGACTATCGGGTTGGCCGACCAAGAGTTTGTCCGATCCGAATTTTTCTTTGTTAAAGAAAACCGCGGACTTCAATCCTAATGAGCGGTACAGCTTGTGATCGGTCGTTGCTTCCTCGAGTTTCGGCGGATCGATCCCGAGTCTTTTCAACAACCCGTCGGCTTGCATGCTATAGGGCGTTGGGCTGTCGATCAGAAACGTGCCGCCGTTGCAGAGCTGCAGTTTTCCTCCGAGGTGGAACTCGTTGCGTTTGGCGTGGCCGCCGAAGTCGTCGTGATTTTCCAGGATCAAAATGCGCGCTGATTCTCCGACGCGTCCCCGAAAGAAGTGCGCTGCCGCGAGACCGCTGATACCAGCTCCCACGATGACAAGATCATAGAGTTCTTTCGTATCGCTTGGAGGAGCAGCCGTCTTCCAAAACGTGCCGTCACGCAGTGCGTGGGAGATCTCGAAAGAGCCCGGATGGCTTCCTCGCAATCCTGTCAAGTTCGGCGGGTCAATCGGGGATTGGATCTGTGGTCTAGTCTCGGCAGAATTCCCAGATAAGGTCGCGCCCGAAAGCAAAGTACCGCCCACCATCACAGCCGCGCCGTTTATGAAATCGCGGCGTGTGACGGTACGGTCCATTCCAAGATACTGGTCTCGGTCCTCGCTCATGAATTCGGTCCTCGGTGCATCAAAAAATCGTTTTTGCCGCGCTGGGAAAAAAAATGGCGGTCGTCGCGCGTGCAATCTCTTGTCCTACTTTGCTTTCTTCTTGGGCGCCGGGGAATAGTGCAGGAAGACGATCTTCCAAACCCCTCCTCGCTTGAAAAAGACGTGTGCTTCCGGGTTGTCTTCCTCCGATACTTCCCCCTTCGCGTTACGCGTGCGCACCCGAAGGATGTAGCTGGCGACAGCGGTATCACCGCTGGGACCGACCTGGATGTGCAAATCCGAATAGTTTGCGGATTCTATCCGTCCCCCGCCATGAATGAATCCTGTCCATTGCTTTTGGTAGGTAGGGAGATCGGTTCGTCCTTCGGGCAACCACTGCGAAAAATCCGGTGCGTAGTAAGAAAAGTACGCGGACAGGTCATTGGCAGCACAGGCGACATTCACTTTATCTTCGAGCTCACGGACTTGTTGTTCCGGATTGTCGGGCGGCGTTTTCGCACGCAAAGTGATCAGTCCACCGGCCAGCAGGAGCATCGCAACCAGCATGACTCTAGTTTTCATGTAGCACCAATAAGATGGATCAAAACGTGCCGCTCGAACCTGCAGACTGCACTCACTCATGACTCGTACACCCATTTGCCGCCCGTCATGGTGCGTTCGATTGGAATGTCAACCAACTTCGATGGATCCTCATGGAAAGGGTCGCTCCCGAGCACGACCAGATCCGCAAGCTTGCCCGGCTCAATCGAACCCTTGTGGCTCTCTTCGTAGGAAGCGTGCGCCCCGTTGATAGTTCCCACCCTGATGGCTTCCTCTACGGAAATTCGCTGCGAAGGACCCCACACGTGGCCGTCCATGTCGGTGCGGGTGACTTCGGATTGCAGAGCCATCATTGGAGGAAATTCACCGGGCGGATAGTCAGAAGCTTGTGTCGGCCGCAATCCCGCGTCCAGGAAAGTCCGCAGAGCGAACATGCGCTCCAGACGCTCTTTTCCGTAGTACTGCATTTTTTCTCCGTGATAGTAAACATAGGTCGAGAAAGGCGTGGGGATGACACTCAACGCCTGCATGCGTTTAATAATCGAATCCGTGATCAGCGTGCAATGCTCGATGCGGAAGCGTGGATCCTTGCGAGGAATTTCCTTATTCAAGCGTTCATATACGTTCAAAACTCTTTCGATCGCGACATCACCGTTCGCGTGCGTCCCGAGTTGCCAACCAGCAGCGAAGGCTTTGCGTCCGTTTTCATACAATTCCGCTTCGCTTGCGGAAAACGTTCCATAGTCATCCTTAGAACCAACGTAAGGTTGGGAAAGCCTTGCTGTGCGCCCCGACACCGCACCGTCGGCGACCTGTTTCATACCTCCAACGCGCACCCATTCGTTGCCGAATCCCGTACGGACGCCCGCTTCGATCATCTTGTCAATGCTTCCCGCGCCGATAAAGCAATAGACGCGCAATCCCAGATCACCGGTATCGTAAGCGTCTTGATACGCTTGGAGATCCAGTGGACCCCCCAGAGCATCGCCCACGGATGTGATTCCAGTCTCGGTCATCGCCTTGGAGATAAACTTCACACCCTCGCGGTAGTCCTCCCTTGTGTAGGTCGAAGGAATGAGCTTTTGAAGAGATGCACCAGCACGCTCAATGATCCGGCCGGTGAGATGTCCCAAGGAGTCCCGGTCATATTTTCCGCCAGGCGGGTCCGTTATTGTGTTATCTATGCCCGCCAATTTGAGCGCCATTGAGTTTACAAATGTTTCGTGACCTCCCCGATGCGTGATCAGAACGGGATGATCCGGCACGGCCTCATCCAGGTCTTTGAAGACAAGCATTCGTCCTTCCAACGTTTTCGTGTCGTCGTACTTGAAACCGAGGACCCATTGTCCCGGAGGAGTCTTGGCCGCCCGCTCGCGAAGAGCCTGTTGAATCGCTTTGATGGATCGCAGATCGCAATCCACGTTCCGCAGGTGCGAACGGCCGGAGGAAGCAGGGTGCGCGTGGGCATCAATGAATCCAGGCAGAACGGTTTTTCCACCCAGATCTATTTTCCGGCTTCTGGCACCGGCAATGTGAAGAATTTCGTCGTCAGCGCCCACGGCCAGGAACCGTCCGCCGCTGATCGCTACAGCTTGAGCGTGGGGATTTTTAGGATCGACGGTCCACAACTTCCCGTTGTGGAGAATCACGTCAGGCTCCTGCCGCTCCAAGGGCGTAAGGGCAAACGCCCCGAGTGCAAGCAGGAAACTGCGACGTGATGTCTCGATCATCTGCATCCTCCATTGCCGCTGACAATCCGTGCTCTATCGTTGAACACCTGCTTTGCAGCCGCGGCCATTTTTGTATTGTAAATTTGTATATTTCTAGTAAGGTTCTGGTCGCGCGAATTGCCGGGCGTATCGAGATCGTGTGATATCACAGAAACCGTCCTTAACGGGAAGGCGTGCTAGCCGCAGACAGTGATTCTATCTCTTGCAAGCGGAGCGAAGCCGGTATCCTGGGAACGAACCTTCACAACAATTTGTACAAAACTTTCAGGCCGAGAATTTCGTTCCGAGTAGCGTTACGCTATTCCGCACCTTTGGGAAAGTCAAGCGAAAATAGCCTTTCGGCAATTCGCGAGGATCTTTTGGTCCGACGAGTTACGGATTTCATGGTATCTATCGGAGCTATCCCGTGCGGCGACTCAGTGCGGTACTGATTTTGGTCTCGTCGTCTTCGTTTTCCACCAATGGCCAGGATCGCTCTTACGGACCGCGGAATAGTCGCAACCGGCCAAGTATTGGCTTCTCGGGCCGGCTCCCCAGTCCTGGAACGCGGCGGATCGGCCATTGACGCGGCTCAGGTGTTGTAGTACGTGGCATGGGTTTTCCGCTCCAACAATCGGGGAGCGTTGTTCGTCCTAGACGGGAACGATCCCGACGCGCTTGCCTCCCGCAAACGCCCTTTCCACACTATTATTCCCGCGTTCATGGAACGCTCAATTCGTTTCCAGTCTCGTCGACTACGGCATGAACATTCAAGCCGCTCTGGAGACTCCGCGATTCACGATCCCGGATACGGGCACGCGCGCCACTGGTTGCGATATTCTTGTGGAGTCGCGTGTCACACAACTTACAACTGGTGTTCCAGCGACACTTACTCCCCTGCGCTTTGCGTTTCCTGGCCAGGCCGGAAGCCGCAATGCGTTTCGGGGGCAGGGCTTCTTCGGAATCGACGCGAGCTTGACAAAATCCTGGAAGGTCAGTGAACGGGTAAATCTGAAATTTGCCTGGGATGTCTTCAACATCACCAATTCTGTGCGTTTCGACACCAATTCCACAGACAACGGTTCCGACGACGGCGGTTTTGGCTTGTATAGCGGCACGCTGACAAATCCGCGAGTTCAGCAGTTTTCGCTGCGGCTGACGTTCTGATCGAGTTAAAGGTGCAGTAGCCACCTAAACGGCCCCAAGCGGGGCGGAGTCGCCCAAGCTGGAAAACAAATACCGACTTGGTCCGCGTAGGACTGGGTTAGAAGGTAGGCGGTGTGTTAACCCAGACAATGACCGATTCTTTCTTGCCTGGGTTGTTGGAGCACATAGCATTCCGATTCGTCGAGCCAGATTTCCAGTTCACCTTTCAGCATATAGATCCAGTCTTCTCCCTGGTGCGTATAGGCGCCGTCGCTGCCGGTTGCAGGCGGAACTCGCATCAGCATGGTCTCGAGCATCTTCGTGCCCGTAGAAAGCAGCTCCATGCGAACTCCCGACTGCGTCTGTATGGATTGGCGTTTGCCAGGGCGGACAATTCGGTCGGGCCGTTTCGGAACGTCATAGAGTTCCAGGACAGTCGTGCCGTAGGCACCGGCCAATCGCGAAAGAGTCGAGACGGACGGCTTGGCATGGGAAAGTTCGACAGAGCTCAGGAACCCTGCCGAAACTCCTGCATGTTCCGCGGCTTCTGCCAAACTCAGACCCTGTCGTTTGCGCAATTTTCGTAGCTTAGGCCCGAAGTCGGGAATCTTGCGGCCATCGGTATTCACTCTGGCCGGCAGACTCTGCGCCATGGCCTCTTTGATTCCAGGCACGTTGAGTCTTTTCACGTCATGAAGGTATTTGATCCGCTTTAGCACTTCAAGAAGTTCGGGAGTATACAACCGAAAGTGCCCAGAACTGCGAGCCGGGGTCACCAGTCCAACGCTTTCCCAGAGCCGCAGCGTGGAAGGGCTGATGCCGAGAATACGTGCCGTTTGCCCTACAGTGAGGTAGCGAAGATGTCTCTTATCGTCGCGCCAGGCGCTCGTCTTCTTCTTCATGGAATTGTCAACCGGATTTTGGCACCATCGCCATTCACTCGGCCTGATTCGTGTGTCTTGATGTTACCAATCTTCTGGATTTTTCACCAAGCGCCGGCGGTCTTTTAAATGCTAGAGTGAATGCTGAAATGTTTAGCGATTCTGGTCGTCATTTTGTTTCTTGGGATCAGAATGGCTGTTGCTGACGATGCGCCAGAGCGCGTCTTCTATAATGCGCGAATCTTCACTGCTGAGCCCGATCATCACAATGAAGCCTGGTGGAGGACAAGATAGCCTATCGCTCAGATTGTTTTCTTTTGGGTGCGCCATCGAGGAGTTGAAAGATTCACAAAAATTCGATTTACTCGTCGAAAGAGGAGAACCTGATGCGAACCCGAGAGCTGGTGCGTATGCTCGTAGTTGCGGTATTCGGGTTGATCAACCCGAGAGTTGCGGGGTCACAGCTTCCACCTGATGTTCAAAAACAAATGTGGAGCGCCCAATGGATCACCTCCCCGGAGGGCCCACAACGGGACCAATCTGTATTGCACTTTCGGAAGTTCATTGAGCTTGCGCAACAGCCGGAGCACTTTATCTTGCACGTGAGCGCGGACAATCAATTCATTCTTTATGTTAATCAGCAGCGCGTGGGCCTTGGCCCATCGCGAAGCGATTTGGGTCATTGGAGATATGAGACCTATGACATCGCGCCGTTCCTGCGTCCGGGCAGAAATGTCTTGGCCGCCGCAGTCTGGAATTTTGGCGTGCTTACTCCGCTGGCCCAGGTCAGCGATCGTATCGGTTTTCTTCTTCACGGAGAAGGCGAAGTGGAGCGGATAGCCGACACCGATCCAACGTGGGAAGTGGAAGAAGAGAGTGGCGTTACGATACTGCCAACGCCACAGGCGGTCCGAAGGCAATATTATGTTGCCGAGCCCGCGGAGCGCATCGATGGAACGGTGTTCAACTGGGGTTGGGCCACGGCCGAGTCCGGCACCGGTGGGCGTTGGAAAAAGGCCTGGCCGATTGGGTACGCCACTCCGGTTGGTGCGGTGTTGCAAGAAAACAACTGGCAACTTGTGTCAGACCCGCTGCCTCCCATGGAGATGACATTGACTTCGGCCGGACGCGTTGTCAGGTCGACAGGCATCGACATCCCCGCCGGTTTTCCAGCGAATGCATTTACCGTGCCAGCTCATTCAAAGGCCACGGTTTTGATCGATAACTCGCGTCTGACCACAGCATATCCCGAGTTGACTGTGAGTAGTGGTCGCGGAGCCACTGTTCGCCTCACCTACGCCGAAGCCTTGATTGACGATCATGGTAAGAAGGGCAACCGTAACGAAATCTTCGGCAAGAAAATCCAAGGAATTTTTGACGAGTTCCTCACGGACGGCGCCAGGAACCGCACTTTCATGCCGTTGGGCTGGAAAACATGGCGTTACCTGCAACTTGATATCGAGACCGGCGATCAACCCCTGGAAGTAGAGAAACTCCGGACCTGGTTTACCGCCTATCCGTTTGAACAACGCGGACACTTTGAGTCAGACGATGATTCGCTGAATCCGATTTGGGAGACCGGTTGGCGAACTGCCCGCCTGGACGCACACGACACCTACATGGACACACCTTACTACGAACGAATGCAGTACATTGGGGACACTCGAATTCAGGCCCTGATTTCTTATACTGTGGGCGGTGATGACCGGCTGCCGCGCCAAGCCATTCAAGCCTTCAGTGATTCTCGCATTCCAGATGGCATCACTCGTAGTCGGTATCCCTCGTCCATGAGGCAAATCATTCCGACTTTCTCATTACTGTGGGTCGGCATGGTGCACGATTTCTGGATGTACCGCTCTGATCCTGACTTCGTTCGCGCACAGCTTGCCGGCACCCGGTCGGTTCTGGATTGGTTCTTACAACGCCAACGGGCAGACGGCCTGCTGATGAAGATTCCCTGGTGGCCCTTCGTAGATTGGGGTACAGATTTCGACTTTGGCGTGCCGCCGCACGATGACGATGGTGGATCTTCCGTTGTGACGCTGCAATTTATCGAGGCGCTGTATTATGCGGCGGAGATTGAATTTGCGCTAGGCGACAAGATCAGGGCCGGGCTCTATCGCAGCGCCGCGGAGCGCGCTTCGCAGGCGGTATACAAGCTCTGCTGGAATCAGCACTATGGTTTGCTGGCAGATACGCCCGCACAAAAACATTACAGCCAGCACGCGAACATTCTCGGCGTCTGGCTCGACGTGATTCCCCACGAGCAGGAGAAGGACGTGCTTACGAAAATCCTTTCGGTGAGTGACGGATACGCGGCAACCGGACCCGTGCCGCCTCTCACCAACGCCACTTATTATTTCCGTTTCTATCTCGCACGCGCGCTTGACCACGTGGGAATGGGAAACCAGTACCTGCAATTGCTTGGGCCATGGCGGGCGATGGTATCGCTAGGCTTGACAACGTGGGCTGAGCAGCCGGAACCCACCCGCTCAGACTCACATGCCTGGAGCGCGCATCCGAACTATGATTTCCTGACCATAGTGGCGGGTATTCGTCCAAGAACACCCGGTTTTGCGACGGTCCTGGTTGCGCCTCATCTAGGATCACTCAAACATCTTTCGGCTACGGTCGCGAATCCGAAAGGAATGATAGAAGCCGAATATACGGTTGAACATTCTCGCGTTAAAGCAATCATCACTTTGCCGGCGGACGTCTCCGGCGAGCTGCTATGGAACGGCAAGACTTCAAGCCTTCATGGAGGCAAACAAGAGTTGCAACTGCCAGTGGAGTAAGCATCTGTCCTGGCCAACACGCTTCAGCAAGGAGTACGAAATTGTGTGTGAAGACTCAGGAGGCGAAGTAGTTCGCGGATATCTAGGAGCGCCCATATCTTATCGCCGATCGTCGAAGGACCAGAGATCTGGCTGCGGCGCATCGCGAAACTCGATAAATGAACAACAGAAGATCCAGGACCAGCTTCACGTGATTCTTATTTTGTCGGACCAAGCTAGGCCTGTTACGGGGCATACCCTTTCCGTCAACGAGCTCTTGGTTCGGAGAAGGTCCTCGTGGTTTCGACATTTGCACGAAAAGCCCCTTACGCTATTTGTACAAGCTATTCATGACTCATCAGACTGGTTGGGCATTTCCTAACTCCAGAGGCGGTCCCAGGAGCGTTCGTTGTCCCACTGCGGAGTGGGTTCGAAATAGCCGGTGCCGGGCGCCAGGTGTTGGCGAACTACGTTTTCGTTTAGGGTTACGCCGAGGCCGGGCCTGTCTG